>JACCDH011748719.1_pt1 | contig 21868 bp, 22 predicted proteins | sample 7442481 | NCBI WGS metagenome assembly JACCDH01 (sample SAMN15323433, study PRJNA562643) | freshwater metagenome | isolation source: river surface water | place: USA:Blue River Watershed | collected 2017-08-15
CTGCAAGCCTGCCCGGGGCTGGTGGAGCAAGTGGAGCGCGCAGACTTGCACAGTGCAGAGACGCAAGGTTTGCTGCGCCAGTTCATCACGCCGTTGTTAGCGCAGGGCGCAGACACTTTGGTACTGGGTTGCACGCATTACCCGTTTTTGCGCGAGACCATTCAGCGCATCGCGGGAGAGGGCGTCACTTTGATTGACCCCGCCGAAGCTGTCGCCCGTGAGTTACTTCGGCGTTTGGATGAAAGCGGCAGTTTGTCTAGTGCAGCCACACCAGGCTCGGTACGCTTTTTCTCTTCGGGTGATTTGGCGCAGGCGCAAGCCGTCATGTCGCACCTGTGGGACGAGCCCATGACGGTGCAAGCGCTGCCCTGAAAACGCGTCTCTCAAGCGCATGGGCGATAGCCCCTTGAAACCCGAAGGGAAGGGCTCAGCCCGTACACTTGAGGCCTTCATGAATGCCTTCGCCGACGTTTCCCTTTTTCCCCGCAACGCCAAGCCGCTGACCAGTTATCGCAAGTACTGGGCGGCCCGTTTTGGCACGGCCCCGTTTTTGCCGATGTCGCGCGAGGAAATGACACAACTCGGCTGGGACAGTTGCGACATCATCATCGTCACCGGTGACGCGTATGTGGACCACCCCAGCTTTGGCATGTCGGTGATTGGCCGCATGTTGGAGAACCAAGGTTTTCGCGTGGGCATCATTGCCCAACCCGATTGGCAAAGTGCCGAACCTTTCAAGGCCTTAGGCAAACCGAATTTGTTTTTCGGCGTGACCGCCGGCAACATGGATTCGATGATCAACCGCTACACCGCGGATCGCAAAATTCGCAGCGACGACGCCTACACCCCAGGCGATGCGGGCGGCAAGCGCCCCGACCGCGCCGCGTTGGTGTACAGCCAGCGCTGCAAAGAAGCCTACAACGATGTGCCCATTGTGTTGGGCGGCATCGAAGGCTCACTGCGCCGCATTGCGCACTACGACTATTGGTCAGACAAAGTGCGTCGCTCCATCGTGGTGGACAGCAAATGTGATTTGCTGTTGTACGGTAATGCCGAGCGTGCCATTGTCGAGATCGCTCACCGATTGGCCGCCAAAGAGCCGGTGCAAGACATTACCGATGTGCGCGGTACCGCGTTTGTGCGACGTGAAACGCCCGAGGGCTGGTTTGAGATCGACTCCACCAGCATTGATGTGCCGGGCCGGGTAGAGGCTCATGTCAACCCCTATTTGATGGTGAGTGAACAAGCGAAGGCTCAAGGCCAAAGCTGTGCGCGTGAAGACGAAGCCAATGCAGTGGCCGATATCGCCAATGCAAAAGTAGGCGCCAAGGCTCAAGCGGGCTTGACGGTTTCACCCCTGAACTTTGTGCCCAACCCAGCGTTCACTGGCAAAGGCGCCTTGAAAGTGCCGCCGCGTGAGCGCAGCGTGATTCGCTTGCCTGCGTATGAGCAAGTTAAATCTGACCCCGTGTTGTATGCCCACGCCAACCGCGTCTTGCATTTAGAAACCAACCCCGGCAATGCGCGAGCTTTGGTGCAAGCCCATGGTGAAGGCCATACCGCACGCGACGTGTGGGTCAACCCACCGCCCATCCCGCTGACCACAGCAGAGATGGACCATGTGTTTGGCTTGCCTTATGCGCGCAGCCCACACCCTGCGTATGCCGATGAGAACGGCAGCCACGATGGCGCCACCAAAATTCCGGCGTGGGAGATGATTCGCTTCAGCGTCAACATCATGCGCGGCTGCTTTGGGGGGTGCACGTTTTGCTCCATCACCGAACACGAAGGCCGCATCATCCAAAGCCGCAGCGAAGAATCGATCATCCAAGAGGTGGAAGACATTCGCGACAAAGTGGCGGGTTTTACCGGCGTCATCAGCGACCTCGGTGGCCCCACCGCCAATATGTATCGCTTGGGTTGTAAGAGCCCCGAGATTGAAGCGGCATGCCGCAAGCCCAGCTGCGTGTACCCCGGCATTTGCCAAAACTTGGGCACCAACCACACGCCGCTCATCAAAATTTATCGCCGTGCGCGGACGCTCAAAGGCATCAAGAAAATTCTGATCGGTTCTGGCTTGCGCTACGACTTGGCCGTGCAATCGCCTGAGTATGTGAAAGAACTGGTGCAACACCATGTGGGTGGCTACCTCAAGATCGCGCCGGAGCACACCGAACAAGGCCCGCTCACCAAGATGATGAAGCCCGGCATCGGCACCTACGACCGCTTCAAAACCATGTTCGACAAGTTCAGCGAAGAAGTGGGCAAGAAGCAATTCCTCGTGCCGTACTTCATTGCAGCCCACCCCGGCACCAGCGACGAAGACATGATGAACTTGGCCTTGTGGCTCAAACGCAATGGCTTCAGAGCTGACCAAGTGCAAACCTTCTACCCCAGCCCCATGGCCACGGCCACGGCCATGTACCACTCGGGCCGCAACCCCTTGGGGCGCATCACACGCAGCAGCGAGAGCGTGGACATCGTGCGCGGCGAGCGTCGCCGCCGTTTACACAAAGCCTTTTTGCGCTACCACGACGCCAACAACTGGCCGTTGTTGCGCGAGGCTTTGAAAGCCATGGGCCGAGCAGACTTGATTGGTAACGGCAAGCAACATTTGATTCCCACCTTCCAGCCGCAAACAGATGGTGCTTACACCAGTGCGCGCCGAAAGAACAGCACTGTGACGCAGAAGGCGGGCGGGGCAAAGACGGGGGGTGCGAAAGTTGGTTATGCGAAGCCTTCGATGCGTAACAAACCTACCAAGGGGCGTTTACTGACGCAGCACACAGGACTACCACCGCGCAAGCAAAAATAGAGTGGTATTTAGTCAGTGATAGCCACGTTCACGCTGGTGGCGTATGGCAAGCACCACAACCAAATCTGAGGCTTCGTCATAGTCATACAAAGCTAAGTAGCCTGTTTTTCCTCTTGAGATGATCAGTTCTCGCATGCCTTGCTCAACAGGGCGGCCAATGAGCGGGTGTGTATCCAAAATTTGGATGGCATCAACGATGAGGTCCACGGTGTGGATGGCATCTTCAGGCTGTTTGGTCATTAAAAAATAGACCAACCTCTCTAGGTCTTCAGCCGCATCGACTGAAAAAACATGACGGCTCATCGCTTGCTGGCAACAAAGCTTTCAATTCCAACGGCTTCGGGCCGATGGCTAGATTGGCCACGTACCTTAGCTTTGAGATAGCTGCCCATCGCTTGGCCATCGACCACCAGGCCTGTTTTGGCCACGCGTTGGCGTGAGGCCAAGGCTTGCTCAATCAGCGTTTGGCGCGTTTCAGCTTGTGTCACGGCCTCTTCAATGGCATGCACCATCAGCGCGTGTGGGGTGAGCCCTAAATTTTGGGCCGCAGTGACAACACGGTCGCGTGTGGCGTCTGTGAGCTTGACGGAAATGGTGGGCATCAGCGCTCCTTGTGAGGATGAAGCTGGATGTTACCTTGGTAATACCCGAGGCGCAACCTTAGCGGTGACGCGACTTCATGGCGCGTTCTACCTCGCGCTTGCCTTCGCGGTCTTTGATGGTGTCGCGTTTGTCGTGCTCGGCCTTGCCTTTGGCCAACGCGATTTCGCATTTGATCTTGCCGTTTTTCCAATGCAGGTTGACGGGCACAAGGGTGTGGCCTTTTTGCTCGACCTTGCCGATGAGACGCTTGATTTCGTCTTTCTTCATCAGCAGCTTCTTGGTACGCACCTTGTCGGGCGTCACATGGCTTGACGCCGTGTGCAGCGGGTTGATTTGGCAACCAATCAAATACAGCTCGCCATCGCGAATCACCACATAGCCATCCGTGAGTTGAACCTTGCCTTCACGCGCGGCCTTGACCTCCCAGCCTTCCAGCACCATGCCTGCCTCGAACTTTTCTTCGAAAAAATAGTTGTACGCCGCCTTTTTGTTGTCAGCGATGCGCGTTTGAATTGCAGGTTTTTTGGTAGCCATTAGAAAGATATGGGGATCGTAGAGCTTCTTACAATGGCGACCATTCTATGAAAACCGTACACAAGTCCGTTTTGATCTGGTTCAGCGCTGAAGAAATGTTTGCGCTGGTGACCGATGTGGCCCGATACCCCGAGTTTTTGCCTTGGTGTGACCGTGCTGGCGTGCTCGAAACCCACCCTGACGGTGCAACGGCGCAAGTCGGCATGACGTTTGGTGGTTTTCACAAAAGCTTCACCACACGCAATGTGCACATTGAAGGTCGTCAAGTGAAATTGGAGCTGGTCGATGGCCCCTTCAAGCACCTCGATGGCACGTGGGATTTCCATCCTTTGCTAGATCCGAATACCCAAGAACCCCAACGTGCTTGCCGCATTGAGCTGACATTGAACTACGCATTTGAGAGCATGTTTGGCAGTTTGGTTGGCCCTGTGTTCGACAAAATCGCCGCCACCTTGGTGGATGCGTTTGTCAAGCGAGCCGAGCAGGTATACACCGAGTGAGTACTTTGCAGATCACGGTGATGTATTCACCTTCGCCGCGTGTCGTGCTTGAGCGCATCGTGTTGCTCGATGCAGGGGTGACTGTGATGCAAGCTTTGCAGCAAAGCGGTCTGTTGACTGAGTGCTCTGAAATTGATTTAAGCCAGCCCGAGGCGTTTGCCGTGTGTATTTGGGGCAAGAAGACCACGCCAAATCATTTGCTGCGCGATTTAGATCGCATTGAAATTTGCCGACCACTCACAGTTGACCCCAAGGTGGCGCGACGTGAGCGATTCCAAAAGCAAGGCACCAGCCGTGCTGGCTTGTTCTCCAAGCGCCGCGCAGGCGCAAAACCGGGCTACTGATTCAGCCAAACTTAGGTAGATACCCATGACTCATACGCTTTGGCCAAGCTGTGGCTATTCGCTGCTTAACCCTAACGAGGCGGGCCACTTGGTGGTGACCGACGATTTTTTACGTTTTCTTTTAGAACGCCCCGAACTTGCCCCTATCGCCAGCTCATGTGCCGCTGAAGTGGCCTTGCATCACAGCTTGGTGGATCAACCGCGCCGTGAGGTGACACAGCAAGAGCTGGCCCAACTGCAAGACAAAGATGCTGCCGACAACTATGCCGTGTGGTTGCGCTTTCGTCAGCGCATCACAGCATTGCCTACGCTTGAGGCAAGTTACATGGCCTTGTTCAAAGGCGAGGGCGTAGATGTGCCGCCGCTGTTGGTGCAGCACATCACGCACATCTTGTTGCGCCACGTATTAGGCCAAGCGCCCACCGCCATGCAAGCCCGTGCGGCCGAGATGCTGATGCACACGCAAAAGATCACCGTGTTGGAAGATGGCGCTGTGATGGCCGCAGACGACGAAACGGTGGAGCGCCATGCCACACAAAGTGGCTTTGGTTCGATTGGTGAGTTGCTCAAGCAAGGCGGCATCAAGCTGCGCAGCGTGGATTTGGATGTGCTCAACGAGGACAACCAAGACGCGTATTGGCCCCGTAGCGAGAGCTTTGATTGGGTGGTGAGCCTCAACCGTGGTCAACCCGCGTTGAACGCATTGTGTGAGGTGATGGCCAAGTGGGTGCAGCACTTCTTGGGTGTGCAGGTGCGCATCCAAACCGAACGTGAAATCAACGACGACCATTGGGTGTGGCATGTGGGCCTAGACGCGCAGGCCAGCGGTGTGTTGAATGATCTGTATCAAGGCCACGAGGTCGACGCTGATCGCATGGAGCGTTTGCTGTGTTTGTTCAAGCTCGAGTTTGTGGATCCCAACGACATGCTGGCCGAGGTGCGTGGCAAACCCGTGTACTTAGCCATGGCGGTAGATGTCCATCAGCGCTTGAAACTCAAGCCGCAAAACTTGCTTCTCAATTTGCCGCTCGCCAAGCGATCATGAAAAAAGCCAAGCAAGATTGCTTGGCTTTTCTTTTCTCAGTGCCGTGTCGCACTTAAGGCCGCTCAATTGGCCCCGCCACCGATTTGTATAAAAACACGGCTCGCGTGATATCGGTGACCCATACCAAACCATCGCCAATTTGGCCGATCTGCGCGGTATGAACAATCAAATCCACAATGCTGTCACACACCTCGTCGGGCGCCACGATTTCAATGCGCACCTTGGGGGTGTAGTCGGTCAATTCTTCTTTCAAGTTTGCGGGGCTGTGCAGACTGGGTGCAGAGCAGCCTTCGGCTTTGCTCACGGTCATTCCCGGAAATCCCGGCAAGCTGCGCAGCTTTTCACGCAGGGTGGGCAGCTTAGAAGGGCGAATGATGGCTTTGATTTCTTTCATGGGGTACTCCTTCGCTTAAGCCTCGGGGTCTTTTTCGTCAAACCAGTGATAAATCGTAGGCACCACTACCAAGGTCAACAAGGTGCAGGTGATCAGGCCACCAATCACCACAATCGCCAAGGGGCGCTGCACTTCTGAGCCAGGGCCATTGGAAATGAGGAAGGGGATGAGGCCCAGCATGGCTACCGTGGCCGTCATCATCACAGGGCGGAAGCGCTGGCGTGCGCCTTCTAGAACAGCCTCTTTGACCGACATACCGCCTTCGCGCAAGCTGCGGATGTAGGACACCAACACCACACCGTTGAGCACTGCAATGCCCCACAGCGCAATGAAACCCACTGAGGCAGGAACCGATAAATACTCGCCTGCAATGAATAAGCCAATCACGCCACCAATCGATGCAAAGGGCAGCACCGTGATGATGAGTGTGGCGAACTTGACCGAGTTGAACAGCAAGAAGAGCAAGAAGAAAATCGCGGCCACGGTGATAGGCACAATCACTTTCAAGTGGCCCAGCGCGCGCTCCATGTTCTGGAACTGACCGCCCCATTCCAAGTAATAGCCTTCGGGTAGCTTGATTTTGTCGCCCACTTTGGTTTGTAGTTCTGCCACAAAGCTGCCCAAATCACGGTCTTTCACATTGATACCCACCACAATGCGGCGCTTGGCCATTTCGCGCGAAATTTGCGCGGGGCCATCGAGCACTTGAATTTTGGCTACATCATCCAAGCGAGCCTGTGCGCCGTGCGATGAGCTCAAAATGATGTTGGAAATGGCTTCGATGTTGTTACGGAAAGACTCAGGCAAACGCACCACCGCCGCAAATCGGCGTTCGCCCTCAAACACTTCAGAGGCCACTTTGCCACCAATGGCCGTTTCAATCACATCGTTCACGTCAGACACGTTCAAACCCAGACGTGCAATGGCTTGGCGGTCGATGTCGATTTGCAAATACTGCTGACCCGAGATGCGTTCCACACGCAAATCTTGCGCACCTTGAATGCCTTGTGCCACTTTGGCAATTTGGTTGGCCACGCGCCTGAGTTCATCCAAGTCGTCACCAAAGACTTTCACCGCAATGTCAGAGCGAACGCCGGTGACCATCTCGTCTACTCGGTCTGAGATGGGCTGCGCCATCACAATTTGCACACCAGGCAGCACCTTGAGCTTTTCGCTCATGGCATTGGTGATGTCGGTTTGATCCCAACCCGAGGGCCATTCGCTGCGGGGCTTCAAGCTCACGATGGGGGTGGATTCGTTGACACTTTGTGGATCAGCCGGCGACTCGCCACGGCCCAAGCCAGAAATGGCTGACTTCACGCCTGGCACGGTCATGACCAGCTTCATGGCTTGCATTTCCATCTTGATGGATTCGTTCAGCGAGATGTTGGGCACGCGGTTGATGCCTGGCACCACAGAGCCCTCTTTCATTTCAGGAATGAAGGCTGTGCCCAAGAATGGCAAGACCAAAACCGCTGCCAAGAAAGCCCCCAACGACGCCTGCACCGTGCGTTTCTGGTTAGACATGGCCAAGTCCAACAACTTCAAGTAGCGGGTTTTGAGTGCTTTGATGAGCGGTGTGTCGTGGTCGCCATCGCCCACGGGTGGCTTGAGCAAGTAAGAAGACAGCACAGGCGACAAAGTCATCGACAACACCAAGGACACCGCCAGCGCAATGGCGATGGTGTAGGCGAGGGGGGCAAACATCTTGCCTTCCATGCCTTGTAAAGTCATCAAGGGCAAGAATACCAAGATGATGATGCCCACGCCAAAGATTACCGGTGTTGCCACTTCAGTAACCGCGTTCAAGATGCCACGCACCTTGCTTTCGCCCAATTCGGCGGCGCGTCCCAAACGGGCGTACGCGTTTTCCACCACCACCACCGAGCCGTCCACCATCAAACCAATCGCAATGGCCAAGCCCCCCAAAGACATGAGGTTAGCTGAAATGCCGAGCTTGTTCATGGCCATGAAGGTGAGCAACGGCGTGAGGACCAGTGTGGCAACCACGATGAGCGACGAGCGCACATCGCCCAAAAACAAGAACAACACGATGACCACCAACACCACGCCTTCAATCAGCACTTTGGTGACGGTCCACAGTGCGGCATCGACCAATTCAGAGCGGTCGTAATAAGGCACAACTTTCAAGTCGCCGGGCAGCATGCCGCGGTCGTTGATTTCTTTCACACGTTTTTTGATGCGGCTGACCACTTCTTTGGCATTGCCACCGGTCATCATCATCACAATGCCGCCGACCGCTTCTGTGGTTCCGTTCTTGATGACCGCACCTTGACGCACATCGTGGCCGAGTTTGATTTCTGCCACATCGCGCATGTACACCGGTGTGCCGTTGATCTCTTTCAAAACAATTTGACCGAGGTCGCCCACGCCTTGAATCAGGCCCACGCCTCGAATCAAATATTGCTCAGCCGCTTGAGGCAACACACCACCGCCCGAGTTGGCGTTGTTGCGCGAAACGGCGTCGTACACCTCAGACAAACTGATTTTGTAATGGCGCAAACGCTCAGGATTGACCAGCACGTGGTACTGCTTGACGTAGCCACCTTGCGAGTTGATTTCAGCCACGCCGGGGATCGAGCGCAGCAGCGGGCGCAACACCCAGTCTTGCACCACGCGGCGTTGGGTGAGTTCTTCTTCGCTCAACTCACGGTTGCCATCGTTGGCATGCTCCAGTGTGTATTGGTAAACCTCGCCCAAGCCCGAAGACACGGGCCCGAGGACGGGACTGATGCCTTGCGGAAGACGTTGGCTCACCTCCATCAAGCGTTCCATCACCAATTGACGTGCAAAGTAAACATTGGTGCTGTCGGTGAACACCAACGTGATGAGCGAGAGACCGGGCTTATTCAACGAGCGAAGCTCGGTCAAGCCGGGCAAGCCCGTCATGGCCACTTCGATGGGCACCGTGGCAAAACGCTCCACCTCTTCGGGCGAACGGCCTGGTGCTTCGGTGGCAATTTGCACCTGCACATTGGTGACATCAGGGAAGGCGTCGACCGAGAGTTTGGTAGAAGCATTCAAGCCAAAGAACAGCAACACCACGGCAATGACGCACACCACCAAGCGCTGCTTGAGCGCGCCGCGTACGAGGGATTCCAACATGGCTTAGCTCCCGCTTTCCATTTCGGCCAAATTGCGATGGTTGTTCACGTGGAAGGCCCCATCCGAGATGACGCGCATGCCAGTCTTGAGTCCTTCGAGCACCACACGCTGACCATTTTGTTCGGCAGCCAATTTGACGGGGGTGAGCTTGAAGCGGTTGTCTGACTGTTCAACAAACACGAAGTCGGTATCGTCTTGACGCACCACGGCCGCTACGGGCACCACCACCCGTTTGGTGGGGGTGGATTCAATCAACATCGAGGCCAGCATGGAAGGCTTGAGACGTCCATTTGTGTTATCGAGCTCGGTGCGAACTAACACTGTGCGGGTGTCTGGGTTGACGGTTTGACCGACATAAATCAGTTTGCCAACCAGTTTTTCATTATCCAGAGCCGGCACCTCAATGCTCACCGATTGGCCCACTTTGACTTGACTTACTTGCTGCTCAGGCACTTGCGCCACGGCCCACACGCGGCTGAGATCGGCCACGGCAAAGAGCACATCTGAGGGTTGAACCACTTGGCCAATGGCGATTTTTCTCTCTACCACCACACCTTTGATGGTGGCCACCACGCTCGATACCGAGTCAATGGTGCCAGTGGCTGCGAGTCGCTCGATGGATTTGGCACTCACGCCCAAGACGCGCAGCTGGTCTTGCGCTGCGCGTGTTTCAGCAGCAGCAATCTCGTATTCGTTTTCGCGGCGTTGCAACTCAGCCGCACTGATGACGTCTGCGTCAAACAACGTTTTGGCACGTTCCATATTGCGGCGGTGGAGTTCTTTTTCGGAGCGCGCTTTGAGGTAGGCCAGCTGCGAGCCAGACAGTTCGCTGCTGTTGATTTGGGCCAAAGTTTCACCTTTGTCAACCACATTGCCCAAGTGCGCTTGAATCTGTGTGACGCGTCCGGTCACACTGGCGCCAATACGGGTGAGGGACTGTTCGTTGAAATCAATTTGTCCAGCCACGCGCAAGGTGTCTGACACGTCTAGGCTTTGCACTTCGGCCACTTGAATTTGTGCTTTGAGGCTTTCAGGTATCAGTACCGAAGCAGCATCTGCTGCTGGTTGTGTAGCTTCCTGAATGGTGGCTTTTTTACAAGCGCTGAGGGCCAAAGTACTGCACAGCAAAACGGCGAGGAGAGAGCGAGATGGCAGGTTCATAGAGAGTGTCATCGTGTTCAAGGGGTGGTGGCGCGTAAGCGCTCGATTTCAGACCAAGCACTGGCGAGTTCAAATTGAGCGGTGATGAGTTCGTTGCGTGCAGCGCGATAAACGCGTTGCGCGTCCATCACTTCAAGAAAACTTTTCTCGCCAGCTTTGTAGGCCAGCTCAGCAATGCGCAGGGCATTGGCCGCTTGGCGCACGATGCCGTTTTCAAGAGCGGTCACTTGGGCGTTGGCAATTTCATACTGTTGATAAGCGGACTCCAGCGACTGCAACAAAGCAAACTCTTGGTAGGCCAGTTGGTTGCTGCTTTGCGCAAGTTTGGCAGCTGCCTCACCCACAGGGCCACCGCGCCAGTCCCACAAAGGCAGGTTCATGGCAATGCCGACGCGTTTGCTACGCCATTCGGGGTCGGTGTCTTGGTCGGCGCGCAGGGCAAACTTGGGCAGGCGCAGGGCTTTTTCTTCACTGAGTTTGCGATCGAGTTGTTGGCGCTCGGCACGCGTGCGCTGCAGTTCGGGGTTGCTTTGGCGCACAGCATCACGAATCTCTGCGATGGGCGCAGGCGCGGCAAATGTGTGGACCTCTTGCTGGATTTCAAAAGTCTCTGGGAGTTGCGCACCGACCAAGGCGCGCAAAGCCCCACGAGACTGGCGAACACGCAAATTGGCGGACTCTTGCATTTTCTGCGCATTCAACAATTCGGCATTGGCCTTGACCAGTTCGAAACGGGCTTTTTCACCGGTTTCCACTTGTAGCTCAATGCGTTTGTGCATGGCCTCCATCAACTTGACGTCTTCACGGGCTACACGACTTTCAGCGGTGCGACGCACCAAGTCGTAGTAGCGAATGCGCAGTTGGGCGCGCATGTCTGCTTTGAACGATGCTTCATTGGCCTGTGCCGCTTGCAAGCCTGCAAGTGCCCCATCAACCCTTGGGAAACGATGCCAAGGCATGTCAATGTCTTGGGTGATGCTGATGGTTTTCAGTTTTGCATCAGCGCCTGGCGTGTTTGAGCCTACCCGTGGATTTCGGGTGCCACTCATGACCTCTATTTGCGGATTCGGAATGGTGCGTGCGGTTGACACAGCCGCACGCGCGGCCTCAACAGAATTTGTCGCAGCTTGCACCGCAGGGCTTTGGCTGAACATCAAGGCCTCTAACTCGGGCAAGCTCAGCTTTTGAGGCTCTGCGTGTGCCAGCGGAATGAGTGAACATGCACACAAGAGCCAAGTGGCGAGTGATCGGGTTTGTGAGAGGCGGCGGCGAGAGGTCAAACGGTTCACCTTGTGCGTGTTTTTATAAAAGTTAAAGCATTGTCGTGCAAACCCCAATGCCATCCATTCGTTAAGGAAAAGCAAAAGGGCAGGGCTGTATACAAGGCGCGTTAGCCCCCTACGTACAATGCTGTTTTTGGAGCTATCACACATGCGCCTCCTCGGCAAAGCCCTCACTTTTGACGACGTTCTGCTCGTCCCCGCGTTCTCTGAAGTCCTGCCCAAGGACACGTCGCTTGCGACGCAATTCACCCGCAACATCCGTCTGAACCTACCTCTCGTGTCCGCTGCCATGGACACGGTGACAGAAGCGCGTTTGGCGATTGCCATTGCGCAAGAGGGGGGGATGGGCATCGTGCACAAAAACCTCACCGCGCAAGAGCAGGCCGCGCAAGTGGCCAAGGTCAAACGCTATGAGAGCGGCGTGTTGCGCGACCCCGTGGTCATCACGCCCGAGACCACCGTGCGTCAAGTCATGGCTCTGAGCGATGAGCTCGGCGTGTCCGGTTTCCCAGTGTGCGAAGGCGGCAAAGTGGTGGGCATCGTCACTGGCCGCGACTTGCGCTTTGAAACCCGCTACGACCAAAAAGTCAGCGAAATCATGACGCCTCAAGCGCGTTTGATCACCGTGCCCGAAGGCACGACGCCCGAGCAGGCTAAGGCGCTGTTGAACAAGCACAAGCTTGAACGCTTGCTGGTGGTCAACGACAAGTTTGAACTCAAGGGGCTCATCACCGTCAAAGACATCACCAAACAACTCAACTTCCCCAATGCGGCGCGCGACGCCGCAGGCAAGCTGCGCGTGGGTGCTGCCGTCGGCGTGGGCGAGGGCACGGAAGAGCGCGTGGAAGCGCTGGTCAAAGCTGGTGTGGATGCCATCGTGGTGGACACAGCGCACGGTCACAGCAAAGGCGTGATTGACCGCGTGCGTTGGGTCAAACAAAACTTTCCGCAGGTCGATGTGATTGGCGGCAACATCGCCACGGGTGCAGCGGCTTTGGCCTTGGTCGAGGCGGGCGCAGACGGCGTGAAAGTGGGCATTGGCCCAGGCTCAATTTGCACCACCCGCATCGTGGCAGGTGTTGGCGTGCCGCAAATCATGGCCGTCGATAGTGTGGCCACAGCCCTCAAAGGCACAGGCGTGCCCCTGATTGCCGACGGCGGTATTCGCTACAGCGGCGACATTGCCAAAGCCATTGCCGCAGGCGCTGGCTCGGTGATGATGGGGGGCATGTTTGCGGGCACCGAAGAAGCACCCGGCGAAATCGTGTTGTTCCAAGGCCGCAGCTACAAGAGCTACCGTGGCATGGGTTCCATCGGTGCCATGCAGCAGGGCAGTGCAGATCGCTATTTCCAAGAGTCCAGCACGGGCAACCCCAATGCGGACAAGCTGGTGCCAGAAGGCATCGAAGGCCGCGTGCCTTACAAAGGCTCGGTGGTCGCCATCATTTACCAAATGGCGGGCGGCTTGCGTGCCAGCATGGGCTATTGCGGTTGCGGCACCATTGCTGAGATGCACGAGCGTGCGGAGTTTGTGGAAATCACAGCGGCCGGCATTCGTGAAAGCCATGTGCATGATGTGCAAATCACCAAAGAAGCGCCGAACTATCGGGCTGAGTAAGCTTTAAGTGCTCTTGTACCAGCCACCCTTCGGGGTGGCTTTGTTTTTTGAGACAATACGGGGCTAGGCCATTTGAAGGCCCTTTTTTATTTATGTCGCACCAAAAAATCCTCATCCTCGATTTCGGCTCTCAAGTCACCCAACTCATTGCCCGCCGCGTGCGCGAGGCCCATGTGTTTTGCGAGGTTCACCCTTGCGATGTGACGAGTGAGTGGGTGCGAGAGTACGCCAAAGACGGCAACCTCAAAGGCATCATCCTGTCAGGCAGCCACGCCAGCGTGTACGAGGTGGACGACCGCGCACCCGACGCGGTGTTTGAGCTGGGCTTGCCCGTGCTGGGTATTTGCTACGGCATGCAAACCATGGCCACCCAATTGGGCGGCAAGGTGGAGGCGGGCACCACGCGAGAGTTTGGCTACGCCGAAGTGCGAGCCCACGGCCATACCGAGTTGCTCAAAGGCATTGAAGACTTCAACACGCCCGAGGGCCACGGCATGCTCAAGGTGTGGATGAGCCATGGTGACAAGGTGACGCAACTGCCTGAGGGCTTCAAAGTCATGGCGTCCACGCCAGCTTGCCCGATTGCGGGCATGGCCGACGAAGCCCGCAAGTTTTACGCGGTGCAGTTCCACCCCGAAGTCACACAGACCGTGCAAGGCCAAGCCTTGTTGAACCGCTTTGTGCTCGATATTTGCGGCACACGCCCCGACTGGATCATGGGCGACTACATCGAAGAAGCGGTGGCGGCTATTCGCAAGCAAGTGGGTGACGAAGAAGTCATCTTGGGTCTGTCAGGTGGGGTGGATTCATCGGTGGCTGCGGCTCTGATTCATCGCGCCATCGGCGACAAACTCACTTGCGTGTTTGTGGACCACGGTTTGTTGCGCCTGAATGAAGGCGACATGGTGATGGACATGTTTGTGGGTAAGTTGCACGCCCACGTCATTCGCGTGGACGCCAGCGATTTGTTCTTGGGCAAATTGGCGGGTGTGAGCGAGCCTGAGCAAAAACGCAAAATCATTGGTGGCTTGTTTGTGGACGTGTTCAAGTCTGAAGCGGCCAAACTCAAAGCGGGTGACGGTGGTCACAAAGGCGCCACCTTCTTGGCCCAAGGCACGATTTACCCTGACGTGATTGAAAGCGGCGGCGCCAAGAGCAAAAAGGCCGTCACCATCAAGAGCCACCACAACGTAGGCGGCTTGCCTGAGCAGTTGGGCTTGAAGCTGTTGGAGCCTTTGCGCGAACTGTTCAAAGACGAAGTGCGCGAACTGGGCGTGGCTTTGGGCTTGCCCCGCGAGATGGTGTATCGCCATCCCTTCCCAGGCCCAGGCTTGGGCGTGCGCATTTTGGGCGAAGTGAAGAAGGAATACGCCGACTTGCTGCGCCGCGCCGATGCCATCTTCATCGAAGAGTTGCACAACTTCACCGACGAAGCCACAGGCAAAACTTGGTACGACCTGACCAGCCAAGCCTTCACCGTGTTCTTGCCCGTCAAGAGCGTGGGCGTGATGGGCGATGGCCGTACCTACGACTACGTGGTGGCCTTGCGTGCTGTGCAAACCAGCGACTTCATGACCGCCGATTGGGCTGAATTGCCTTATGCCTTGCTCAAAAAAGTGTCGGGTCGCATCATCAACGAAGTGCGTGGCATCAACCGAGTGACCTACGACGTTTCCAGCAAGCCGCCTGCAACGATTGAGTGGGAATGATTTTCGGCTAAAAAGTCGTTATAAATCAACAACTTAGAGTCTACGAAAAAGTTGCAAAGTTTTGAGAAAAGTGATGTAATTCAATCACTTCTCAAAAATGGATGTGACAAAAGTTGCAAACTCTAAAAACTGCTCACGACGATAGTCTTGAGGGACGCATCAAGCGTCTAAATAGACATCAAAAAAAAGTGCGAATGCGTGACGAACAAGATTTGTTTGATGGGCGCATTCGTATCTATCGCACTACACACAGTGGAGATGTGTGGCAGTTTCAAATGTGGATTGGCGAAGAAAAGAAATACATTCGCAAATCACTCAGAACAAGAGACAAAGAAACTGCAATCAATCGTGCTGAAGATTTGTTCATTGAAGCACGAACAAAGCAAAGAAGTGGTGAAAAGCTGTTTTCAATGACAGCTAAAGAACTTCGTTCAAAGTATTTGGAATACATCAAAGAACGAGTTGAAGGTGGTCAGCTTAGTCAAGGGCGATTCACTAACATCAAGACTTTCACAAAGCACTACACACGATTTGTTGGTGAGAACTCAAAGATTCAAAACATAAGTGAAGATTTCTTTGAAGGCTATCGTGCATTTCGTCAAAGTGAACTTGCAACAATCACAATGACTGTGGTTCAAAATGAATCAATCACAGTCAAGCAAATGTACAAATGGGCTGTCAAAAAGAAGTTCATTTCGGCAAACTATGTTCCCGACTTCGGTGAAATTCGTGTCAAAAAGAACGAGGTGAAAAGGAGAGGGTACTCAGTAGCAAACTATGACAAGCTAATCAAGTATGGCAAATTGTGGTGGAAAAAGGTTCCACGAAATGCAAAAGATAGAGATGAACAGGTTTACTATCGTCGCTCAGTTCGTGATTTCATTTTGCTCATGGCAAACTTTGGATTCAGAACTGGTGAGCTTTTGCAATTGAAATATATGAATGTAAAAGTTAATGATGATGCTACAGAAAAATCAGCAGAAACAGCAACTGTAAAAATTTTGGCTGAGACTTCAAAGGTTCGCAAAGAGCGAACAATTCAAAGTCGTAGGGGCGATATTTTCACTCGTAGAAAAACATATTCAAAATTTTGTGGTGATGATTCATTTGTCTTTTCAAGATTTGACAAAGATGAAATGATGACGACTACAACACTGTATGACTACTACAAAGAATTAAAAACATATGTAAAAAGCAAAGAAGCAAAATATGATGATTCTTTGGATTTGTATTCTTTAAGACACTTCTGGATTACGCTTCAATTGATTCATGGAAAAGTAGACATTCATAGAATTGCAAGATTTGCAGGAACTAGCTACACACAAATTGTCAATCACTATGACAACATGAAAGATTCAGAAGTTTCAAAAGAGTTGTTATCTGTTAATCTTCAATTTGATGTGGCTAATGACGGAATCATTGTTCTGAAAGATTCTGGTGCAGGTGAAGAAACTGGAGCAGATAATGAGCAGAATAAAGAAAAGAATTGAAGTTCTGATTAAGCGACTTGAAAACGGTGATGACATTCAAAATCGTGACTTGAAATCTGTTCTAACAGAACAAGAGTTTGAAATGTATGAAGCTGATTGGCAACAATCTCAAGATTACTTTCATGGAACAATGTTTGATAGATGTTCAAGATACGACGAATTGTTGGCTAAAGGTGACTTCTTTTACAACAGAGCGGAGTCTGGAAGATTCAAGAATTCAAAAGAACTTCACAATTCTGCACAGAGCTTTTATGAAAAGGCGTTGGAAGCATTAAGTGAAGAAATAGGAATGAATTCAGCTTTTTCTACTTCTTATGATAGAAGTGTTGATGATGCTTCTTTAAGTCAAGCAGGAATGCCGAGGCATAGAAGTTCAAAAAGCATCAACAATGAAGCAAAGCAACATCAAAGATTAGACAAAAGACAATTCAAATTAAAACATTTGAAAGAATCTCTTGATAACTTTGAAAGGCGTGGAATTGAATTAATTGATTCAGATTCAAATGGTGCTGACATAAAAAAGTTGATGGAGAAGTTAAAAAATAGAAAGTAAATTTTCGTGCATATATTTGCACTAATTTTTACTCTCTATTTGTTATGAATCAAATCACAAAAGTTCTAAACTTTTGCGAACCATCAAAGTGTTGCAATCAATGTAACGCTGAGTTACAGACATTGCTTTGTGACCTGCTAATTCCATCAATACACGAACTGAAACACCTTTGTTTGCCAAAGTTGTGATGAATGTTCGTCGTGATGAATGCGAACTAGCCCCATCAATTCCAGCGCCTTTGTACATGTAGTGAAAATGTTGTGCAATTGTTCCCGAAGTAAAACCACGAGAAGCTGATTTCTGAGTCGTAAACAAAGCACGACTTGTGTCTGTCAATGTGACAGCCAACAAGTCTTTCAATTTGAACTTGTCTTTTAAGTAGTTCTCAATTTCGTCTTTAGCTTTCTTAGACAAGTAGACAGTTCTACCTTCGCTTCCTTTCGTTTGTTCAGCCGTCAGATTAATTTCATCTTTAATCTTGCCATCAGAACCCAAAACGCTAGATATTTGAAGTGCCGAAAGTTCTCCGCACCTCATTCCTGTGTACTGCAATGTGAGAAACATTGCCCGATTTCGTACAGCATGACGATTGTTCGCAATGAACAACAAAACACGACGAACATCCCGTTCGTTTAAGACCTTAGCTTGTGACATAAATTCTCCTAAATCAAAACTTTTATGAGATTCAAGTTTGCTCCCTTTGATTCAGTCCAGCAACCTTTTTTCTCCAATTCTCAAAACCTATAAATTTCAACTACTTAGCTCATTTCCAAAACTTCCACACAGAAGTTTTGATTTCTTAGCGTTCCAACGATTTGAGTGATTTCCCATCAATCTGACAGTCTGATGCTAAGAAGTAGAGAAGTGCGCTCAAATCCAATTCTGAAGCGTTTGTGTGCATGTTCAGAAGAAAATCTTTGAGATTTCATGTATCTCAAACATCGTCATAACGCTTAAATCCAATCAGAAAACGACCATGCAATTCAAGTGACCGCGGTGCGCTTAAGTTTGAAATCGTCGCTTGTTGTTGAGCCTGATGAGTTCTAGATGCATTAGCATGAATTGATACCATCTAAATTTAAGCATTCCTATCCATTGAGTAATTTCTATCACTTATAACTTTTATCCATAGCTACGCTATTAAAGACTATCAGAGTCTTTTTGAAGCACACTCAGGGAATCTTTATTCAGCAATGAGTGAATCTAATTGTGAAGAGATTAAGACATTGTCCCAATCAATGCTTTCACGATTTAGATATTTTGTTTGTTTTGTAATATATGAAACAACACCAATGTTGTTGTAATTTTGCACATCAATTTGATATCCACTCAACGGAGCCTTGTTCCATGCGTCTTCTAGAGCGTTTTTGAAATTTGAATGTCTGTCTAATTCAATGCCAAATAAGCAGTGATAGTGAACTTTCCCTGATTGAAATAAACCTTCAAGAATCGGAATGCACAATATTTTCTGTTCATGTTGTGACCATGAGCAACCGTACAAATTTTTTCTTAAGCGATTTAAAAAACAACGGAAGCTCTTTTTTTGTAGCTCTAACAATGTCAATCTATCTTTTGAACATTTGTGTGTTAATTCATTTCTTAGTGAATTAATTTTAGATGGGTGAAATGTTAGTGTTACAAAATGTGTGTAATGAGGTTCAAATCTTAGTAGCCATTCATAGTTCTGATTTCTAAATTTAGTTACATCAGATTCATGTTTGTTATTGAGTTGTTCTATTAGTGAGTTCATAGATTTATTTATCTGAAATCAAATAAAACATAAAAATTGTTATTTAGTATTTGGTTAAAAGGATAGGAATGTAATTAAAAAGGGAAAATAATTTAACTTCTTTATGAAAGGAAGTTGATATGGCTAGTTCTGTTTTGGGGTCTTTGAAGTTGGTTAATGCAGTTCGTGAAAATAGTTTTGATGCTTTTGTTATTCGTAGGCAAAAGATGATTACGAAGATAAAAGAACAAATTGAAATGGCTAAGTGCTTTAAAAATGGTACGAAGTATGAAGTCAAGCGAGTACGAAAAGAGCGAGATGAATTGAGTGGAGAACTGCTCACAATTGAATCATCAAAGCGATTGCATCAAATGTGGTTTACGAATGCTGAATCGGGAAAGATTTGTATTCAACTTCGTTACTCATCAAAAGTTATTGACTTAGCTAAAGGAAAAAACAGCGTTGAAGTTGTAAGTGCTACTGAGTTGGTTACTGCACTTGAAGCATTGCTTAAGGCTACTGAAGTAGGGGAGTTGGATGCTCAGTTAGCTAGTGCTTCAGACGCTATTAAAGAGCGTTTTCGTAAGAGCTAATAGACGGATGTTTTTCGTGCAAAATAAAAATTCGTAATAGCTATCGTAAAAAGTTGTTTTTGTAATAAACTTTAATAGATCTCTCTAGGATGTTAAACATGCAAAAACTTCTTTTTACGTTAGCGTGGAGCTTCTTTTTTGCTATTCAGCTCGTAGCTAGTCTTGTGCAGGCTAGCGATTTTTCAGATGGTTTTAATGCATATGAAAAAAAGGACTATGTAGAAGCATTTGAAAAGTTTACAAAGTCATCATTAGAAGAAAATGACTTAAGAGCAGTTTTTTTCTTATCTCATATGTATTTGAATGGATTGGGTGTAAGAAAAGACGAATCTAAGGCTTTTCAACTTACTGAAGTTTTGGCTAATTCTGGCGACACACATATCGTTTCAGTTCAATCGCAATTTAAATTGGCTGTAATGTATGACAATGGAGTTGGTACCGAAGAAAACAAATTCTTAGCAAAAAAATGGTATAAAAGATCAGCAGATAACGGAAGTAATGATGGAAAGTTCATTTACGGAATGCTATTGAGATTAGATGCAAGTAAGGAAGAGGGTATTTCTGAAAAGAAAAGAATTAATGAGTCTGCGTTTAGATACATAAGTTCTTCAGTAGAAAATGGAAAATCTGATGCTGATGCATTATTTGCGTTAGCTGAACTTTACGAGCTTGGTATTGGTGTTCATGTAGATTTTCATAATGCAGTGAAATATTACAAATTATCTTCTTTAAAAGGTAATCATCAATCAGACTTTCGATTGGGGCTTGCATATTTTCTAGGCAATGGAGTTGAAAGAGATTACAAAGAGGCTTTTAATAGATTTGAACTTGCTTCAAAATCTGGAATAGCAGATGCACAGTTTCAACTTGGAAGCATGTACATGAGTGGAAAAGGTGTTGCTAAAGATAACATTCGTGCATATATGTGGCTCAATGTTGCAGCGTCAAATGGAAATCAATTTGGTAAAGTTAGTTTAGATCTTCTTGAAAAGTTGATGTCATTTACTGATATAGAAAGAGCGCAAAAGTTGACTTCTGCTTGTATTAAATCTGGCTATCAAAAATGCAATTGAGATTGATATGAAAAATTTTTATCTGTGTTTTGTACTAGTACTTTTTATGCTGTATGGATGTGAAAAAAAGGTAGATGATTTAAATGTAAAGGAAGATGCAAAAGTTTCTGTGGCAGTCGTATTAGATGAATACTTTGAGAATGGACTTTCTGGTTTGATTGCATTGAGCATGGATTGTCATGAGGTAAAAGGTTCAGATGGTGCTACTTGTGTTGGTATTGATGTTGCATCTTTTATGTGGGATGATGCAGTTACTGATGCAATGAAGTTACCGAAAGAAGATTATTTCAGTAAAGATAATGTGAAAAAAAGAGCACGTGAGTATTTTTCTGCAAGAAAAATGGATGTTAATGTTGATTTGTACATTGAAAATTTAATTTCTGAATCTGACTCAAGAATGGAAATTGAATGGGAGCGTCAAAGGCATAAGATTAAGTAATTTTTAAAAGGAGAAAACGATGATGGATGCTAAAAATACACATAAAGAACTTGCGGATGCAATCAAGGCTAAGAAAGATGCTGAGGCTAAAGTTGAAGAACTTTTGAAAGCAACTCGTGTTGAAGATTTGAAGACTGTTAAAGAAATGATTGTTCTTCATAAATTTACACAAACTGAGTTGAAGTCAGCATTTAAAACTCGTGTTGTTAAAAAAGATGGCGAGAAGCGTAAGTACACAAAGAAGGCTAAAGTAGAAGCTAAATGATTCTTTGGATTGCATGGATGCTAAATACATTCATGCGATTCATGGAGTTCATATCTAGTCTTAAGAGTTTCACGGCAACACTTCGTGTCAAAGGTGTTGTTGTAAAAACTAGCATTAAAGTTGAAAGTCTTGCTCAAGCGAGGGCAATGCTTTCACACATCTTTGGTCAAGCTAATGTCTTGAATGTTGTTCAATCAGCAATGAATGAGCAAGGAAGTGGCGTGAAAACTTTGAGTGCTGACGAACTCAAAGTTCAAAATCTCGCTCAACAGCGTGAGAAGCTCGCTAAAGCTGAGAAACAAGAGAAAGCAAGACAATCACTTGCTAAGGCTCAGCAACGCATGAGGGACGCTCAAAGTCTTTAATTTGGCTGTTACAAAGAGCTACGAAATAGACTGTTATTTTTCGTGCAAATCGCTATTTCATGCGCTTATCTACTGTTTTTTCTCAATAATTCATGGTAAATCGTTTAAAATCATGCAATTGTTGTAGTCTGAATGTAGGCTTGGGTTTCAAATTGTTACTAACTTGCTACGAAGTCTTAAAAAGTTGTTTAAAATCAACAGCTTACGAAGGTCTGAGTATTGAGTGGGA
>JACCDH010786697.1_pt1 | contig 21865 bp, 13 predicted proteins | sample 7442481 | NCBI WGS metagenome assembly JACCDH01 (sample SAMN15323433, study PRJNA562643) | freshwater metagenome | isolation source: river surface water | place: USA:Blue River Watershed | collected 2017-08-15
CTGATATGCTTCAAAAACCATTAAAAGAGTTTAGTGGGGGATGGAGAATGAGAGCGATGTTGGGACGATTGTTGTTGCAGGCGCCAGATTTATTGTTATTAGATGAGCCCACGAATCACTTGGATTTACCTACCATTCAATGGCTGGAGAACTATTTAAGTGATTATCAAGGAACGTATGTTATTGTTTCACACGATAGATTTTTTCTTGATAAAACTGTGAATCGAATTGCGGAGGTAGCCCATCAGCAATTGTATCATTACAAAGGGAATTTTTCTGATTATTTAGATCAAAAGGAAGAAAGAGATGAAATGTTACAGAGGCGTTATGAAAATCAACAATCATTTATTAAGCAACAAATGCAGTTTATTTCCCGATTCAGATACAAAGCGAGCAAGAGTACCGCGGTTCAGAGCAGGGTAAAAATGTTGAATAAAATAGAGCGCATTGAAATCAAAGAAAAAGAACGCAGTGATTTTGATATCAAATTCAATATTCGTGTAAATCCGGGAAAGCAAATTGTTGATCTAATAGATGTGAGTAAAAGCTATGGTGACCTGCAAATTCTGACAAAAAGTTCGGGTCAGGTCATGCGTGGTGATAAAATTGCCATTGTTGGTGCAAATGGAAAAGGTAAATCAACCTTGTTACGCATGATTTATGGTACCGAACCTTATCAAAGTGGGAAAATAGAACTTGGTTGGAATGTTGAGGCTGCATTTTTTGCTCAACATCAACTCGAGGCCTTGAACTTAAAGAATGATTTATTGAACGAAATTGGCACTGTAAGTGCCGAATATACTGAGAAAGAACTGCGAACCGTACTTGGATGTTTCTTATTCACTGGAGAGGAAGTATTTAAAAAGGTGAAAGTTTTATCGGGAGGAGAAAAATCGCGTTTGGCTTTGGCCAAAACTTTGATTACCCAATCTAACTTCTTGCTGTTAGATGAACCTACGAACCATTTGGACATGTTTTCAACATCGGTTCTGGCAGAGTCTTTAGAGAATTACGAAGGAAGCATCATTTTTGTTTCGCACGATAGAACTTTCATTAGTCGGGTTGCCAATAAAATCTGGTGGATTGAAAACGGGGAATTGAAAGAATATTTAGGTACGTTTGACGAGTTTAACGAATGGAATTCTAATCGTGTCATTGAAGAAAAACCAACTTTAAAAACCGTGCATACTCCAATTGTTGAAGAGCCTAAAAAAGTTGAAAGCGTTGAAGTGTCCCCCAAAAAAACACTTTCAAAAAATCAAGTCCAAAAGCTTGAACAGGAAATGCAACAAATTGAGAGCAAGATGAAAGAGCTAGAAGAGGCGAATGCAAAACTCACGGAAATGATGCATCACCCAGAATTAACTTCAAATTCAGATAAACTTGTTGAAATTACAGTTGAACACAAAAAAAACACTGATAAAATTGCCGAATTACAAGTTGTTTATGATGGCATTATGGATGAATGGCTGCAGTCGCAAGAATAAAAATTGGTATTTTTTTTGTTATGTTTGATTTATGAAACAAAAATTGCTGTGTTGTTTATTCGTGTTATTGTCTAAAAATATTTGGGCAAATACAGACAGCACATTGCGTTATTGCAATGCCATATATGAAAACGACGTTCGAACAGTGCGATTGATTCAGGAAGGTAGTGGTTTTAACTTTCCAATTATATCTCTTGGTGAAAATGAAAATGCTCTGAGATTGGAGTTTGATCAACTTACATCTGAAAGAGATTATTACCAATTTACTCTCATTCACTGTGATGCACATTGGAACAAATCTCCATTGGTAAAAACTCAATATTTAGATGGTTCTGGATTTGATAATATTGAAAATCAATTGTTTTCTAGTTCTACTTTGACACAATATGTGCATTATTCCGTGAATTTTCCAACCAGTCAAACCAAACCAAAAATCTCAGGGAATTATCTATTGGTTGTTTATCGGAATTTTAATGAGTCTGACATTGTATTGTCGAGGAGAATCATGGTTTTAAATTCTCAAGGAAATGTGGATTTAACAGTTTCTCAAAGTAGTCAAGTCGAGTTCCGAGCGGAAAACCAGCAAGTGAACTTTACATTTACCACGCTCAAAAATTATTTCATCCCCAATCCTTATCAAGATATCACAGCGGTTATATTGCGCAATGGAGAATGGCTTGGTTCAAATAGTGAACTAAAACCTCAATTTATTCAGAATCAATCTTATGCCTACAAACAAATGATAGGTAGCCAATTTCAAGGTATGAATGAATTTCGCTATTTTGATATTCGATCATTGCGAGTAAGTCAGGCTTGGGTGAAGAAAAAACTAAACATTGGCAATCAAAAACATGTGTGGTTGGTAACAGATCAAAGTAGGTGTTACGATCGATACATGAACTGGAGTGATTACAACGGTCGAGTTTTCTACGACAATAAAGACATCATCAAAGATTCGATTCTCAAGCCGAATGGATTTGAAAATGAGAGTGATTACTGTTTTGTTCATTTCTCATTAAAAGCTGACCCAATTGATCGAGATATTTATATTTACGGTGAGCTCAGTGATTGGAGAATACTTGAATCTCATAAGATGTTTTATAATTCAGATGCTAAAATTTATGAGGCTGTCATTCCATTGAAACAAGGATATTACAACTATGTTTATGGTGTAAAATCAGATGATAATTTACTTGATTTTAAACAGTTAGAGGGATCACACTCGGTGTCAGAAAATAACTACATGGTACTAATGTATCACAGAAACCAAGCCATGCCATACGATGAATTGATTGGCTATGGTTTAAAAAATTCTCAGGGTAATAAATAGTTAGTATCGCATGTATGGAGCGGTAATTATTTGGAAGTCTTTTTTTGTTTCAACCTTCCAAATGCTTGTATTTGAATAGGTTCCACCTTTTGCAAACTTTGTGATTAGTTTTGGAATGTTTGCTTTTTTAGGCAAATATGTTGCAATTAATTTGGTGTTTTTTATGTCGGTTTTTGAGAGATAATACACTTGGTCGTAATCTGAAAATTGGAAATGTTGGGGGTGATAATCCAGACCATAATCGCAGTCTTTTCTGGTAGCAGCGTAATATTCTCCAATAGATTCTCCCAAAATCAAAGTTTTTTTATTTTGAGGGATATGAGATGCGATGAACTTAATGAATGGACTCGAAATTCTCTCATTTCTTTGAACAATGGCAACTGTGTGTTTAATTGAAAAAAGGAATATGCCATTGATGCTCATGATGGTGAAAACGATGGTACCGATTTTTATGGACTTGATGTTGGTCATGAAGTCAGTGTCCCTCAAAAACAAAAGACCTAACAGCAGAAATACCGGTAAGTATCGATATTGAGGAGTGATTAGAAAAAACAAAGTGAATGAAAATGCAAATAATTCTAGGGTAAATTTTTGCGAAAAAAGCAAAAATGGTTTTTTGATATTTTTAAAGACGATGAAAATATTTAAGCAAAATATTCCCATGTAGAGGCAGAAATTTATGGGCATTTCTAGGTAGTATGGCCAGAAACGACCAATAAAACTGGATTTTAAATGGTGAAGTAACCCTCTGTTTTCTGGTGAATGTTTTTGAGCTTGTAAGGTGAGTTGGTGATAGATTTGTTGGAAATTAAAATCAATAAAATACAAACTAAATACAATTGGCAACAAGGCGAAAAAGATAAAAATCAAGTTGTTTTTAAGAGTATTATTCAGGCATTTTTTAAGGATAATTACGCCTAAAATGGGTAGTGTGTAAAGATGTGAAATAGATAATAATCCTACGATAGTGCCAAGTATTACTGGATGTGAACGATGTTCGTTTAGATAAAAATAGAGTGTGAATAGAAACAAAATAAACACTTCGATTCTGACACTTCTTGACATTTCGAATACCGATTTATCGGTTGCAAAAACTAGAATACATAGAATTGCAAAGAGGGCGGATTTTTTTGAAAACAATTGGTGCAAAAGAGCAAGTGTTGCAAGGTGCATCAGAAGAAATGGTAACCTTACAGTGAAAATAGAAGGTTGGAAAAACTTTAACCAAAAGATATGCCACAGTTCAATGAGCGGCGGGTAGCTGGCGAATAAGGTTTCCGCACCTGGATTTGGCCATAGCTTAGAAAAATAATGATTGAACTTGGTGTATTGAATCGCAGGATCAAGATTCATTGCTTCATCTGTCCAAGCAACAGGTAGTGTTTCTAGGTTGAAGATTCCAAAGGTGGTATACACACCCAGGAAAATCCAAAAAATCTGATTGTGGCGATATTTGAACCGCTCTAGCATTGATTATTTATAGGTAATCAGGATTTGATTCTTATCAACGGCCAATCCTTGTTGAACGAGTACATCGTTCACAATGCCGTCTGTTGGTGATTTGATGGCATTTTCCATTTTCATGGCTTCTAATACCAGAATTTTATCACCTTTGTTTACTGAATCACCTGGTTTCACAAGCACTTGCAGCACGAGGCCAGGCATTGGTGCTTTTAAATCGGAAATTTTAGGTGTTAAGGCGTTTTCTAATCCCATAGATTTAAGTATTTCGTCTAAGGGTTCTGTGATAGACGCGTTAAATTTATGACCATTATATAGAAGTGTGAGTGTTTTAGACTCTTCATTCACATTTAAGCAGGTGATGGTGTAAACTTTATTTGGTGTAATGAGCAATAACGTTTCGTTATTTTGTTTAACAATTTGTATTGAATTATTGGTATTTTCTAACCAAACATTGTTTTCGTTGATCAGGGAAATGTGTTGATCTAAAATTTGAACTTTCATGAATTAAACGTTTCTATCGATGACGAAATTTACCAAAAGGTTGAGTTGATTTTTATGTTGTTGGTTTGTTTGCAGAGAATCGAGGATTTCAAAGGCTTGTGTTCTGAAATCATTCATTTTTTTTGTGGCATATTGAATGCCATCATGTTTTTTGATGAAATCTACCACGAGATTCATTTTTTTTGAATCAGGTAAATTACTTTTAATGACTTTCCGTATTTCTTTGGTTTCATTTGAAGGAGCTTTTGACATGGCATAAATAATAGGCAAAGTGAGCTTCTTTTCTTTGATATCGAGGCCAGCAGGTTTCCCACTTTTGTTTTCACCAAAATCAAAAAGATCATCACGTATTTGGAAAGCAAGACCAATTAATTCCCCAAAATGTCTCATTTTTTCGAGCACCTCTGGGTCATTTTGTGTTGAAGCTGCTCCAATTTGGCAACATGATGCAATAAGAGAGGCGGTTTTTTTCCGGATGATTTCGAAATAAACCTCTTCCGTTGCATTCATGAACTTTGCTCTTTCTAATTGTAACAGCTCTCCTTCACTCATATCTTCAACGGCTTTACTCACAATTTCAAGCATGTCGAAATCTTTATTTTTTACACTGAGTAATAAGCCTTTTGAAAGGAGAAAATCTCCAACGAGTACAGCTATTTTATTTTTCCAAAGTGCGTTGATTGAGAAAAAGCCACGTCTTTTGTAGCTTTCATCTACCACATCGTCGTGAACGAGCGTGGCTGTATGCAATAGTTCCACCAAAGATGCACCTCTAAATGTGCGTTCATTAATATTTCCAAATAAACTTGCTGAGTAAAGAACGAATATTGGACGTATTTGCTTGCCTTTTCTTTTGACAATATATGTCATGATGGTATCAAGAAGAGGCACTTTTGTTTTCATGCTCTGCCTGAACTGTTGCTCAAATTGCTCCAGTTCTTTCTCAATTGGTTTTTTTATTTGCTCGATGCTAGAGCTCATTGCTTCTGCGAATGTACAATTTTTATGCGACTTTAGAGATAAAATTCGATGAATCGATTGAAAGCGAAAATGATGGTATATTTGCAAATTAATTCATTGAAAATGTTAAATTTCATTGTAGAGCAAAGAGGTAAGTTGACAAAAATGGATTCAATTTTTGTAGTTTTGATCATGTTCATTGTGGCTTCCGGGTGTGGTACAAAGAAACCTAAAGTGATTATGGAAAAAAGACTGGAATATAAAGAAATTGAAACTGGACCTGTTTATAAAAAATTAGTAGAAACACTCACTTCTTTTAGTTCAGGTTCTAGTGGGATTTTAAAAACGGATGCAGATGAATTTCTGGGTAGTATTGAAAAAGATTATTCGAATTACAAGATTCAGGGATTGTATGTAGATTCTTTGATGAATTTTCTAAATGGAGGGATGGTTTATATCGATGTTTATGGTGGAAATTGGTGTTCTGACACACGTTATGGGATGGGTGGATTGACAAAAGTGCTCGATGCTTGCAAAATGCCAGATATGTGTTTTCGATATGTGCGTGTAAGCAAAGAAAAAAAATTAATAGACATACACGTTGAAGGTATTGAAATATCAAAAGTGCCTTTGGTTATAGTGCACAATCAAAAGAGGGAATTTGGAAGAATCATTGAGGTTCCAGAAAAAGGTAAGTGGGAATTCCACTTGCTAAAAATCATGGAAGCAGCCTTGAATTAACGCCTGAAGATGGACGGAACTTCTTGCTTTTGAATGCTTTTTGCTTGAAGTAGTGTTTCAAAGAATTGTTTCGTTGGATTCAATGATCTTCTGAAGTCATTCCACTTAAAAACAATGATAATCAGCAATATAAATTCAATTACCGTGAGAACTAGGTTGATTTGGCTATCAAAAAAAGATGGACCATAAGTGTCTAAATAGTTGTGATAGAGGCCTTCAAAAAGGAAAAAAGTTGAAACAAAAAAAGTAGCCAGAAATAGGGCGTAGATTCGAATATGTTCCAATGCACCGATATGGATGATCAAGTACATATCGTTTTCGACACCTTTGATTTCTCCGTGAGCAAAGTTAGAGATGGCTTTGTTATTGATTGTTTCTAGCTTAAAATCTTGATTTGATACCTCCCCAAAGAAAGTTTTTTTCGATTGACCAATATTTTTATATTTCATATCGCTCAGATAAGTATGTTCAAGAAGTGCTTGATGAATATTTTCGCGATTCAAGCTAGTTTTAAGGTAGAGGGTTTTAAATGGGAAGCCGAACATATTAGATATGGATTTGAGTTGAATTTACTGTAATCATGGCGTTGCAGAGTTCTTCGAGAAGCAGTGGATGATTGAATATTCCATTTCCTACTACAATGTAATCGGCTCCGTGATTCCAGGCCGTAAGAGCATCGTTTTGATTTTTAATGCCCCCGCCAACGAAGATGATGGATTTTACTGCTTGAGAGACGGCGGATATTAGATTTTGAGGGACAATGTGTTGTGCTCCTGAACCGGCGTCGAGGTACATGAGTTGTAGTCCGAGCATTTCACCTGCCATGGCGGTTGCTGCAGCGATATCTGGTTTATCGGAAGGTAGGGGTGTTGTACCGCTCATATAAACGGCTGAAGTAAGTTTTCCAGATTCAACGAGCATGTATCCCGTTGGTATGGTTTCAAGATTATTTTTTTTGATCCATGGGGCAGCAGATACGTGTTTTCCAATCAGGAAATCGGGATTTCTTCCCGAAATCAGGCTCATGAACAGAATGGCATCAGCATTTGGTGACAGTTGCATTTCATGTCCGGGAAATAAAACCACATTTTTTGCTCCGAGCGATTTTAGTTCTTGTATGCAATCTTGTGTAATTCCGGAAGAAACCAATGAACCGCCCACAAGAAAAAGGTCAACACCAAAAGATTGTGCGATTGAAAAAATCTCTTTGGTTTTTTGACCATATTGATCTGGATCAATCAGCACGGCAATGCCTTTGATATGATGATTTTTTTTTGTTTGTAGGTGTTGAATGACACTCGACATATGATATTACAAAGAAAGATAAAATTGCTCTTTGTTTTTGAAAATTTTTACGAATGGTTGGAAAACCTTGAGAATACTCACATTGTATCATTTTTATATAAGAAATTGTCTAAAAAAAGACACTTTACTATGGGTTTGATTATCAGTGTATTAAGTGTAAATTGTTGATTTTTAGACAATTAAACTTATTCCACAGCTCAAACCCTTTTGGTTATTGACTTTCTCTGTTTTCTGTGGATAAACCAATTAAAAAAGTAGTTCTATGTTAGATATTTTTGTTATCCCGATATGATTTTATATCGGAAACAACCAACTATCCCCAAAAGTAACTAAACCCAAATGACTAAAAAAACCATGAGCAATCAAACTGTAAACCAAGCTGGCTTAGAATTTGCCAGAATGAACACCAAAACTGGAGTTTCTCCTTACGATTTATTTAACTACGACTACCGTACATCGGTGATTAAGAAACCAGATGGAAGTGTGGTATTTGAGATGAAGAATGTTGAAGTTCCTGCAGGATGGAGTCAGGTAGCAACAGACATTTTAGCACAGAAGTATTTCCGAAAAGCGGGAGTTCCTCAGGCTGATGGTTCAATGGGTAGTGAAACATCGGTAAAACAGGTTGTACATAGATTGGCAGATTGCTGGCGTTATTGGGGAGAAAAACATGGTTATTTTGCGAGTGCAGAAGATGCACAAGTTTTTTATGATGAGTTGGTTTACTCATTATTGAATCAGGAGAGTGCACCAAACTCACCACAGTGGTTCAACACAGGTTTGCACAACAGTTATGGTATCGCGGGGAAACCACAGGGTCATTACTATGTTGATCCATCAACGGAAAAATTGATGAAATCAACGAGTGCTTATGAGCGTCCACAGCCGCACGCGTGTTTCATTTTGTCGGTTGATGATGATCTAGTGAATGAGGGTGGAATCATGGATTTGTGGGTGAGAGAAGCGCGTATTTTCAAATATGGTTCAGGAGTAGGCACAAACTTCTCAAGGATTCGTGGAGCTGGTGAGAAATTGTCAGGTGGTGGCACAAGTAGTGGTTTGATGAGTTTCTTGAGAATAGGCGACCGTGCAGCGGGAGCAATCAAGAGCGGAGGTACTACAAGAAGGGCTGCCAAAATGGTTTGTCTTGATTTAGATCACCCAGAGGCTATGGAATTCATCGCTTGGAAAAAAGCGGAGGAGAAGAAGGTGGCGGCTTTAATCGCTGGCGGATACGCGAGTGATTACGAAGGTGAAGCTTACAATACCGTTTCAGGGCAAAATAGCAACAACTCAGTGCGTATTCCGCACAAATTTTTCGATAAACTTCAAAAAGGCGAGGATTGGGAATTCACTGCACGTTCAACAGGCGAGGTAATGAAAACAATGCCAGCTCAAGAAGTGTGGGATACAATTGGCGATGCTGCTTGGGCATGTGCAGATCCAGGTGTTCAGTACGATGATACCATCAATGAATGGCATACTTGTCCAGAAGGTGGGCGTATCAACGCATCAAATCCATGTTCTGAGTATATGTTCTTGGATAACACCGCTTGTAATTTGGCTTCATTGAATTTGAGAAAATTCTTCGACGAGAATGCTTGTACATTTGACGTAGAGAAATTGGAATATGCGGCTAGATTGTGGACAACCGTACTTGAAATTTCGGTATTGATGGCTCAGTTCCCAAGTAAGGAAGTTGCTCAGTTGAGCTACGACTACAGAACACTAGGTTTGGGTTATGCCAACTTAGGTTCAGTTTTGATGTGTGCAGGTATTCCATACGATAGCAAAGAAGCCACAGCTATATGTGGTTCAATTTCAGCAATACTCACTGGAACAGCATATGCAACAAGCGCGGAAATGGCTGCTGTTAAAGGAACTTTCCGAATGTATGAGAAGAATAAAAAGCATATGTTGCGCGTTATCCGCAATCACCGCTATGCTGCATACAACACTCCTTTGGCATTTGAGGGACTTGGAATTAAGCCAGTATGTATTGATGAAAAATATTGCCCTGATTATTTGTTGAAATCTGCTTGTAACTCTTGGGACAAAGCAGTACAATGGGGAGAAAAATACGGATTTAGAAACGCACAATCAACGGTTATTGCGCCAACGGGTACAATTGGATTGTTGATGGATTGCGACACTACAGGTATCGAGCCTGACTTTGCTTTGGTAAAATACAAGAAGCTTTCTGGTGGTGGTTACTTTAAAATTGTAAACAACACAGTTCCAATTGCATTGAAGAATTTGGGTTACAGCGAAGCTGAAGTTGAAGCGATTGTGAATTATGCGAAAGGTTACCAAACCTTTAAAAATGCGCCTCACATCAATCATGAGTCATTAAAGGCTTTAGGTTTCACTGAAGCAGACTTGTTGAAAATTGAAGCTGAAGCTCCAATGGCGTTTGAGATTGGCTTTATTTTCAATAAATATTCTTTGGGTGAAGAAACGATGAAACAATTGGGTATTTCACCTGAGCAATACAATCACCCTAAATTCAACATGTTACAAACGTTAGGATTCACCAAACAACAAATAGCAGAAGCGAATAATTACGTTGTTGGAACAATGACTGTTGAGGGTGCCCCAGCATTAAAAGAAGAACATTTGCCGGTATTTGATTGTGCAAATAAATGTGGAAACATTGGTGTGAGATACATTCATCCGTTTGCGCACATCAGAATGATGGCAGCAGCTCAACCTTTTATATCTGGTGCAATCAGTAAGACCATTAATCTTCCAAACGAGGCAAGTGTAGAAGATATTAAATCTTGTTATGAGTTGAGTTGGAAATTGGGATTAAAAGCGAATGCATTGTACAGAGATGGTTGTAAATTGAGTCAGCCTTTGAGCAATAAATCTGAAAGTCAAGAAGAGGCAGATAAAGAAGAAGCTGCAAAAGACAATGCCATTGCCCAAGATGCTTCAGGAAAAGAGAAGGTTATACGTATAGCTGAAGAATTAACTCCAGACATCGTTTTAGAGGCAGCAAAACGCATCCTAAGCGAAAGTCCTGATACAAAATTCAAACGTCAACTTTCGAACATTGTTGAGAAAAAGAGACTTCCTAATAGAAGAAACGGATTCACTCAAAAAGGTCGCGTTGGTGGTCAAACTATTTTTGTAAGAACTGGAGAATACGATGATGGAACCTTGGGTGAAATCTTCATTGATATGCATAAAGAAGGTGCGAGCTTCCGTTCATTGATGAACTGTTTCTCAATTGCTATTTCCGTGGGTCTTCAATACGGTGTGCCATTGGAAGAGTTTGTAGATAAGTTTGCATTCACAAGATTCGAGCCAAGTGGTATGGTTGAGGGCCATCAGAATATCAAAAATGCGACCTCAATCGTAGACTATATTTTCAGATTATTAGGATTTGAATATTTAAATCGTGAAGATTTGGTGCAAGTAAAACCGAGTGATTTGCTTCCAATGGAAAAATCTACTCCAGAAGCTCCAATAATTTCTGAATTTAAACCAGCTTTCAATCCAGAGCCAATGTCATTGGATATGACAAGAGCCATGAAAGCTGAAGCTTCAGGAGGAGTAAAGGACATGCAAGATCATCTAAGAGAAGTTCAGAGTGATGCACCTGCATGTAACGTTTGTGGACATATTACGGTGAGAAGTGGTACATGTTATAAATGTTTGAACTGTGGAAACAGTTTAGGATGTAGCTAAAAAATCATTAAAAATTGCAAAAAAAAATGCCCCAAATTTTTGGGGCATTTTTGTTTTCGGCAAACTTTTCATGTAATTTTATCGTCTAATTATCAATTATTTGAGCAATTTGAAAAATTCAATACGAAATAACACACCTCAATTAGCGATAAAATTTTTTCGTTTTTGGCTGTTTATACTGTGTGTTTTTTTTGTGAGTAAAGCGAAGGCTCAAGCAGATTTTTCTGCAAACCCTGTAAAAGGATGTACCCCATTAACCGTCAAGTTCACAGATTTATCAATTTCAGCTGTGAGTTGGAATTGGGATTTAGGAAATGGCAATACAAGCACATTGCAAAATCCCTCAGCCATTTATTATAATCCAGGGAAGTACACAATAAAACTTACAATTGTTGACAATACAGGAAAAACACACACCGTTACAAAATCGAATATCATTCGCGCCTTTAAAAGTCCAAAGGCTGATTTTTCACTTAGTCCTGCAACCATTTGTTTGGGTGAAAAAGTAAACTTTACTGGAACATCAACACTTGGCGATACAGTGATTACGAAGCATTCTTGGGACATGGGTGATGGAAATGTTTTGTCTGTAAAAAGTCCGGTTCATACTTATGCAGCCTCAGGCCTATACACTGTATCGTTGGTGGTAACTGACGCGAATGGTTGCCAAGATAAAATCCAAAAAATGCAGGTTGTAAAGGTGAATTCTAAGCCAGTTGCTCAATTTAAAATGGACTCGGCCTACGACTGCAAGGTACCTACGTTTATCCCTTTTCGAAACAATAGCATTGGGGTTAATTTAAGATACACTTGGAGTTTTGGTGATGGCAAAACTTCAACTGTGATGAATCCGCGTCATCAATATTTGAATTTGGGTACATACTCTCCAAAGTTGGTTGTGGTAGACGTGAATGGGTGTAAAGATTCAATTACATTAACCAATGCTCTGTTTTTGGGCCAATTAAAGCCAGATTTTGTGGCTGATAAAACGGTAGTATGTGGTTCATCGTTGATTGAATTTGAGAATAAAACTGTTTTTAATGGAGGTTTAAAATATTCTTGGGATTTTGGTGATGGAACTACTTCTTCAAACCCGTATCCTTCAAAATTTTACAAAAATACGGGTAAGTACACCGTGACATTGACTGTTCAATCTGTTTTTAGATCGTGCAGTGCTACTATCACCAAAAGCAATTACATAGTTGTGAATCCCAAACCCAAGGGAAGGATAGAAATAAACGATTCATTTCCTTGTAATTTACCCTATGTAATTGTTGCAAATTATGTGGATACAGCGAAATTTATCTCGATTCAGTGGTGGTTGGTAGAAAACGGAAAAACACGGGTTAAATATGGCAACAAGAATCCACAAAATTTTACGATTAACAACAAATCAAGATACAAAATAATTGCTTATGTGGTGAACCAATATGGCTGTTTGGATTCATTTTTTGTTGACAACATTGAAGTCAGTAAAATAAACGCCAACATTGATGGTAATTTTTTTGGTTGTGTTCCACTTATTTTTAAAGGTAGGGTGAGTGTTTCCTCGAACCGTAGAATAAATGAAATTAGATGGGATTTTTATGATGGTGATCAGTATTTTACAAGCAATGTTGTAAAGGTATTTAATGACACTGGTGTTTTTACAGGTACGGTAACCATCAACGTAGAGAAGAGTTGTAGCATGAAATACAACTTTAAAATTCATGTTGGTCAAAAAGTGAATCCACAATTCTACACACAGCCAGTTGGACAAATATGTAACAATACAAATGGAATTTATTTTCTAAACGCAACTCAATATCCCGGATTTACGGTTGATAGTTTCAAATGGGTTTTTGATGATGCTGAGGCAAGAAACACCTTGCTTAAAATTAAACCTTGGGGACCTTTGCCAATTCCGTATTCAAAAACCAATGTTTGGCATTATTATGACAGAGATACGGGTTGGTTAAAACCGGCATTGATTGGGTACCATCATGGTTGTCCAGATACAGTATTTCAGATTGACTCCATTAAAATTAAAGCGGCATTCGCCAAAATTTACCTGGATTACGACATTTGCAAAAAGAGCAATTTAATTGTAAGGAATGTTTCCACCAAATACACAAATTGGGAATGGTACATTGACAATAAATATTACACTTCCGACACTGTTGTACTGAATCCATTGGTATATCATCATATAATTTTAAAAGTTTGGGATCTTCAAACAGGTTGTTGGGATACTGTTTCTAGGGATTTTTTTCCTATGGGCCCGAATCTTGGAGTTGTTGATATTGTAAAACAAGAATTGTGCTCTCCGGGCTCAGCAACATTGTTGGCACAACATAGCGGTGAATCTATTTTTTGGAAAATCAATGGAAAAGATACCGCATTAGGCAAAGATGAAGTTACATTTAAATTTGATACAGCAGGTGTCTATGTCATTGAAACGTTCATGATATATTCTAAGCACTGTTTTAAAAAAGTAGTGAATCAATTTGTAGTAGGTGAGTCAAATTTAAAAGGTTCAATCATACCCCCTGAAAATTGCTTACCAGCTGAAATTACGTTAATTGATAGCAGTTATAGGCCAAATAAAAAACATGCGTGGGTTTTAAGCAATGGAGACACGATTCGGGTCAAGGAATTTAAGACAAAATTTACGATTAAAAACTCTTTTAAAGATACCATTTGGGCAAGGTTGATTTCAGACGGTTCTTTTGTTATCTGTGAGCCAAGTGTTGTAATTCCAATACCGGTTTCAGGGCCTGGTTTTAGATCTAGAGTGGTTTGGCAACACACTTGTTCAACAAGCATTTTTAAGGGATATTTGGAAAAGAAGCGAGTAAATGCTTCTTATATTTATAGTTGGGATATGGGTGATGGCAAGAAATATACCACTCAAAATGTTTCTCATCAGTATGTTGATTCAGGCACTTATATCATTAAAATTTCTGTTACTGATGAGATGGGATGTACGGCCATTGAAACATTCAATGTTTATTTCCCTGGTCAACGATTGAAGGTAAATGTAAATTATACCACTGTGGGTACAAAATGTCCCCCATTATTGGTCCACTTTCGTGATTCAAGTACATCTGGAAATGTTTCAATTGTGAAATGGTTATGGGATTTTGGTGACAATAGTAGTTCGGTATTAAAAAATCCGAGTCACCAATATGTAAATCCCGGTAAATATAGTATTCGGTTAACAATTACAGACTCATTGGGTTGTACATCATCTAGATTGTTTTTGTATTTGATTTTAGTGCCTGGTCCGGATGGTAAATTCATATTTAGTCCGAAAACTGGTTGTTTGCCTTTGGATGTGTTGTTCAAGGATAGTGTGAACAATCAAACAAAGAAAAAAGAATGGGATTTTGGGGATGGAGAAGTTTTGCAGGGGAACCAATTTGTACATCGTTATAAAAAAGCAGGTAGGTATATTCCTGCTATGATCTTAGAAGACTCATTTGGATGCAGGCGGTCAATTAAGCCAAGTGACACCATTGTGGTTTTTGATTTACCCAATGCGAAGTTTAAATCGACAGGGTTTTGTTTAAGAGATTCAATCAAGTTTCAATCTTTATCAACCTGCTCAGATGCTGGCATCAAAGAAATTAAATGGAAAATTTTCCCGGAAAATAAAGAATTCACTGGGAATGTTTTGAATTATAAGTTTTTAGGGAAATCAAACAGCATTGAGCTCATTGTAAAATCTGATAATCAGTGTTATGATACGATGGTGGAGCCTTTGAAATTATTCCAACCGTCGGCGGAAATATTGAATCAGAACTCTGTAATATGTTTGGGTAGTTCTTGGAGCAGTAAATTGAACATTCAAAGCGATACGGCATTGAGTGTTTCAACTTGGACAATTGACGGGAAATATATTGATTCAGGATCGGATGATTTGAATTTTACACCTACTCAATCTAAAATTTATCAAATACAGTATTTTTTACAAGACAGAATGGGTTGTTGGGATACTGCAAAGAAGCGTGTTGATTTAAAAGTTGGAGATACCACAATTCCAATAAATCCGATTTGGAGAAGGGCGAGTGTGGTGAATGATATCACACACGAATTGGTTTGGAAGAAATATCCTTCATTTGATTTTAAAAACTATGTATTGTACCAAGACATAGGTTATGGATTTCAGGAAATTCAGAGGTTTTCGAATATCGAAGATACTTTATTATTAGTTGGCGGTGTAGATGCCCTAAAAAGAAGCGATTGCTATAAGGTTGGTTCTATCAATTTGTGTGATTACACACAAAATGTAACTGTTTTAAAAAGTCATTGTACCATTGAACTCAAAGGAAACGCTGGTTTGAATCTGAGTAAATTGTCATGGAGTGCTTATGTGGGGTGGCCGGTTGAACGATACGTAGTTTACAGGCAAATTGACAATGGAACATTCGACAGTATTGGGCAAGTACCTGGCAATAAATTGACATATTTAGATACCAATATCCGTTGTTACAAAGTACATCACTACAGGGTTATGGCCCATGAAATGGGTGGTTTGAGAGAATTTAGCTGGAGTGATACTTGTCATGTAACACCGCAATATTGGAACAAAGTTAAACCACCAGAAATGCGTAGAGCAACTGTAGTGAACGATGAATATGTGCGCGTAGAATGGCAACAATTGGCGAAAAATAAAATTCCGTTGGAACGATTTGTGGTAGTTGGTAAGCATGGAAACAATGCTTCTGAATATCGCTGGGTAATCAATGCAAATTCTGATTCTCTCAGAATCGCAGACAATGGCCTTGATGTTGATTTAGAAAATGGTATTTACAAAGTTTTGGCGATTGATGAATGCGGAGACAGTAGTATTTTCTCTAAAATTTCAAAGTCTATTGTGTTGGATGTTCGGTTGAACGATAATTTCATGCCGGAGTTGAAATGGACGAAATATATAGATTGGATTGAAGGCGTTAAAGAATACATCATTGAAAGAAGAACTGATGGAGATTTTGTTGAAATAAAGAGAGTTCCGAATACCGATACCAATTACATCGACGAATTGAATAATCTGAATTGTTTGCCTCGTTTGGAGTATCGAATTTCTGCTGTTCGAAACAAGGTGTATGGAATAGATAGTACTTGGTTTTTTAGAAGTGTAAGCAATATTGACGATCCAGGAGTGGAAACCAAAGTGTTTATTCCTAATGCATTCACACCCAATAAAAATGCTCTGAATGAAATTTTTAAACCTCAAGGCATTTATATCTATAAGTATTCAATGAAAATATACAACCGTTGGGGTGAAAAACTATACGATGTTCCTGAAGGATGTGAACATGGTTGGGATGGGAAATATATGGGTGGTGAAGCTCCTGAGGGTGTGTATGTATATCAGGTAAATGTTAAGGGTACTGATGGTAAAATGTATCCATTCTTCGGCGATGTAACGCTACTGAGGTAGGCAATTGGAGTATTTTGCTTTTCTCAAGATTTACTCCGTTGAATTTTGTAGATTTGTAGCAAAGATTTCAATGGCTTTCGAGAAAATAAAACGCAGTGATAATTACAGTGAGTGGTACAACAACCTTGTAAGTAACGCCGATTTGGCAGAACACAGTGCTGTAAAGGGATGTATGGTTATCAAACCATATGGATATGCAATTTGGGAGAAAATGCAACAGCAATTAGACAAAATGTTCAAGGAAACTGGTCATAGCAATGCATATTTTCCTTTATTTGTGCCAAAGAGTTTATTCGAGAAAGAAGAAAAAAATGCTGAAGGATTTGCCAAGGAATGTGCCATTGTAACACATTACAGACTCAAGGCTGATCCTAATAACCCTGGTAAATTGATTCCGGATCCCGATTCCAAACTCACTGAAGAGCTCATTGTAAGGCCAACGAGTGAAGCAATTATCTGGAATACTTACAAAAATTGGATTCAAAGTTATCGTGACCTACCTATATTGATCAACCAATGGGCCAATGTGGTGAGATGGGAAATGAGAACTCGTTTGTTTTTGAGAACTGCTGAGTTTTTATGGCAAGAGGGCCATACTGCACATGCTACGAAACAGGAGGCATTGGATGAAACCATTCAGATGTTAAATGTATACTCAGAGTTTGCTCAAGATTTTATGGCCATTCCTGTGATTAAAGGCATTAAAACTGAAAATGAGCGATTTGCTGGTGCTGATGAAACTTTTTGTATTGAAGGAATGATGCAGGATGGGAAAGCTCTTCAAATGGGAACCTCTCACTTTTTAGGTCAGAATTTTGCCAAAGCTTTTGATGTTAAATTTCAAAGCAAAGAAGGAAAATTGGATTTTGTTTGGGCTACCAGTTGGGGTGTTTCAACCCGTTTGATGGGCGCGTTGATTATGGTTCACAGCGACGATGAGGGATTGGTTTTGCCACCAAAACTTGCACCCATTCAAGTAGTTGGAGTTCCAATTTATAAAACAGAAGAGGAACACGAGGCCATTATTTCTAAATTCAATGAAATATTTGGATTGCTCAAAAAAATGGGTATTTCAGTGAAGTTAGACGATAGAGATACTCAAAAACCCGGATATAAATTTGCTGAGTGGGAGTTAAAAGGTGTTCCGTTGCGTTTGGCAATGGGTCCTAGAGATTTAGCCAATGGAACTGTTGAATTGGCTCGCAGAGACACAAAAACCAAAGAAGTGGTATCTACCTCAGGAATCGATGTGTTTATTGCTAATTTATTGGAAGAAATTCAAAATTCGTTGTTTCAAAGGGCTCTGTCATTTAGGGATGAAAAGTATTTTGAGGTGAACAACTGGGATGAGTTTTTGGATGTAATCAATAACAAACAAGGATTTGCCTACGCACATTGGGATGGAACAAACGAAACTGAAACTAAAATCAAAGAACTAACAAAGGCTACAATTCGTTGTATTCCTTTGGATAATAAACAAGAAGATGGCGTTTGTGTTTTGACAGGCAATCCTTCCAAGCAAAGGGTTGTATTTGCCAAATCTTATTGATTAGCGCCATTTAACAGAAACTGTTTTCCGAGTGGAATCCGTTCTTTTTTGATTGATTCCGCCCACAAAAAAGAATCCAAGATGTAAGTCTTGTTCATTTATTTCCAGAAATTCTTTCATTTGAAGGGTGTTGGTTGCATTTCCAGTGGTCCAATATCCCCCAAAATCATCAACGGTATTTAAAGTGAGATACATATTTTGAACGGCTGCACCTAAACTGCAATATTCTTCCCAGAGTGGTACCAAATTGCTGGGCTTCATACAAATGGCAATTGCATGAGAAAGTTGGGATGGCAATTTTCTTAATTTATCTCTTTTTTCTTGAGGGAAATTGGGGTTTGTAGCGTTTTGAATCTGTTCGATTTGGAAAACCAATTGTTCAATTTTTTGTCCCTCAAAAACTATAAAATACCAAGGTAGGGTAAGTTTATGAGAAGGGGCCCAATTGGCGTTTTCAATCATTTGATGAATGAGTTCATTTGGAGCTTTAAGGCCATTAAATTCTTTCGGAAAGTGACTTCTTCTGGATTCAATCAGTTGATTGATTTGCGTTAAATTCATTTCTTTTTGAGGGAAAGTATTGGGTTCACAAAAATAGCAGTAATGATGATCAAGGTACCTATGTAAAAGTGGATGTTTAGATCATTATTCTCATGAAAAATGAAGATTCCTAGTATGATGCCATAAATGGGTTCAAGATTTACGGTTAAGTTGGCCGTGAATGCACTCAAATATTTCAGAGAAAAAGTTCCAAGATAAAACGTGAGATTGGTGCAGAAGAGCGAAAGAAGGAGTACCCAAATTAAATCGAGGCTACCATTTTGGAGGTTATTGGCGTCAAAATTTGCAATATTGATATTTGGAAACCAATGAATTTGATTTGTGAACATGGGAATGATGAGCGACAACACAAAGGCCCCAGAAAGCATTTCAATGGCACTGATTGCCATTGGGTGTAGACTGTTTATGTGTTTTTTATTGAGTGTTGTAAATAATGCGGCTAGTGCTGCGCTAATTAGTCCTGTTCCAATAGCCCATGGATATGAAATTTGAGTGTTTTTATTTTCGGGAAGTGATAAACTGATGAACAATACACCAACGATTACAACAAGGCCAATGACAATGTCTTTTTTAATGAATTTTGATTTGAGTACAAGTGGTTCAATGATTGCAGCAAAAAAAGAGGCAGATCCAAGACAAGCAAGTGTGATGGATACTGAGTTGCCGAATTTTATAGACCCATAAAATGTAAGCCAATGCGCACAAACAATGAGTCCAATGCCAAAGAAAGTAAAAAATGTCTTTTTTGAGATGCTTTTTAGGTTTTTCCAAACCACAGGAAAGAAGAAATATGCAATAGCCGCAAACGACATTCGGTACCAAACGAGAGTCAGTGAGTCGTAAGAGATCAATTTACCTAAAATTGCAGTAAATCCCCAAAGAAATACAGCAATATGTAAAAAAACGAGTGCTTTAAATTGATTGGATTGGTTCACGGTATCTGTATAAAAAATCAAGGCCGCGCTGAAGAGGCACGGCCAGGATGTTGGTATATAAAAGCGCGTAACAGTTGGCGTTACCGATGAATCGATAACAATACAAATATACTATTGGAAAATTTGATTGTCAAGTGGAAAAGTAATTAGTTGTATTTTCCTTTATACTTATCCTTAATTTCATTCACAATATTGCGTAATTCTTGTTCTTTGTCTTTATTCATAATGAGTAGAACATCATCTGAATCAACCACAACAACATTGTCTAATCCGCTGGTAACCAATAATTTGTTATTGGTAGAGAATATTAAACTTTGATTTGTTTGATAAGCTTTGATATTTTTACCAATGAGACTATTATTGTGGACATCTTTGGGAGATACGTCCCATAAACTTTTCCAAGTACCAAGGTCGCTCCAACCAAAATTTGAGGGTAAAACAAAAACATTTCTATCTTTTTCAAGGATTCCGTAGTCAATTGAAATCGATGGGCATTGTCCATAAGCAACATCCAAATCAGATTTAAATTTTGGAGAAGAAAAGTCAAGATCGGTAAAAAGTTGATGAATTTCGGGTAGGTATTGTTCGAGTCTGTTTACAATAGCCTTGTTACTCCAAACAAAAATGCCTGCATTCCAGAGGAATTCACCGCTATCAACAAAGGTTTTTGCAATTTCTTCGGTTGGTTTTTCAGTAAACGTTTTCACCGAGTGAATACCAGATTCGTTTGCAATGGGGTTGAATTGAATATAGCCGTATCCTGTATCGGGTCGACTCGGCTGTATTCCTAGGGTTACCAAAGCATCGTTGTTTTCTGCAAATTCTAGAGCCTTCTTAGAAGTTTCAATGAATTGAATTTCTTGGGTAATCAGGTGGTCGGAAGGGGCAATGATGCACACGGCATCAGGATTTAATTCTCTCAATTTATATGAAGCCAAAGCAATACATGGAGCTGTATTTCTCGCTAAAGGCTCTTCTAAAATTTGTTCGCGTTTTATTGATGGAATGTGCTCCAACACCAAATCAACATAATCTTGATTGGTTACCACGTAGATATTTTCTTGAGGAATAAAATGAGCAAATCTGTTATAAGTTTGGAGTATAAGCGATTGACCTGTACCCAAAATGTCCATGAATTGTTTCGGGAAACTTTTTTTACTGACTGGCCAGAATCGTGAACCAATTCCTCCTGCCATAATAATTACGTAGTGATTTTTGTTATGACTCATTTAAAGTGTATTAGATAATTCCTTCAGAGTAAAGGTCGTGAAGGTGAATAAATCCTAAGTACTCATTATTTTTTGTTACAATGAGTTGGGTGATTTTTTTGTCTTGCATCAGAGACGCAGCTTCAGTGGCCATGGCTTCTGAATCGATGCTGAATGGGCTCAACGACATTACGTCTTGAGCGGTGATTTGGTTCAAATTTTCAAATTTATTCAGCATTCTTCGTATATCGCCATCTGTAATGACACCTATAATTTGATTATTTTGGTTGAGAACAACAGTGGCCCCTAAACGATTTTCAGAGATATTGACGATGATTTCTTTCCAGTGGGTATTGGGATTTACTGAAGGTTTTGAATTTTTTAGTGCAATTTCTTCGCATTTGAGGTAGAGTTTTTTACCGAGAGCACCTCCTGGATGATACTTAGAGAAATCTTGCCCAGAAAAGTTACGAAGTTGCAATAAAGCAACTGCAATGGCATCGCCCATTATGAGCTGAGCGGTGGTGCTGGTTGTAGGTGCTAAATTATTTGGGCAAGCTTCTTTGTCGATGGTAGTATCAATAACTAAGTCAGCAATTTTTGCCAATTCGGAATTGATATTTCCAACGATTGCAATGAGGGTATTTCCAAATTGTTTTAAGAGAGGTGCCAAAGCTTTGATTTCAGGAGTGTTTCCACTTTTGGA
>JACCDH011043276.1_pt1 | contig 21862 bp, 19 predicted proteins | sample 7442481 | NCBI WGS metagenome assembly JACCDH01 (sample SAMN15323433, study PRJNA562643) | freshwater metagenome | isolation source: river surface water | place: USA:Blue River Watershed | collected 2017-08-15
GTTGCTGATTTTATTCTCGATACTGGCGCTTCACAAACAGCATTTGATTTAAGTTTTATAAAAAATATTCTACCCGAAAATCAAATCGTATCATCTGAACAAATCTCTTCTGGTTTAGGCACGAATAATATGTTGAGCTATGAGGTTGTAATTGAAAGATTCCAAATTGGACATCATCTCTTCGAAAATTATAAAGCCGCAGTATTAGATTTATCTCATGTAAACGCAACCTATGAAAAATTAGGTATTCAAAATATTCATGGAGTTTTAGGGAATGATATTCTATATAAATTAAAGGCTCTTATTGATTATAAGAATCTGCAGTTATGGCTGGATTCTAGTAACCAGTAACTAGTTACTAGTTACTGGTTACTATAATTGTCTAGCTAATAGCTACTTTACTACTATTTTATTATCTTTAAAGCTATGAAATTAAAACTGACCACATTTATTTTATTGTTTTTCATTTTGTCTTCATGCCAAGTAGGTAGATACATAGTTTACAACTTCGCTGATATCAATGATCATAAAAAATTTCCGAAAAGAAACTTGAAAGAAAGTAAAGAGCCTTTCATGTTTCATCAAGTTGAAAATTCACCATTTAAAGGAGAATTTATTTACAAAGAAAAAAATATAAAACTCGATGAGTTTCTTCCGAAAAATAAAACGGTTTCATTTCTAATCATAAGAAATGATTCTATTCTTTATGAAAATTATTTTAAAGGATATGATAAGAATGATGTGGTGCCATCATTCTCTATGGCGAAGTCTATAACCTCTGCATTGATTGGCTGTGCTATAGATGAAGGTAGAATCGGTAATGTTCATGATCCAATTGTATCATACATCCCTGAATTAAAAAATAGTGGTTTTGATAAAGTAACTATTTATCATTTATTGCAGATGACATCCGGATTAGATTTTAATGAAAGTTATTACAATCCTTTTGGTGATGCTGCTAAATTTTATTACGGCACTAATTTGAGAAAGTCAATTTCTAAAATGAAAACGAAATCTGATCCAGGTTTAAACTTCGAATACCAAAGCGGTAATACGCAATTACTCGGATTGGTTTTAGAGCGAAGTTTGAAAGATAAAACAGTTACAGAATATCTTCAAGAAAAAATATGGACACCATTAAATATGGAAACGCCAGCTTCTTGGAGTATAGATAGACGCATCAACGGACTTGAAAAAACATTTTGTTGTATAAATGCTACAGCACGTGATTTCGCTAAATTCGGAAGATTATACTTAAACAAAGGTTACTGGAATTCAACTCCAGTTATACCATATAACTGGGTGGTTAATTCAACTCAACCTGATAATGATAAGATAAGTCCAGATTACTACCAATACCAATGGTGGATTCCAAACCCAGGTAAAGACTATATGGCCCAAGGTATACTCGGACAATTCATATATGTAAATCCGGAAAAAAATCTAATAATTGTTCGCCAAGGAAGTGACTACGGTAATGTGAGTTGGTGGAGATTCTTTACAGATTTGAGTAAATCTTTATAACAAAAAGTAACTAGTAACTAGTAACTAGTCTAGTTACCAGTTACTAGTCACCAGTTACTAATTACACATCTATACGTGCGTATTTCGCATTTCTCTCTATAAAGTCTCTTCTCGGTGCAACTTCATCACCCATTAGCATAGAGAAAATATGATCACACTCAGCAGCATTTTCAATAGTTACTTGGCGTAAAGTACGAGACTCTGGGTTCATGGTTGTTTCCCATAATTGCTCAGCGTTCATCTCTCCCAAACCTTTGTAACGTTGAACGTTTACAGATTCTTCTTTGCCTTGACCTTTTAATCGTTGAATAGCAATATCACGTTGATCGTCATTCCATGCATACTCTTGTTCTTTACCTTTTTTCACTAAGTATAGTGGTGGAGTAGCAATGTATATGTATCCCGATTCTATTAATTCTTTCATGTATCTGAAGAAGAATGTAAGAATCAATGTGGTAATGTGAGAACCGTCGATATCAGCATCGGTCATGATAATGATTTTATGATATCTTAACTTGTCTACATTTAATGCTTTAATATCATCTTGAGTACCAATACTTACACCCATAGCAGTGAAAATATTTTTTATCTCGTCGTTCTCATAGATTTTATGTTCCATTGCTTTTTCAACGTTCAAGATTTTACCTTTTAAAGGTAAGATCGCTTGAAAAGCTCTGTTTCTTCCTTGTTTTGCAGTACCACCCGCTGAATCACCCTCGACAAGGTATAATTCACAAACCGATGGGTCTGATTCTGAACAGTCAGATAATTTGCCTGGCAAGCCTGTACCAGTTAATACATTTTTTCTTTGTACTAACTCTCTTGCTTTACGTGCTGCATGTCTAGCTGTAGCTGCTAATATTACTTTCTGTACAATTTGCTTAGCCTCTTTGGGGTTCTCTTCTAAATAAATATTTAAAATTTCACCCACTGCCTGATCAACTGCACCAGTTACCTCATTATTACCTAACTTGGTTTTCGTTTGTCCTTCGAACTGAGGCTCCTGAACCTTTACCGAAATTACTGCTGTCAAACCTTCTCTAAAGTCATCACCCGTAATTTCAATTTTCAAATTCTTTAACATACCAGATTTATCAGCATATGCTTTCAAAGTCCTCGTTAATCCGCGTCTGAAACCAGCTACGTGAGTTCCACCTTCAATAGTGTTAATATTGTTTACATATGAATGAATGTTCTCTGTATAAGTGGAATTATATTGCAACGCTAATTCAACAGGAATACCTGATTTCATACCCTCTACATAAATGGGTTCTGGAATTAATGGTTCTCTTGTACCATCCAAATACTTAACGAACTCTTTTAATCCACCTTCTGAGTAAAAAGTTTCAGCGAAAAATTCACCACTCTCCGTTTTTTCACGCTCATCTGTTAATGTTAAACGGATGCCTTTATTTAAATACGCTAACTCTCTTAAACGAGCGGCTAAAGTATCAAATTTGTACTCAGTAGTCTGAGTGAATATTTCAGCATCAGGTTTGAAAGTTACAATTGTACCTCTGTATGTGGTATCACCAGTTACTTTAACATCGAACTGTGGTTTACCTTTAGCATATTCTTGTACGTATACTTTACCATCACGGTGAACTTCAGCTTGCAAGAATGTCGATAAGGCGTTCACGCAACTTACACCCACACCATGCAAACCGCCTGATACCTTGTAAGTATCTTTATCGAATTTACCACCTGCGTGAAGCACCGTCATTACAACCTCTAAAGCCGATTTTTTCTCTTTAGGGTGCATGTCAGTAGGTATACCTCTACCGTTATCTTTTACTCTAATTGAATTGTCTTCTAAAATAGAAACATAAATGTCTGTACAGTAACCTGCTAATGCCTCGTCGATAGAGTTATCGACAACTTCATAAACCAAGTGGTGTAGGCCTTTAATGCCTGTATCACCGATGTACATGGCTGGTCTCTTACGAACCGCCTCTAATCCTTCTAATACCTGAATATTATCAGCTGAATAGTTTGATTTTCCTTCTTTTACCTCACTCATATACTTTATTTACGCGATAGCTTCAAAGATACCTTTTTTAAGCCTCATTACCCTGAATAAAATGTGTGAAAAATCGATTTTTTTTCAACAATCTGTTAAGTATTTATGTACTTTTGTGAATCGATTGTAAAATACTGTATTCTGCTCCTCAAAAGGTAATTTATCAGACCGTTAAACAATCATAAATTGTTATTTATTAAAAAATGAAAATATCAGAAAACAAAGTAGTTTCTTTAAGCTACGAATTGAGTATTCGCAATGGCGAAGAAGTGTTATTGGTTGAAAAAGTTACCAATGAGCAACCTTTTATGTATTTACACGGAGTTAGTGGCTTGCCAGAGAAATTCGAATCGGCTCTTGCTGATTTAGAAAATGGTGCAGCTTTCGATTTCGTATTGTCGAAAGAAGAAAGTGGCTACGGTGAATTCGATGAAACTGCTATCGTTGACCTTCCTATCGAAGTGTTTATGGTTGATGGTGAATTCGATGCAGAAGTTGTAGCAGAAGGGGCATTTATTCCAATGAGTGATAACGAAGGCAATAAAATGCAAGGACTAGTTTTAGGAGTTAACGATCAATTTGTGAAAATGGATTTTAATCACCCTTTAGCTGGTAAAGATTTATATTTCCAAGGTACTGTTATAGGTATTCGCGAAGCGAGTGCAGAAGAAATGGATCATGGTCATGTTCACGGTGAAGGCGGACATCAACACTAAGATTTCAAAAAAAAATAATATAATTGTAAAGCTCGGTCACCGGGCTTTATTTATTTAAATCAATTTTATGAAAAAAGCTTCTTTAATTTATCAAGTAATTGTTGGCATCGCTGTCGTAGTTTTATTTGTACTTCATTTTAGTTCAAAATCTACTTCGGATGTTAGTAATCCATTATCATTAATCACTGATTCAACTGCCGTTATAGGTAATGGGTCACTTACTGTATATGTAAATGGTGATTCTCTACTTGAGAAATACGACTACTTCAAAAAAGCTAAAAAAGATTTTGAAATAAAATCTACCCGCACTGAAAATGAAATAAAATCTCGTCAATCAAATTTAGAAAGAGAGTTCGCTACTTACCAGCAAACAGCTGCTGGTATGACTGCTGAACAACGCGCTAAAACAGAAGAAACTTTGATGAGAAAAGAACAATCTCTTAGAGAATTTTCTGAAGATGCAGCTCTTAAATTTCAAGAAGAACAAAATAAATTCAACGAACAACTTTTCGATAAAGTAGCATCCTTCTTAAAAGAATATTGTAAAGATAAAAACTATAAAATCGTACTTAACTATACCAAAGGCACTACTATTTTATATGCCGATGAAAGTTTAGATATAACAGAAGAAGTCTTAGCCGGACTTAACGAAGAATACAATAAATAAAGATCATGAAGCCGAACGAAGATTTCATGAGAGAAGCTATTAAGCTCTCTGTTTTAAATGTTCTTGAAAAAAAAGGAGGTCCGTTCGCATGCATTATTGTTAAAGACGATAAAATTATTGCCAGGGGTACAAACTTAGTTACTACTACTAATGACCCAACTGCTCATGCTGAAATTGTAGCTATCAGAAATGCATGCAAAGAATTGAACTCTTTTCAATTAGATGGTTGCGACATATATACAACTTGCGAGCCTTGCCCTATGTGCCTTTCTGCAATCTACTGGGCACGCCCACGTCAAATTTTCTACGCTAATTCGAAACACGATGCAGCTAAGATAAATTTCGACGACCATTTTATCTACGAAGAAATAGTAAAACCAATTGAGTCTAGAAAAATCCCTGCCACCCAAGTACTCCGTGAAGAAGCCCTAGAAGCTTTTGAACTCTGGTTTAAATTAGACAACAAAATTCAGTACTAATACTTCCTTTTTTATTTTTATTGCTTCAAAATCAATATTTTTTCGTAATTTAATTTAAAATAAATCAAAATATACGTAGAACTACGTATTTACAATTCTGTTTTTCTTATGGAGATTTGTGTAACAACAATCAAAGAACGATGAGAAACAAGAAAAACAAAGGAAATTTACTTCAAGATGCAAAAGATGATTTCGCCAATGAAGGTATACTAAGTATGATGATTTCATTACATACTTTCCCATTAGAATCTGAGGAAGAATTAAAATCAAAACAAGAATTAATAGAAAAAATAAAAGAGGATAATAATATGAGAACCAATAAATAACAAATTAATTTTACAACTAAACACACAATCTATGTTAATCATTATCTCTTTACTAGTCGTCATCAATGTATTGCTCATTTTCGTAGCAAGAAAATACAAAGGACATTTATAATATTACCATGGGGGTAAATTGTTTGGGGCTTCACAGAAATGTGGGCCCTTTTTCATTTTATAGACATGTTGAAAACTTTTTGTGGTAGAATGTGGTAAAAAGTGGGAAGCTTTATTAATTTTACGTAACAATAAAAGCCAAAAGCCCATTATGAGTCATTTTTTAGGTGAATACGAATGCAAGATTGATCCCAAAGGAAGGGTTATGCTTCCGGCTGGATTAAAGAAGCAGTTGTCGCCAGAAGCTCAAGATCGTTTGGTGATTAATCGTGGCTTTGAGAAATGTTTAGTGCTTTACCCATTGAATGAATGGAAAATCATTTCTGATGAGGTAAACAGCTTAAACCTTTACTCAAAGAAAAACAGAGAATTTGCGAGATATTTTTTCAGAGGTGCATCAGAGCTAAGTCTTGATGCGAACAATAGATTTTTATTACCTAAAAATTTATTAGAGTACGCTTCTATAGAAAAAGACTTAGTGCTTTTTGCATATTCAAACAGAATTGAAGTTTGGTCGAAAGCTAGCTACGATTCATTGTTAAATGATGAGCCAGAAGATTTCGCAAGTCTTGCAGAAGAGGTGATGGGTAAAAACTCAAAAAAAGAGAATGACTAGCTATCATCAACCTGTAATGTTGAAAGAGTGTTTAGAGGGTTTGAACATTAAGCCTGATGGAATATATGTAGATGTCACCTTTGGTGGAGGCGGACATTCAAAAGCGATACTTGAATTATTGGGAGCGAAAGGGAAATTAATCGGATTCGATCAAGACCCTGATGCAAAAGCAAATATCATCAATGATGATCGATTCATTTTTGTAGATCAAAATTTTCAATTCTTAAAAAATCAATTAAGGTTTTTAGGAATTAAAAAAGTAGATGGTATACTAGCAGATCTTGGTGTCTCATCGCATCAATTCGATGCAGCTGATAGAGGCTTCTCGATCAGATTCGATGCAGATCTTGATATGCGAATGGATCAGTCACGTGAGAAAGATGCTCAATATATTTTGAATAATTACGAAGAGTCTGATTTGCATAAAATATTCGGTATGTATGGAGAATTACAAAATGCTAAAACATTAGCATCCTTAATTGTAAAGTCGAGAATGATAAAGCCTATACATACAGTCGCTGAGCTTAAAGAAATCATAAAGCCTGTGGTGAAAAGGGGTAAGGAGAATCAATATTATGCTCAAGTATTTCAAGCCTTGAGAATTGAAGTGAATGAAGAGTTAGAGGTGCTCAAAAGTTTTTTAGAACAATGTTCTGAAGTCTTGAATCCCTCGGGTCGATTAGTGGTAATGTCGTATCACTCATTAGAAGATAGACTAGTGAAAAATTACATAGCAAAGGGGAAGTTTTCAGGTGAAGTGGTGAAAGATTTATATGGTAACTATTACACTCCCTTGGTCTCCGTCACGCGAAAGGCGATTAGCGCCAGCGACGAAGAAATAAAAATAAATAATAGAGCAAGAAGTGCAAAACTAAGAATAGCAGAAAAAACAAATGAATAAAATCAGAGACAACGAAGTGATAGAGCAGATTCAAATCAACAAGATTGAATCTACTGAATCATCATCGCCTAAATCTGAAAAAAAACAAAACGATTCATCTGCTAATAATGCTTGGATAAATCAAGCACTCTCGAAAGAATCTGCAGTCCGTATTTTACCCTTTTTATTATACCTCACAGTTTTAGGTATGCTTTACATTGCTAATAAACATTATGCAGAGAAGAACATACGTCAAATTGAAAAAATAAATAAAGAACTCAAAGAATTAAAGTGGGAACATATGACCACTAAACATGAATTGATGTTCAAAAGCAAACAAACAGAATTAGCGAAATCAACAGCGGCCTTCGGACTTAAGGAGGCAGTAGTACCACCAATTAAAATACTAGTGAAAAAATAATGGGAATTCGTAAAGACATATTACTTCGTGTTTACTTCACATTTGTGTTGCTGGCAGTGTTGGGCATAGCTATTTTCGGTCGTGCAGTGCAAGTGCAAATTTTCCAAGGTGATAAATGGAAAAAAATGAGCGATAGCTTAACTACTGATTTCATTGACGTTGAAGCGGGTCGCGGAAATATTTATTCTGAAGATGGTAGCTTATTAGCAACTTCATTGCCTGAGTATGAAATTCGTATGGACTTACAAACGGAGACTCTTACCAAAGAAATTTTTGATGAAAATGTCGATTCGTTAGCAATCTGTTTAGCGAATTTATTTAATGATAAAACTGCATTAGAGTACGAACGTAAACTTATCAAAGCTCGTAAAGAAGGTCAGCGATATTTATTATTAAAGCGTGCTGTAACTTATCCGCAACTTAAAAAAATGAAAGAATTTCCCATCTTCAAAATGGGTAAAAACAAAGGCGGATTATTAGTCATACAAAAAAATAAACGTATACAACCCTATAAAACATTAGCTTCTAGAACAATCGGATATAAAGTGCAAGGGGTCCAACCAGTCGGATTAGAAGGAGCATTCGATACTGAGTTAGGTGGTAAAACCGGTAAGCGTTTGGTACAAAGAATTTCAGGTGGTGTGTGGATGCCATTAAACGATGAAGATGAAATTGCTCCTCAAGATGGTTACGATATTATCACAAGTATCGATGTAAATATTCAAGACGTTGCACAAAATGCATTGAACCAACAATTGATCAAACACAATGCAGATCATGGTTGCGTGATACTTATGGAAGTTGCTACTGGTGAAATAAAAGCGATCGCTAACTTAACCAGAATTGAAGAAGGTATTTATCAAGAGAAATATAATTATGCAATTGGTGAAGCTACAGAACCTGGTTCTACTTTTAAGCTTGCTTCCTATATGGCTGCATTAGAAGATGGTATTTTTTCTCCGGATGATACCGTCGATACTGATGGTGGTAAATATAGAATCTATAGCCATACGCTTAGTGATTCTCACGAAGGTGGTTACGGAAGAATTCCGATGCGTAAAGCTTTTGAACTATCATCGAACGTTGCGATTGCTAAAAAAATAAATAACGGATACAAAGATAATCCAGAGAAATTCATCGAACGATTAAAACAATTCGGACTAGATAAAAAAATTGAATTACAAATTCCAGGTACTCCTAATCCGAGAGTGAAAACTCCGGAGTCTTCAGATTGGAGCGGATTGAGTTTGCCATTATTATCGATCGGATACGAGATAAGAATGACCCCATTGCAAACGCTATTACTATACAACGCAGTAGCAAACAATGGCAAAATGATTTCACCAATTATGGTGAAAGAATTGAGAAGCTTAGGTCAAACTATACAGACATATGAAACTAAAGTATTGAAGAAAAAAATTGCAAGTGATGAAACACTAGCCAAAGTAAAGCGCATGATGGAAGGCGTTGTGAAAGAAGGTACCGCTAAAAACTTAAGTACTACTGTTTATCAAATTGCTGGCAAAACAGGTACTGCAAGAATTGCTCAAGGTGCAAGCGGATACAAAGGTAAGCGCGTGTATCTTGCTTCATTCTGTGGTTATTTCCCCGCTGACAATCCGAAGTACTCTATGATCGTAGTGGTTACCGATCCTTCATCATCTGGTTACTATGGTAACGTAGTCGCTGGTCCGATCTTTAAAGAAATCGCCGACAAAGTTTATGCAACACAATTAGATATGCATAAAGATATGATGATAACTTATGCATCGGCAACTAAAGAAATTCCATTAGCGAAAAACGGATTAAAAGAACAAACGATAAAAGTTTACAATAAAATTGGTGTTTCAGCTCAATCAGTAAATAATGATGCTGAATGGGTAAGCACAGAAAGAAAAGATAATGCAATTGCATTAGCTCCGAAAGAAATAAATAAAGGTATTGTACCAGATGTAAAAGGTATGGGCTTACAAGATGCATTGTATTTATTAGAGAATTCTGGCTTAAGAGCAATTGTAAGAGGGTCAGGGAAAGTAGTACAACAATCATTGGCTTCAGGTCAAGCAATACGTAAAGGTGCTAACATAATTATTGAATTAAAGTAGTGAGAAAATTATCAGACATATTATTAAACACAGAGATTGTTGAATTGATAGGTTCTACAGAAGTAGAAGTTAAATCAATTTGCTTTGATTCTAGAAAAGTAGAAACAGGTTCTATGTTCATTGCTACGAGAGGTGTTGTTAGCGATGGACATGAATTCATTGAAAGTTCTATCATCAAAGGTGCTGTAGTAATTGTTTGTGAAACATTACCAGAAAATTTAGATGATAATGTTACCTATATATTAGTAAAAAATAGTAGCAGAGCTTTAGGTTTTATTGCTGCTAATTTTTACAATCAGCCTAGCCGTGCTATTAAATTAGTAGGGGTAACAGGCACGAATGGTAAAACGACTGTTGCTACATTATTGTTTAAGTTGTTTAGAACATTAGGTTATAAAGTCGGACTAATTTCTACAGTTGAAAATAAGATTAACGAAGAAATAATTCCTTCAACACATACCACTCCAGATGCAATTACCATCAATCAATTATTGAATAAAATGATTGAAGAAGGATGTGATTATTGTTTCATGGAAGTTAGCTCGCATGCAACTGTACAAGAAAGAATAGCAGGATTAGAATTTTCAGGTGCAATATTTACAAACATCACTCACGATCATTTAGATTTTCATAAAACTTTTGACGAGTATATAAAAGCGAAGAAATATTTCTTCGACCAATTACCAAAATCAGCTTTTACATTGACGAATTTAGACGATAAGCGTGGTGCTGTAATGCTTCAAAATACAAATGCTTACAAGAAGTCATATGCTTTACAAGCCATGGCTGATTTCAAAGCGAAGATAATTGAGAATCAATTTTCGGGATTGTATTTGAATATTGACAATGAAGATGTTTGGTTTAAGATGGTAGGTAGTTTTAATGCCTATAACATTTTAGCAGTTTATGCAACTGCAATTTTATTAGAACAAGATAAAACAAAAGTATTAACAGCTTTATCAATTCTCGATGGTGCCGAAGGTCGATTCGAATATTTTAGTTCAGCAAATAATATCATTGGAGTGGTTGATTATGCACATACTCCAGATGCATTGAAGAATGTTTTACAAACCATTCAAAACATTCGTAATGGAAATGAAAAAATTATAACGATAGTAGGTTGTGGTGGTGATCGAGATAAAACTAAACGTCCGATCATGGCTGAAGTAGCTACTAAATTAAGTGATAAGGTAATTCTTACCTCTGATAATCCGAGAACTGAAGACCCAGCTACCATCATCAAAGAAATGGAAGCGGGTGTAGGAATTTCAAAGAGAGCAAAAACATTAAGCATAACAGATAGAAAAGAAGCGATACGTACAGCTTGTCATTTAGCTCAACCTGGTGACATCATTTTATTAGCGGGTAAAGGGCATGAGAAATATCAAGAAATCAACGGCATTAAATACCCGTTTGACGATAAAAAAATACTTAAAGAACAATTTGATTTATTAACAGGCACTAATAACTAAATATGTTATACTATCTCTTCACATACCTAGATCAACACTTTAATATTCCTGGAGCAGGAGTATTTCAGTATATCACCTTCAGAACTACGATGGCTGTGATTGTTTCATTAGTCATTTCATTACTGATGGGTAAGTCTCTTATTGCTTATTTACACAGACAGCAAGTGGGAGAAACGATTCGTGATTTAGGCTTAGAAGGTCAGAAAGAAAAGCAAGGAACACCGACGATGGGCGGATTGATTATACTCGCTGCAATTCTAATTCCTACGCTTTTGTTCGCAAAATTAGATAACGTTTATATCATTTTAATGATCATTACCACTGTGTGGATGGGAACGATTGGTTTCATTGATGATTACATTAAAGTATTTAGAAAAAATAAAGAAGGTTTAGCGGGTAGATTTAAAATAGTAGGACAAGTTGGATTAGGATTAATTGTTGGATATACAATGTTCTTTCATCCTTCAATTGTAGTGAAAGAAAAAATTCAAGCTGCTGATGCAGGACTTTCGCAATATCAATCATTCGAAGAATCGAACATAAATAGCAAATTTCATTTATCAAAAGCAGAAAAATCTACTAAGACGAATGTTCCTTTCTATAAAAACAATGAATTCGATTATGCTAAATTATTGAAATTCATTGGTGATGACTATGAGAAATACGCATTCTGGATTTTCATTCCGATTGTTATCATCATCATCACTGCTGTTTCTAACGGTGCAAATATTACAGATGGTATCGACGGATTAGCCACAGGTACATCCGCAATAATAGGAGCAACACTCGGTATTCTTGCATACGTTTCTGGTAACATGGTTTTTGCAGATTATCTAAACATTATGTACATACCTAACTCTGGTGAGCTCGTGATTTTTGCAGGAGCTTTCATTGGCGCATGTATCGGATTCTTATGGTACAATGCTTACCCTGCACAAGTGTTTATGGGCGATACAGGAAGTTTAGCAATAGGTGGTATCATAGCAACTTATGCTATCATGATTAGAAAAGAATTATTAATACCCGTGTTATGTGGAATATTCTTAGTCGAAAATTTATCAGTAATTATTCAAGTAAGTTATTTCAAATACACGAAGAAAAAATACGGCGAAGGTCGTAGAATATTTAAGATGTCACCCTTACATCATCATTACCAAAAACTTGGTTATTCAGAACCCAAAATTGTAACACGCTTCTGGATCATCGGAATTATTTTGGCAGTGGTGACGATAGTGACGCTGAAACTGAGATAAAATGTATTGAGTACTGAGTATTGGGTACTGAGTCTCAATACCCAATACTCAGTACTCAATACGAATAATAAAAAGCAAAAAAATTACAAATAAAAAACGAATGTCAATTACCAAAATCACAGTTCTAGGAGGTGGCGAAAGCGGTACCGGTGCAGCGATTCTCGCTAAGAGAAAAGGCTTCGAGGTATTTCTTTCTGATAGTGGTATGCTCAAAGATATTTATCAGAAAATGTTGAACGATGAAGGTATTGAATGGGAACATGGTCAACATTCTGAAGAAAGAATTCTTTCTGCCACAGAAGTTATTAAAAGTCCGGGTATCCCCGAAAAAGCACCACTCATCAAAAAACTGCGTGCTCAAAATACACCAGTGATTTCTGAGATAGAATTTGCTGCAAGATATACGAATGCGAAGATGATATGCATCACTGGTACGAACGGTAAAACCACTACTACTTTGTTGACCTATCATATTTTGAAAAACGCGGGATTGAATGTGGGATTGGCAGGTAACATCGGGCATAGTTTTGCATACCAAGTGGCGACAGAAAATTTTGATTTCTATGTATTAGAACTTAGCAGTTTTATGCTTGATGATATGTATGAATTCAAAGCAGACATTGCCATATTGACTAACATCACACCAGATCATTTAGATCGCTATGAATATAAAATTGAAAATTATGTCGATTCGAAATTCAGAATTACACAGAATCAAACGCCAGCAGATTATTTTATTTATTGTGTAGATGATGAGTTGACACAATCTGGCTTAGAGAGACATAAAATTAATGCGACAATGATTCCTTTCTCTATTCAACAAGAATTAAAAGAAGGAGCATTTTTAAAAGGAAATAATATAAACATCAACATACTTAATCATACATTTATCATGACTATTCAAGAATTAGCTTTACAAGGAAAGCACAATGTTTACAATTCAATGGCTTCGGGCATCGCTTCGCGTTTACTCGAAATCAGATCTGAATCATTAAAGCAAAGCTTATCTGATTTTAAAAATGCTGAACATCGTTTAGAGCACGTTGCGAAAATTCAAAACGTAGAATTCATTAACGATAGTAAAGCAACCAATGTTAACTCAGCATGGTACGCATTAGAGAGTGTAAATACTCCGATTGTGTGGATCGCTGGTGGTGTTGATAAAGGTAATGATTATACCATTTTAAAGAATTTAGTAAAAGACAAAGTAAGAGCAATCGTTTGCTTAGGCGTAGACAATGAAAAACTACATGAAGCATTCTCTGACGTAGTTGATGTGATGGTAAATGCAAGCTCTGCAAAAGAAGCAGCAGAATTAAGTTATCACTTAGCACAAAAAGGAGATACAGTTTTATTATCACCAGCATGCGCAAGTTTTGACTTATTCAAAAACTACGAAGATAGAGGAGAACAGTTTAAGGCAGCAGTGAAAGAACTTTAAAAATAATTCAAAATTCAAAATGCAGAATTCAAAATGTCCAAAAAATATTTGGCTTGACTATAATTCTGAATTTTGAATTTCGAATTCTAAATTAGAAAAATTATGAGCTGGTTATTAAGTAAAACAAAAGGCGACATCTGGATATGGTTAGTGGTAGCATTTCTATCGCTCGTATCGCTTTTGGCTGTGTATAGTTCAACAGGTACGCTTGCTTATAAATTTCAATCAGGTAATACTGAATATTATTTATTCAAACACCTTTCGTTGATGGTGGTGGGTATTATTTTGATGTGGGGAGCACATTTGTTAGACTATAGATACTATTCACGCATTGCACAAATTTTATTAGTGATTTCATTGCCATTGTTATTATATACTTTAGTTTTTGGTAATGAAATTAACCAGGCGAGTAGATGGATAACGATACCATTCACCGGACAAACTTTTCAAACTTCCGATTTAGCAAAACTTGCATTGATTATGTTTTTGGCAAGAGAGTTATCACGTCGTCAAGAAAATATTAAAGACTTTAAGAAATCATTTTTACCTATCATATTAGCGGTAGGTGGGGTGATCGGATTAATAGCGCCAGCGAATTTTTCAACTGCGATTATGTTGTTCGGTACTTGCGCATTGATTATGTTGATTGGCCGAATCTCCTTTAAACAAATGGCTTTGACCTCTGTTGTGGTCGGCATAATTTTAACATTAGTCGTATTTTTTGGTCCGAGGAGAGAAACCTATCGCTCTCGTATCAACACTTTCTTAAGTTCAGAGCAAGTAGATCCCGATAAAAGTTTTCAATCAGACCAAAGTAAAATCGCCATCGCAACTGGTGGTATTTTTGGCAAAGGTCCGGGTAACAGCGTACAAAGAAATTATTTACCACACCCATACTCCGATTTTATTTATTCAATTATCATTGAAGAATACGGTTTAGTAGGTGGTGCAATTATCATATTAGTTTATCTGTTTTTCTTATATCGATCTATTCGAATAATTACCAAAGCACCGAAAGCTTTTGGTGCATTGCTGGCCTGCGGATTGAGTTTTAGCTTGGTCATACAAGCCTTTGCAAACATGGCAGTAGCAGTGAACTTAATGCCCGTAACAGGTGTACCCTTACCCTTAGTGAGTATGGGTGGTACCTCTATTTTATTTACGAGCATAGCCTTCGGAATAATTTTGAGTATCAGTAGAGATATAGAAGAAATGCAAAAATCGGAGAAGCAAAATGAGATCGCCTAAAATTTTAATCAGCGGTGGAGGTACTGGCGGACATGTGTTTCCGGCGATAGCAATAGCTAATGCCATCAAAGAAATGGAACCCAATGCAGAGATATTATTCATCGGTGCATTAGGCAAAATTGAGATGGATAAAGTACCTGCAGCTGGTTATAAAATTATAGGATTAGATATCAAAGGACTTCAAAGAAAATTAACATTCGATAATTTAAAATTTCCAATTCGCTTATTGAAAAGCTTATGGAAATCGAAAAAAATTATAAAAGAATTTAAGCCGGATGTTGCTGTGGGCGTTGGCGGTTACGCCTCTGGTCCGATGTTGCAAGTTGCAAAATCACAAGATGTGCCTTACTTATTACAAGAACAAAATTCTTATGCTGGTATCACCAACAAATTATTGGCAAGTGCTGCTTCAAAAATTTGTGTTGCATATGAAGGCATGGATAAATTTTTTCCGGCAGATAAAATATTGTTAACCGGAAATCCGGTTCGCTCAGAACTATTGAAAATAAAGGGCTTGAGAGAAGAGGCAATAAAGTTTTTTGATTTAGATAGTACAAAGAAAACCATCTTCATAACCGGTGGGAGTTTAGGTGCAAGAACATTGAATGAGAGTGTGATGAGTCAAATGGATTTAATCAATGCTTCAGATGTTCAAATTATATGGCAAACTGGTAGGTTCTACTATTCCACAATTGTTGAAAATGCTAGTCCTCAAATGCGCTCAGGTATTAAGATATTTGAGTTTATTAGTAATATGGACATGGCATATGCTGCAGCCGATGTAATAATTGCTCGTGCAGGTGCCGGAACAATCTCAGAATTGTGTTTAGTACAGAAGCCTGTTGTTCTAGTTCCATCACCTAATGTAGCTGAAGATCACCAAACTAAAAATGCTATGTCGCTGGTAAATAAAAATGCGGCAGTGTTGATAAAAGATTCTGAAGCAAAAACTAAACTAATACCAACAGTTTTAGAACTGTTAAAAAATGAAAAACAATTAGCTGAATTATCACAAAATATTTCAGCATTAGCAAAACCAAATGCTGCGAATGATATCGCGATTGAAGTTTTGAAATTGATAAAAAGATAAAATGAAATTAGAATACATTCAAAGAGTTTATTTAGTGGGTATCGGTGGTATCGGTATGAGTGGCTTGGCTCGCTATTTTAAAAAACGCGGATGTGTTGTTGCTGGTTACGATAAAACCAGAACTGTTCTAACAAGTGAATTAGAAAACGAAGGAATAAAAATTACATATGTTGACGAAGCATCAGAAATTCATCCAGAATTTTTAGTACATGACCCAGCGACTCTGGTGATTTATACACCAGCAATACCAAGTTCAAGTAATATCTTTCAATTTTTCTCTAACAATGATTTTGTATTGAGAAAAAGATCGCAAGTATTGGGTATCATCTCTGAAGGTTCATTCACTATTGCTGTTGCAGGTACTCATGGTAAAACTACTACTTCATCAATCATCGCACATTTGTTGAAACACAGTGGCTATGATTGCTCAGCTTTTCTGGGTGGTATTGCAAGTAATTACAATAGCAATGTTTTGTTCTCTGATAATAATGTGATGGTGATAGAAGCCGATGAGTTCGATCGTTCGTTCTTAACCTTACATCCAGATATTGCAATAGTAACTTCGATGGATGCTGATCATCTCGATATCTACGGTGATAAATCACACCTAGAAGAATCGTTCAGATTATTTGCATCACAGTTGAAAAGAACTGGTAAGTTGATTTATAAATATCAGCTTAATATCAAGAAAGAGGGATTGACATACGGTGTTAACTCAAGTAGTGCTGATTATACAGCACATAATATCAGAGTAGAAAACGGTGGATATATTTTTGATTTCAAAAACGGAAATGTAGATATCAGAAATATAAGACTAGGTATTGCAGGTTTGCATAATGTAGAGAATGCAACGGCTGCGATTATTGTCGGATTACTTTTGAAGATAGATACAGAAAAAATTAAAGCAGCGCTTGAAAGTTTTTCTGGAGTGAAGAGAAGATTTGAATACATCGTTCGTAACGATAAAAATATTTATATCGATGATTATGCGCATCATCCTGAAGAATTGAAAGCATGTTTAAATTCAGTACGTCAATTATTCCCTGATAGAAAATTGACCACTGTATTTCAACCACACTTGTACACACGCACAAGAGATTTTGCTGAAGGATTTTCAGAGGCATTGAGCATAAGTGATGAATTGATATTGCTAGATATTTATCCGGCTAGAGAATTACCCATCGAAGGAGTAAACTCTGAAATGATTTTAGAAAATGTAAGTATCGAAAATAAAATGCTTTGTTCTAAAAATCAATTGATGGATGTCTTAGCAAAAAAAAAATTAGATATAATACTAACAGTAGGTGCGGGAGATATAGACACAATGGTAGAGCCCATTAAAACGTTGTTAACACAATGAAAAGCATTAATTGGAAATTAATTGGTGTCATTACTTTGTGGATTCTAGGCCTAAGTGCAGTGATAAGCTCTTTCGCTTTTACAGAAATAAAACAACGAAGCGTTCTTTGTAAATCAATATTAATCGACATCAATCGCGATGATGAAAATTATTTTATCAATAAGGCGGATGTCTTGAAGATTTTATATTCTACTGGCGATTCATTGATCGGCACAAAAGTAGATGAGATACCCTTGTCACTTTTAGAGCGATTGATAGTTGCGAACAAGTATATAAAATCAGCAAAAGTGTTCATCGATATAAAAGGGAATTTACAAGTTGAAATCAATCAACGTAAACCATTGATAAGAATCATCAATAGTACTTATCAAAGTTTTTACATAGATGAAGATGGTAACAAGATGCCTTTATCAACTCTCTATTCTGCCAGAAGCATTGTATGCAATGGTAATATATTAGAAAGTTACGACGGTAAGAATGATACTTTACAAACAGCAATAGCCTCATCGCTTTATGCGTTGAGTAAATTCATTAAAGCAAATGAGTTTTGGGAAGCGCAGATTGAACAGATTTATATTGAACAGAATAATGATTTTGTTTTTATACCAAGAGTTGGTGATCATAAAATAATTTTTGGTGACACTACTAATATGGTAGAGAAATTTGATAACCTGATGATATTTTACAACAAGGCATTACCAAAGGTAGGCTGGCAAACGTACCATACCATCAATGTGAAGTACAAAGGTCAAATTGTAGCAAGCAGAAATGACATTGCTGAACCAGTTTTACCAGTACTTACAGATAGTTTAGAAACGGCAATCGATTCGACAGAATCGAAAATAAATATTAACTAAATAAAAATTATTACTATGGAATACTCAGATATTGTAGTAGGACTAGACATTGGAACCACAAAGATTTGTGCGATTGTAGGCATGCGTAAAGAGCATGGTAAGATTGAAGTGTTAGGCATGGGGAAGGCTGAATCAGCAGGTGTTTCGAGAGGAGTTGTAACAAACATTGAAAAAACAATTAACGGTATTAAAGCCGCAATTGAAGAAGCAAGTATTAAAGCGAATTGTGATATCTCTGAAGTGGTGGTAGGTATCGCCGGACAGCACATTAAGAGTTTACAACATAGAGGCATCATTGTTAGAAGTTCTACTGATGATGAAATCAATCGTGCAGATGTTGATCGTTTGATCGAAGACATGTATCGTTTAGCGATGCCTCCGGGTGAAAAAATTATTCATGTATTACCGCAAGAATTTACAGTTGATAATGAGCAAGGAGTATTAGATCCGATTGGTATGTCAGGCATTCGTTTAGAAGCGAATTTCCATGTGATTACTGGGCAAATTACTGCAGCAAATAACATCATCAAATGTGTTGAGCGTGCAGGTCTAGTAGCAACTGATATGGTATTAGAACCATTAGCATCAGCTGATGCAGTATTGAGTGATGAAGAAAAAGAAGCAGGGGTAGTGTTGATCGACATCGGTGGTGGAACGACTGATATTGCTATATTCTACGAAGGTATCATCAGACATACAGCAGTAATACCTTTCGGTGGTAATTCAATTACTGAAGATATTAGAGAAGGATGTTCAGTAATGAAAAATACTGCAGAAGCATTGAAGATAAAATTCGGATCGGCATTAGCAGATGAGAATAAAGAAGAGGAAGTGATTTCTATTCAGGGATTGAAAGGTAGAGAGCCGAAAGAAGTATCTGTGAAAAATTTAGCTTACGTAATACAAGCACGTATGGAAGAAATTTTAGAGCAGGTGAAATATGAAATTCAAGCATCAGGTTTTGAGAAAAAAATCAGAGCAGGAGCAGGTATAGTAGTAACAGGTGGTGGTGCACAATTGAAGCACATTACGCAATTAGTAGAATACATTACAGGTATTGATGCGAGAGTCGGATATCCGAATGAGCATTTATCGAAAACAAATTTCGATGATATTAAGAGTCCGATGTATTCAACCGGTATCGGACTAGTGATAAAAGCTTTGCAATACATAGAGATGCAAAGAACTAAGGCAGAAAACAAAGTGCCAAATATTGCACAACCTGAAAAAGAGACGAAGGTAGAGCGTGAAAAAAATCAAGGTAGTTCATTTTTACAAGGCATCATTAAGAAGAGCGAGCGTTTTTTCTTAAATGACATTGCCGACATTGATGACGATAAAAACTTTACTAAATAAATTAATTAGAGAACATACATAAAACATAATATCATGAAATTCGAGATGCTGAAAGATAAATCATCAATCATTAAAGTGATTGGTGTAGGTGGTGGCGGTGGTAATGCTGTCAATCACATGTACAACCAGGGCATTGTGGGAGTAGACTTCATCATTTGTAATACCGATGCACAAGCATTGGAATTAAGTCCGATCCCTAATAAAATTCAATTAGGCACTAGCTTAACTGAAGGTAGAGGAGCGGGTTCAATACCAGAAGTAGGTAAGAATTCTGCAATCGAATCGATTGATGATGTAAAAGAATTATTGGGTAGTAATACGAAGATGGTATTTATTACTGCTGGTATGGGCGGTGGTACAGGTACTGGTGCGAGTCCGATCATCGCACAAGCTGCCAAAGAAATGGGAATATTAACAGTTGGTATTGTTACTACACCATTCACTTTCGAAGGTAAGCGCCGTAAGCAACAAGCAGACGAAGGCTTAGAGTCATTCAAAAAACACGTAGATACTTTATTAGTTATCTCGAACGATAAGTTACGTGAGATGTATGGTAACTTAACTTTATCAAATGCATTTGCTGAAGCAGATAATATTTTAACAACTGCTGCAAAAGGTATAGCAGAAATTATTACAGTACCGGGTTATATCAACGTTGACTTTGAAGATGTGAAAACAGTTATGCAAAACTCAGGTGTTGCAATCATGGGATCAGCATCGGCAGAGGGAGAGGGTAGAGCATATAAAGCAGTACAAAGCGCATTAGCATCTCCGTTATTGAACGATAACGATATTGAAGGAGCGAGATACATTCTATTAAATATAACATCCGGAGAAAAAGAAGTATTGATGGATGAAGTGTCGGAGATTACTGATTACATTCAAAATCAAGCAGGCTTAACGGCAGATATCATTTGGGGTAATTGCTACGATGAGAATTTAGGAGATAAAATTTCGGTGACTTTAATTGCAACCGGATTTCAAACTAAGGAAGAAAGATTTAAGACACCAGCTGCGAACGTAGATAAAAAAGTGATTCCGCTTTCAATCGAAAATACTGAAGTGGTGAAAGAGGTGATGCAAAACATCAACTTAACTTTAGAAGAAGAGCATTTGGCGAAAGTAGAATTGAAATCAGAGAAGACAGAAGAGCCTTTCAAGATGGAGATTGCAGAAGAGCCAAAGCAAGAAGAAATAGAGATACCAGTAGCAGTGCAAAAGGCACCAGCGATGGTATTAAAAACTCATATCGTTGAAGAGTCGGAGCAAGTGCCGATGATCAAAGAAGATGTGAAGCCGAGTTCACACAAGCAGGTGAATTTGTTTGATTTCATACCAGCACCAGAGCCAAAGAGAGCGGAGCAAGTAAAAGAACAAGAGCCATTCAGATTATTAGATAAAGAAGATGTTCAGTTTACAGTGATTAATAAAACTGCTGAGCAATCAGATGAAGATCAAGAATTAGAAGAGCAAATGCGTAAGAACAAAGAGCGCATTAATAGATTGAAAGAATTAAGTATGCGATTACGTACACCAAACGGATTAACAGATTTGGAAACGGAGCCAGCTTACTTAAGAAAAAAACAATCTCTAGATAATTTGCCACACTCATCAGAGTCGCAAGTATCGCGTTATACAATTAATGAAGAAAACGGACAAGCGCAAATTCGCCCAAACAATCCGTTCCTTCACGATAATGTGGATTAGTTAATAATCATATAAGCCGTAAGCGTCTGTAGGTAAAACTGCAGGCGCTTTTTTGATTGGCTAATTCCTACTTTTCACTTATCTTTGAACAAATAAAATTGTAACAATAAAACCCCTATAAAATTGGATTTATTCGATAAACTGTCAAACAGATGCCCTTTAGGTCAACACCAAAAGATGGCCCATGGCTATTTTACTTTCCCGAAATTAGAA
>JACCDH010942523.1_pt1 | contig 21858 bp, 21 predicted proteins | sample 7442481 | NCBI WGS metagenome assembly JACCDH01 (sample SAMN15323433, study PRJNA562643) | freshwater metagenome | isolation source: river surface water | place: USA:Blue River Watershed | collected 2017-08-15
AAATCACAGGAAATACGATTGAAATGGGATCTTCGCTCGAAAATAGACCTGGAGATTTACCTATTTACATTACAGATAACAGCAAAATTACGGAATTCAGTGGCTGGAAACCTGAAATCACAGTTCCAACCTTGCTTCAAGAAGTACATGACTGGTTCATTGCGGATGAAGCTTCTCTAAAAGCCATATTAGCCTAATGAAATTAAGCATTGTTCTACCTGCCTATAATGAAGAAGGATCCATCGAGGAAACCTTACGAACGCTTTATACCAAATTACAGGAAGAACAAATTGATCACGAAATCGTCGTAGTCAACGATAATTCAAAGGATAATACATTGGGTTTGTTGACAACCATTCAAGAAACCATTCCAACGCTCGTTGTCCATACGAATTTGGGACCAAACGGTTTCGGATATGCCATCCGTTACGGATTGGAACGTTTTCAAGGTGATTGTGTAGCCATTATGATGTCGGATTTGTCCGATGATCCCGCAGATCTCGTTGCCTTCTACCGGAAAATGGTTGCGGAGAACTTAGATTGTGTTTTCGGTTCACGTTTCATAAAGGGGAGTAAAATTATTGATTATCCATATGTTAAATTATTGATTAATAGAATTGCGAACCTAATAATTCGAATGGTGATTGGAATTAAATATAACGATGCTACAAATGCTTTTAAGTTATACAAACGGGAAACAATTAGGGGGATTAGTCCATTATTATCACCTCATTTTAATTTAACAATAGAATTATCATTAAAAAGTATAGTTAGGGGCTATAGTTATGCTGTTTTACCTAATTCGTGGAGAAATAGAAAATCAGGAGAATCTAAATTGAAAATAAAAGAAATGGGCTCTCGTTATTTTTTTATTTTAATCTATTGTTTTGTCGAAAAGTATTTTTCAGGAGGCGACTATAAAAAAGCTAATGATAAATAAAGGTGTTTTCAAAATGATTAGGAGAGCTACAAGCGAAACTTTTCAAAAAAACTATAAAATCATTGTTCTGTTTGCAATATTAATTAGATTTATTTCATCTTTTCTGTATGGAACGCAAGACGTTGAATGGTGGAAGGCTTGGTATAAATCCATAGATGAAAAAGGAATTACTAATGTTTATGGCAAAAATGATTCCACTAACATAAATTTATTGAGGCATGGAATGAGTTTTAATGATGTTAGAAGTTTAACTCAAAATCATATAATATTTAAACCACATAAATATGAAAGAAACGATTATGTGGTAACACAGCCACCAGTATATCTATATCATCTATATGTAGCAGGCAATGTTTATAAATGGTTTAGGCCAAGCTTAAATAATGATAGATATTATAATTTTGTGTTAAATTTATGGCCAATTTTTTATTCATTGTTGACTGCATTTTTAATTTTCAAATTTCTCTCTAATTCTAATTATTCGTCTATTGCGACCCCAACTTCGTTAATATTTTTAATTAACCCTCTTATTATCTTGAATTCACCTATACAAGGATTTTGGGATCCGATTTTGGGGTTTTATGTTATAGCATCTTTAATAGCACTTTATTTATATAAAATTAATATTTCTTTGTTTTTATATTTAATCGCAATATTGGTAAAACCTACTGCAATTATTATTTTCCCTGTTTATATTTATACAATTTTCAGAGATTTTAGCTTAATAAAAATTTTAAATGCCGCAATTTTGTGCATTTTTTCTGCATTCGTTATTGTAAGCCCATTTGTATTAACAAACCATTTGATAAGTATGGTATTGGGGGTACATTCAATACTTGAATCATCAAATGATATTTCAAGACAAGCATTAAATTTTTGGTGGCCATTTCAGTATATTGCAAACTATTGGTTTATTCCTAATTTAAGCTTTTGGGATTTTCTTTCAGGTAATAAATTTATTTGGTATGGAGATTTTCCTATCTCAAAAATAAATTTAATTGATTTAAAAGTTGTTAGCACATTATTTTATCTAGTATTTACCGGAATAAATATTCTTAAATTCTCCAAATCTTCAAAAAAGAATAGAATTAATATTTTTTATTTCTGTTTTTTACAATGCTATATTTACTATATGCTTAGAATAGGTGTGCAGAATAATCATTATTACATCATGATAATAATGTATTCAATTTTTGCTTTAATGTCAAAAGAACTTTTTAGCGATTTTTTTGTGATTCTAATATTATTTTTATTTCAAGATTTTCTTTTTTATGGCTTTGGGCGAGATTTTTCTTACATGATATCAGTTTTTAATTATTTCAATTTGCCGTTAATTACAATTATTGTTTCAGTAATTAATTTTCTTTTCTTTTTAAAATTGGTTTTCAAGCCTGTTAAGTTTTAGTAACGCCTTTTAATTTATATTCCTTTAAACTTTTTTATGAGTCAATTAAAAATTGCGATTGTTGGACTTGGTTATGTTGGGCTTCCCTTGGCCATTGAATTTGCTTCTAAGTATACCACTGTAGGATTTGATATTAATATTGAAAGAATTGATGAACTTAATAAGTGCATAGATAGAACCAAAGAGATTGATAGCATGAAGATAGAGCGCCATTTAGATGATGGAAGCATTAAATTTTCTAATGTTGTCAATTCTATTGCTGATGCAAATGTTTATATAATTACAGTACCTACTCCAACGGATAAAAATAACAGACCTGATTTAAATCCCCTTATAAGTGCAAGTAAATTAATTGGATCTGTCCTTAAGAGAGGCGATGTTGTTGTTTATGAAAGTACCGTTTATCCTGGTGTAACTGAAGATATCTGCGTGCCTGAATTAGTTTCTTCCTCTAATCTTGTTTATAATGAAGACTTTTTTGTTGGTTATAGTCCTGAAAGAATTAATCCTGGAGACAAAGAGCATACAGTTTCTAAAATATTAAAAGTTACATCAGGGTCTACTCCTTCTTGTGCAGACCTTGTTGATAATTTGTATAATTCAATTATTACTGCAGGAACGTATAAAGCAAGTTCAATTAAAGTGGCAGAGGCGGCAAAAGTTATAGAGAACTCCCAAAGGGACATTAATATTGCGTTTGTAAATGAGCTTGCTAAAATTTTTAATTTATTGAAAATAGATACGAATGAAGTTTTAGAAGCAGCAGGAACTAAGTGGAATTTTTTGAAGTTTAAACCAGGTTTAGTTGGAGGACATTGTATTGGAGTCGATCCATATTATTTAGCTCAAAAAGCACAGGAGGTTGGTTATCATTCTGAAATCATATTAGCAGGGCGAAGATTAAATGATGGGATGGGTAAATATGTGGCTTCTGAGTTAATTAAAGGAATGGTACTTAAAGACATTCCAGTAAAAAATGCTAATGTTTTGATTTTAGGTATTACTTTTAAGGAAAATTGCCCTGATGTTAGAAATACAAAAGTAATTGATATTGTGAATGAATTATTAAGTTATAACGTCAATATATCGATTTTAGATCCAGTTGCAGATGCTATTGACGTAAAGAAGGAGTATAATATTGATATTGTTAACTCATCATCGGACTTAAATGTAAAGTTCGATTCAATTTTATTGGCTGTTGCTCATTCAAATTTTCAAACTTTAGATTTCTTGAATTTGAAAAACGAAAAGTCGTTAATATATGACATAAAGGGCTTTTTAGATTCAAGTATTGTAGACTATAGATTATAGATAGTATGTATGACCAAATTTTTCATTCTGAGGATTTAAGTAAGTTTAAATTTCTGGTGACTGGTGGAGCTGGGTTTATTGGTAGTAATATAGTTGAATATTTAATTAAATACGGCGCTGGCTATGTAAGGGTATTAGATAATTTGTCTACTGGAAATATCGAAAATTTACAACCTTTTATGCAATTGAATAATTTTGAATTTCAGAAAGGAGATATTCGAAACTTGGAGGATTGTATCTCTGCGTTAGATGGAGTTGATTATGTTTTTCATGAAGCAGCCTTGGGTTCTGTACCACGATCTATTAGTGATCCAATAACTTCAAATGAAGTAAATATAAATGGTTTTTTAAATATTTTAGTAGCTGCAAAAAATAGTATTTCGGTAAAAAGAATTGTATATGCAGCAAGTAGCTCTACTTATGGCGATCATTCCGAGTTACCGAAGCTTGAACATCGAATTGGAAGGCCATTATCTCCTTATGCAGTTACTAAATATGTGAATGAACTATATGCAGATGTGTTTGCAAAAACATATGGTATTCAAACCATTGGATTACGTTATTTTAATGTCTTTGGTCAAAGGCAAGATCCTAATGGTACATATGCTGCGGTTATTCCACTTTTTATAAAAGCTATATTGAATGAAAGTCCAGTCAACATAAATGGCGATGGAGAACAATCTAGAGATTTTACTTACATTGAAAATGTAGTTCAAGCAAATATTAAGGCTATGTTGGTAAGAGATCAGTCAGCTTTGAATCAAATTTATAATGTAGCATACGGCGAAAGGACTACTTTAAATGAATTGATTAGTTTATTAGAAGGATTGACAACAAAAGTATTGAACAAAATATATCGAGATTCTAGATTAGGCGATGTAAAGCATAGTCTTGCTAGTATAGATAAAGCAAGAGAATTATTAGGTTATGAGCCTAGATTCAATTTTAAAGACGGATTGATTAATACATATAATTATTATAAAGAGAAAATTTAAATTTATTAAAATGGAAAAACCAATGAATGAAGCTCCTTTAATGGAGGTAGGAGAAAAAAACATAGTGCTTTTTCATCCTCATATATCGGATAAAGCTCGCGAGTATGTGAATGACACATTAAAAACAAGATGGATTGGTCAAGGCCCGAAAGTTGATAAATTCGAACAAGAGTTCAGCAAGAAATTTGGGGGAGGTAATGCTTCGCTGTCTTGTGGCTCTGGTACCGATGCTTTACACTTGTCATATTTGTTAGCTGATTTAAAAGCTGGTGATGAAGTTATTGTTCCATTATTTACTTGTACCGCAACAAATATACCATTCTTATATATGGGAGTTAAAATTGTATTTGCTGATGTTCAACCAGGAACTTTAAATATTGATCCAGTTCATGTAAAAAAGTTAGTAAATAGCAGAACAAAAGCAATTGTTTGTGTTCATTATGGTGGACTTCCGTGTGATATGGATGAATTGCAACTCATTGCGAATGAATGGGGGATACCTATTATTGAAGATGCGGCTCATGCAGTTGGTGCGACTTACAAGGGAAAAACGATTGGGTCAATTTCCGATTTCACTATGTTCTCGTTTCAGGCGATTAAACATATCACAACAGGTGATGGTGGAATGGTTACTTTTAAAAATGAGGAAGCGTTATTAGAGCGTGGGAAAAGATTAAGATGGTTTGGAATTGATAGATCTGCAAAACAAAAGGGTATTTGGGAAAATGATATCAAAGATATTGGTTATAAGTATCAAATGAATGATATCTCTGCAGCAATGGGATTAGCCGGTTTGGAAGAGTTTGATGATGTTCTTAAATTAAGACGACAGTTATTTGAAAAATACGAGTCTCAATTATCAAACATTTCTGGTTTAGATTTTATTGGAGGTGGCTATAATGATAGAGAACATGCTGCTTGGATGTGTACAGTTACTGTTGAAAATAGAGATGGCCTTTCCAAAAAATTAAGAGAAAATAACATTGAATCAGCTCAGGTTCACTACAGGAATGACAGATATAGTATTTTTGGAGGAAGAAAGAAAGATTTTCCTAATATGGATGCAATAGAGGACAAATATCTGGTTTTGCCATTACATACAAAAATGTCTTTAGAAGATGTCGATAGAATTTCTACTATTATCAAAAGTGGGTGGTAATGATTAAAAAGTTGTTGAAAAGAACTTTTTTGTTTGACCACCTAAAATTGGCATTTTACTTTTTTAAAAGAAATTTTAGAAGGAGGAAAATTTCAAAAAAGTTGCATCTAGGGTGCGGGAATGAGTATTTAGAAGATTATATTAATGTAGATATATCGATAAGTTCAAAAGCAGATATTGTGTGCAATATCAGTGATGTAGAAAAAAGTCTAAATGGCCTAAATTTTGATGAAATTTTGATGGTTCATTCTATTTCATATTTACGACATTGGGAAGTTAATGATTTTATAGAAACGTGTTTGCGCATTTTAAATACAAATGGAAAGTTAATAATAGAATTACCAGATTTATCAAAATGTGCTAAAGTAATTTCAAATGCTGATATAATTGATTTTAATTATTTAGAAGCCCTTAGAGCAATTTTTGCCTATGATGTAAATGAGCACAAGAGCAAAAAAAAATATCACACGTATAAATCTGGATGGTCGTCTTTACACCTATGCCATGAATTATCAAAGGCAGGGTTTAAAGATGTGAGGATTTTAGATCCATTATTTCATGATAGTCAAACTTGGAGAGATGTTAGAATCGAAGCGATTAAATAAAAAGATTTTATATTTGCTCTTTAATCCCCCACCAAGTGCTCGTGTAAGGGCAACAATTTTTGAAAATATATATAGGGAAAAAGACTACAATGTTACATATTACAATATGTATTCATTATTTATTCAAAAATTACTAACGAATAAATATTTGAAGAATATTTCGGTCATTCATTCACTGGTATTATATATTGAAAAAGTACTGATTAAATTATTGGAAAATTCTGTGTGCAGGATTGCTAGACATTATGATGGTATAATTCTTATTAAATATGTAGACCCCAATTTTATACTTAAACTTAAGCAGGTTACAAAGGCAAAAATATTGTATGATTTTGATGATTCAATGTGGTTAGATTCATTTATAGGAATTGAAAAATTCAAAAAGATATTATTTGCGTCTGATTATATTTCTTGTGATAATTATATTTTGGCTAATGAAGCTTTGAAATATAATAAGAATACCTTCATACAAAAAGGCCCAACAAATGTTGAATTGTATAACTTAAAATTAAAAAAAGAAAAAGATAAAGCTAAAAACGGAGTTATTAAAATTGGTTGGCTTGGAAGTGCTAGTACTTTGTTTTATTTATATAGTTTGTATAATGTATTTGATAAAATATCAGATAAATATCCTAATGTTGTTTTTAAAATTATTGGCTCAACTTCAAATTTTAATTCAATTTTTAATTTTGAGAAATCTAATTTTGAACATATTGAAAAATATGATGAGTCATTAATGATTGAAGAATTACATGATTTAGACATTGGAATTTTTCCATTATTTGAAAATGAAATGTCTTATGGAAGAGGTAGTTTAAAGGCAACATTGTATATGAGTTTTGGGGTCCCATGTGTAGCTTATAACTTAGGGATGAATAAAGATATAATTACTAGTAATGTTGACGGATTTCTTGTTAAGGGTGATCAAGAATGGTTTGATGCAATATCAAAATTAGTCGAAAGTGAAGAATTGCGAAAATCATTTAGTATTGCAGGTTTTAGTAAGATGAAGGATAATTATTCTATTGAATCTTGTTTTAAAGATTTAGAAACAAATTTTTTATCATTACTTTAATTATGCTACATCGTATAATTTTTAAGATATTATATATGTTCTCTAGTTATGAGAATAAAGCCTTGTATTATAATATTATTCTTGCAAAAAAAATGGGGGTTAGAGTTGGGAACGATTGTCGTTTTTATTCTATTAACTTTTCTACAGAACCGTATTTAATTGAGATTGGTAATCATGTTACCATTACTCAGAATGTTAATTTTAGTACTCATGATGGGGCTGTTTGGGTTTTTCGAAATCAATTTCCTGAAATTGAACTATTTGGTAGAATTAAAATTGGAACAAATGTTTTCATAGGTATGAATTCTACTATTTTATTTAACACAGAAATTGGTGATAATTCTATTGTTGCCGCCGGGTCTGTTGTTAAAGGTAAATTTCAAAGTAATTCTATAATTGCTGGAGTGCCAGCAAAATGTATTGGTAAAGTTGAAGACTATTTTCTTAAAAATGAGAATAGTTTTACACATTTCAAAAATCTATCACCTTCTGATAAAGCGAATAAAATTAAAGAAATTTTTAATTAAAAATTTAGCTTAATATTGTCAAAATCTACATTTAAAATTAGTGGAATAAATTTCTTTTCATTAATACTTTTATTTGTAAGTAATTTATTAATTGCTTCAAAGTTTGGTGCTGGAATTGAAATGGATATATATATATCATCTTCTTCAATACCATTATTTTTGTCTACAATATTGATTACTTCTTTGAGTGTAAATTTTACACCTCTGTTTTTTAGTGAGAAAAATACAAATGATCAATCAGTTTTTTATTCTATAATAAATGGCGTAGTTATTATTAATATATTAATAATTTTAGTGTTGATGTTTATTTTTAACATTTTTATTGTTAATTTTTATGTTTTACTTGTACCAGGTTATAGTAATATACAAAAGGATTTTTATAGGATGTTAGTTCTTTATCAGACTCCTTATATTATAATCTCTTTTATGAATGAAATTTTATCTAATCTTCTTTATTGTCATGATAAATTTTTAGTCCCTGTAATATCAAAAATTTTTAATCCTATTATATTAATTCTTTATATTGTTTTTTCTAGCTATAACATTGATGTAATTGATTTAATAATTATCAGTACAATCAGTGTTTTAGTCCAGAGTGCTTTGTTAATTTACAGTTTATTTCGGGTTTCTTATTTTAATATTTTTAGATTTAGCCTAACTAATAATGTAGTTATTAAGTATTTTAAATTAAGTTTGCCTATTGTTTTCATTGTTATATTCACCAAGATTATTCCAGTATTTGATCGTTACTTGGTGTCTGATTTATACGCTGGTAGTGTGTCTCATTTGTCTTATGCATTTAAACTATACAGTCAAATTGGACCAATTCTTTCTGCTGGTATTATGATTACTATTTATCCTTCTCTTGCGGATTATGCTTCAAAGAACGATATTAATAATGTCAAATTTTTTGCGTCAAATGCTATAAAGAAGTTGTTTTTCCTATCTGCACCTATTACTGTCTTATTTTGTTTTTATGGATCATACATTATTCAATTTCTATATTTGAGAGGGAAGTTTAATTTGAATGATTCTATTATTGTTTCTAATATTTTATCTATTTATTTATTAGCTCTGCCATATTCTTTAGTAGGAGATATTTTGGCTAAATTGTTTTATGTATTCAATGACACTATAACTCCTGTTGTAATAGGCATAATTGAGACTATTATTTATATTTATTTGGCGGTATATTTAAAACCATATTTTGGTATTTATTCCTTGCCAATTTCATTTGCTGTTTATTTTAATCTATCATGGTTTAATGCGTTTTTAATTAAGAGGAAACTAGGCGGAAGTGGAAGAAAGATTATTTCATTATTTATGTTATCTATTTTTGCGTCATTTATTTCAGCAATGATAATATATTTTCCAATTTGTTGGTCTGATACTCTTTTATTGAAAATGATTTTTTTATTTATTGGATTGATTAGTTATTTTTCTTTAACGGCATTTGTCTTTAAGATCGATATTGCTGTAGAATATTATTTAAGTGTTAAGAATTATTTAATTGAGAGTATTAATAATTAATAGGCATTATTCTGAATATTTGGGAGGTAGCGAAAGTCAGTGCAATATAATTGCAAATTACTTGGTTGCAAATAATACAGATGTCTTGTATCTTGCCTATAAAGGTAAAGCAAAGTCATACACTGAAAATTACAAGGTAATTAATTCTAATTTATCTTTATTTTCATTTATAAACATCTTAATATGTTATAAGCCAGATATTATTTATTGGCGTAATAATTTTGGGCGATATTTAACTTCATTAATTGCATCAAAATTTTTTAAATGCAAATTTGTTTATGCCGTTTCCGGCCCTTCAGATATTATTAATTCTCATATAATTATTTTTAAATATTTAGGTAGACTTAATTTTCGTAAATTTTTAGGGTCTGTTTTTAATTATAGTAATTCCTGGATTAATTTAAAGGGGCATTTGTTTGTAGATTTAATTATTTTTCAATTAGAACAACAAAAATTATTTAATAATATTTCTAAAAGTATAATTATACCTAATTCATTTGAACCTAAAATTTTAAATGGATTCGCTTGGCCCAAAAAGTATGTCGTTTGGGTTTCTAATATAAAAAGTTATAAAAATCCTGAGCTATTTATTAGACTTTCAACTTTATATCCAACCATTGATTTTTTGATGGTTGGAGAAATACAGGAAAATAAATATAATGAGATCATTAGAGATAATCTTGAAAATCAATCTAATTTTTATTTCTTGGGTAAGAAGTCTCAAGACGAAGTAAATTCAATTTTAATTAATTCTGAATTTTTAGTTCATACGTGTGAACCAGAAGGTTTTCCTAATGTTTTTTTGCAGGCCTGGGCTTATGGAAAATGTACTTTAAGTTTATATTATGACCCTGACAATTTTATCTCTAATAATTGTTTAGGAGTATATTCTGGCGACTTTGAAACATTAGTATCAGATTTTAAAAGTTTATATTTTAATGATAAACTTAGAGCTAAATATGAAACAAACGCATTTAATTTTTATAGTAATTTTTTTAGGACTGAAAAAGTTGTGAACAATTTGCTTTTCAGTTTTAAAAAATTGGTTTCATAGCCATGAAAAAAATTTTAATTGTAAACCCTGGTCATTATGGAAGTTTTGTAGATACGTTGTATCATGTTAAATACCTTAAGTCTAAATTTCATGTAGAGTATTTCGGTATTAATGAAGAACAAGGCTCAAATTTTGATATAAAAGTTATCTTATTGGATAAAAAGTCAAATGGTATGCTTTCGAAAATTTATTTTCTATTTATGTTAAATAAATTTCTTCGTAAAAATAATTATGACATTTTATTCATAAATTATTTTGTTGGCTGTTCTCTAATTAATTTTTTTAGTGGTTCTTTTATTAAGGTATTAGATATTAGGTCTAGTATTATTAGTAGTAAATTTTTGTACCGATATTTTTTTAATTGGTTGTTGAAAGTTGAGTCATTATTCTTTTCTAATATTACCGTAATCAGTCAAGGTGTAAGAGAATATTTAAATTTGGATAAGTCTGCACATATTTTACCTTTAGGCGGGCCTATTTATAAATATGCCCCAAGGGATCAAGAATCTTTAAATCTTATATATGTTGGAACATTCAATAGCCGTAATATTCATCATACAATTTTGGGCTTTCACAAATTTTATTTAGAATTCGGTGATAAGATTCAAATGAAGTATAGAATTATCGGTAGTGGTAATAATTTCGAGAATCAATTTATAATAAATTTAATTTCAGATTTAAATAATGACTCAATTGAATTTTTGGGATATGTAAATCATTCTGAAATTGGCAGTTATTTCAATTTGTCAAATTTAGGTGTTTCATATATTCCAATAACAGATTATTTTAATTATCAACCACCTACTAAAACTTTTGAATATTTATTATCTGGTATGCCAGTAATAGCGACACAAACTGTTGAAAATTGTAAAGTAATTAATGAGATGAATGGTATATTGATAGATGATAGTTCAGAATCTTTCTATAATGCATTAGTTAAATTTTATTATAAGCGAAATGACTTTGATTATTTTAAAATTTATAAAGATTCTCAAAGGTATTCTTGGGAAAATATAGTTACTAATAATCTTTCTTATTACTTTGAAAATCGGTAGTTTATTTTTTCAGAAATTTAATTCTATTATTTTAGGGATATTTGTACTATCCTTTCTTCTCTTTTCAGAGTGGATTCAAAAGAGTGGGGGAATCATTTTTCCTAGTGGAATTAGGCAGGCTTTAGTGTTAGGTTATTTTATTTACCTATGGAAAATAAGTACGAACATTATAGTCATTTCTAAAATTTATTTAGTTTATATTATTCTACTTACTTTGTATGTGGTTTTGAATTTTATTATTTCGGATGTTAAGATTTTAAATTATTTAGCAGGGTTTCTTTTTACTTTCAATTTTTCAATAATCTTTATTTTTTCCTCAAATACAAAGACTAGCGAATCAGTACTTATAAAGCTTTTACATTCATTATTTTATTTAGTTCTAATATTTGTATTCCCTCCGTTTATTGAAGGAATTGTAGATGGATCTAGTTTAAGATATCATCCTGGCGTATTTAGGGAGGCCGGTGCTTTGGGAACGGTTATTAATTGTGGAGTAACTATTAGTTTGTGCCTTTTCATTATTAATAAAAAAAAGATCTATTTAATAGGAGCCATATTTTTTACTACAGTTGTTTTTTTTACTACTCTAAAAAAAGCTATCATTTGTGATTTGGTTATTTGGAGTTTTTATGCGTGGTATTTTTTGTCTTTAAAGAAATTTTTAAAATTTTTTGTTTACGCTTTTATCTTTCTTTTTTTTGTTGTTGTTTACTTAGGTAAAGAGTTATTGGTTGATTTATATGATAATTTAGATTACTTAGAAAGAGCAGGCGAAAGCCATGTTCGATATGCTATGTATTTAGCAAGTTTCAAAATATTTTCAGATTTCTTTCCTTTTGGATGCGGATTGGGTTCTTTTGGTTCTATTCCAAGTTTAATGGGTGATTATAGTATTATTTATTATAAATATGGTATTTCTAATATTGAACCATTAGGCCCAGAAATAGTAAGATCTGGAGATACCCATATGTTATTTGATACTTATTGGCCTCATATAATTGGAGAGTTAGGTTTATTGGGGTCAATTATTTATTTTTTATTTTGGTTTTACCCTTTAAGAAATTGTTTCAAAATTATACGTAGTAATTTAGTTTCAGACTTTTTAAAATCTTTGTCTTTTTTTATAATTACTATTATTGCTGTAGTTACCTTAGAAGGATTTACTTTATATACCCCTGAAATACCATCTTTTATTTTTCTTTATGCTGGAATCGTAGGCCTTTTTTATTTTCATTTAAATAAAGTGTGTATTATTAATGGATAATTCAAATATTTTAATTTTGGGGTGTAATGGTTTTATTGGTTCTAGTATATTTAAATATTTTCAAACAAGCTTTAACTTAAAGTGTTTAAGCGTCCACACAAATAGTCTTACAATAAGAGAAAATATTGCCTGGGCAAATATTATTATTCATGCTATTGGTGTTTCTCGTTCAATTGATGAAAATGATTTTTTTAGAGTTAATATTAACTTTTCTAAGAATATCTGTGACGAATTATTAAATTGTGTAGGAGGTAAAAAGTTAATTTATTTTTCTTCTATTCATTTTAATAGGAATGATTTGTATGGTTTCAGTAAAAGATATAATGAATTTATTTTTTCAAATGAGGATCTAGTTAGTAAACACCACGTATATATTATTAGAACTCCTGGTATTTTTGGTCCTGGATCGCTTCCCAATAACCTTTCTGTAGTGAGTACTTTTTGTTATAATATTGTTAACAATATTGATTGTGTAATAAGAGATGAAAATAGTCAAATTAGTTTACTTTTTATTGATGATTTAATTTCTCTTGTTAAAAGTTTATTTGAATGTAAAGAAAGGTTTAATATTATTTCCCCTAAAACAGATACTATTTCAGTTGGTAATCTTTATAAATTAATATCTTCATTTTATTTATTTGATGGGAAAAAGTTAAACTCATTCGAAAGTAAAATTTTTCAAACATATAATTCTTTTTTAAATGCTAAGTAATAAAGAAATTCTTAATGGTAAGACAATAGTTGTTACAGGGGGAACAGGTTCATTTGGTAAGACTCTTGTAAAAAAGCTACTTGATACTAGTGTTGGTAAAATTCGAGTGTTCTCTAGGGATGAAAATAAGCAAGATATTATGAGACAAGAATTATTAAATCCTAAACTAGAATTTTATATTGGGGATATTCGAGAAAAAGGAGCCTTGGATGTTTGTTTTTCAGATTCTGATTTTGTTTTTCATGCAGCGGCACTCAAGCAAGTTCCATCTTGTGAATATTTTCCTTTTGAGGCCGTAAAAACTAATATTATAGGCTCACAGAACGTACTTGATTCAAGTATAAAAAATAATATTAAAAATGTTGTAATGCTTAGTACGGATAAGGCAGTTATGCCAATCAATGCAATGGGTATTTCTAAGTCTATGATGGAAAAACTGACTTTCACATATGGGTTTAATCAAAATGCTCATATTAAAACTATTTTTAATGTAACTCGGTATGGTAATGTAATGGGTTCGAGAGGATCGGTCATTCCTATTTTTATCTCTAAAATGTTAAATAATCAAGAGATTAGTGTTACGGATCCCCAAATGACTAGGTTCATGATGTCGCTAGAGGAATCAGTTAATTTAGTTTTATTCGCCTTAAATAATGGTAAACAAGGTGAATTGTTTGTTCAAAAAGCTCCTAGTGCTTCAATAGAGACGTTGGTATTAGCTTTAGAAAAAATATTAAATGTAAAGGCAAAAATTAAATTAATAGGATTTCGACATGGAGAGAAATTGCATGAAACATTGTTAAGTGCGGATGAAGCAATGCGAAGTCAAGATTTAGGGGAATACTTTAGAGTTAAACCTGATAATCGGGATTTAAATTACACTTCAAATAATTTTAATAGTCTTAGAGAGGATAAAGAAGAGTTTAATTCCTTTAATTCTAAGATACTTAGTGTAGATGAATTAGTAGAGGTTTTGTTAAATCAGGAATTTGTTAATACCCTTTTAAATGAGGTTTAGAATATGAAAGGGAAAAGAATTTTTTTTCTTGCTCATGAAATAAGTCCTATTTTGGGCTCAGAATGTTCTTCTGGATGGAATGTTTCATTAGGGTTATCTAAAGTCCACGAATTAACTATAGTATACGCTAAAAATAACCAATTTGGAACTGAGAATTATGAGGAGCAAATTAATAATTATTTTAAAGTCAATGGGATTGAACCTAAAGCAAAATATATTTCTGTTCCTCAGCCACGAATAGCTAAATTTATATCTTTGATTAATAAATTTATTTCAGGGAAAAAGTCTTCAACCGGGCTCTCTGTACTTTATTTTATTGCTTATCGGTTTTGGCTTAAAAAAGCATTTAAAGTCTTTGAATTTGAACACAAGAAAAACAAATTTGAAATTGTACATCAATTTAATTGCCTTTCGTTTAGGGAACCAGGATTTTTATATAAATCAGGTTTGCCATTAATTTGGGGCCCAGTTAGTGGTTTAGATATTATCCCATTTTCGTTTTTGAAAGGTTTTCCTTTTACTATGTTCATTAAAAATGTTATTCGTAATAGCTCAAACAATATTCAATTTTGGTTATCCCCTAGAATAAGAAAAACAGCGAAAATTGCTGCTAAAATCTATGCTGTTACCAAAATGGATTATCTAAAGTTGAATTCATTAAATTCGAGTACCATAAATCTATTAGATGTCGGAGCAATTATAAATAAGAATCAAATTGAAAGGACTTTTGACCCAGAACAAGAAAAGTTGCGTTGTATATGGGTTGGGAGACTAGATAAATTAAAAGCCTTAGATATACTGATAAATTGTTTAAATAACTTTGAGAGGTTAAAGGAAAATCTTGAGATAACCGTAGTTGGAGATGGTGTTAACAAGGATGAATACCTTGATCTTATTACAAAATATAATTTGACAAATTTTAAATTTTTAGGCTCAGTAAATAAAGATTCTGTAAATGATTTAATGAATAAATCGCATTTATTGATTCATACAAGTATTAAAGAGGCTGCCTCCGCAGTTATATTAGAAGGTTTATCATCTGGATTGCCGATTGTTTGTCATGATTCTTTTGGTATGAGTCATGCTATAACAAAGGAATGTGGTTTTAAAGTCGAATTTACAAGTTATGAAAAAAGCATATTGGGATTTGGAAACTATTTGGAGACATTTCTAAAATCCCCGGAATTAGTCAATAAATTATCAATAGGTGCATACAAACGGGCACATGAATTGTCTTGGAGTGGAATAATAAATACAATATCACAGGATTACCAAAATATTTAAAATATATAAATGAAAATTTTATTCTTAAATAATTATCATTTCAGACGAGGAGGAGCGGATTCAATATATTTAAATACTATTGAACTTTTTAAGGATAGAGGACACAATGTTGAAGCTTTTAGTTTTAAACATCCTGAGAACGTACCAGATAAAAATGAAAATATTTTCCCAGAATATCATTCATTACTATCTAAAGGATTTATAAATAGACTATTCTCTTTTAAAAATTATTTTTACTCTTTTCAAGTTAATAGACAATTAAAAAAGCTATTAAGTGACTTTAAGCCAGATATTGTACATGTTCATTTATTATATGGAGGGTTAACCTCTTCTGCATTAAGATTATTTAGAGAAAAAAACATTCCCGTAATATATTCTGCACATGATTATAAACTAATATGTCCTAACCAAGCATTCTTGGTAGATGGAAAGAATATATGTGAATCATGTAAAGGGAAAAAGTATTATAACGCAACACTAAAAAAGTGCAATAAGAATAGTTTATTATACAGCTCTGTAATTGCTCTAGAATCTTATTTTCGTGATATATTTTTTCCTATTAATTCTCACATTACTAGAATAGTTGCTTCTTGTGATTTTGGATTAAAAAAACATGTTGAATTTCGGCCTGATTTGGTTGAAAAACTTACCTACTTATTTAATTTTGCTCCTGAATTATATAAAGTTAAACCCAAATACGAAAAAGGTAAATATTATTTATTCTTTGGCAGGCTTTCATCTGAAAAGGGATTGCTTACTTTGATCAAAGCATGGGAAAATTTAAATAATTCGACTAGGTTAGTTATCGCAGGAACAGGACCTTTGGCGCAGGTTTTAGATGATTATGTAATTAATAATCAATTAAGCAATGTAAAACTTGTTGGTTATAAAGCAGGGGGTGAATTAGCTGATTTAATAAGTAATGCCTCGTTTATAATTACTCCTTCTGAATGGTATGAAAATAATCCAATGACTATAATTGAAGGATTTTCTTATGGTAAACCTGCTATTGGCAGTAATCTTGGAGGAATTCCTGAATTAATTAACAATGGAGAAAATGGTTTTATTTTTGATTATGGTGATGTAGACTCGTTGGTTAATTGTATAAAACAAAGTGAAAGTATATCAAATGATGAATATTTATGCTTAGCAAAAAATGCTAGAAAATTTGCTGAAATTAATTGTTCTCCTGATATTCATTATTACGCATTGGTTAATATATATAATGATGCAATTTCAAAACATGGCAAATGAATTTTAAAAATGCAATAAATATAATTATTCAAAAACTGGGTAGAGATGAATATAAATTAGATGATAAAATTACATTTCATGATCTAAGTATTATAATATATGTTAAGGTAATAGAGATTGTTCGAGGTCTTTATTTAAGAATTTTTCTTAAACGTGTTGGAGGCATTTTCTTTTTAGGAAGTAATACTGAAATTTCATTTTGTTCTAAGATTTCTTTAGGGAGAAGTGTTTCTATTGGCAATAATGTTAAAATTATTGCTTTGTCAAAAAAAGGAGTTGTAATTGGGAATAATGTTTCTATTTTAAATTCGACAATTATTGATTGTGGTGGAGCTTTAACAAATATTGGTGAAGGTTTGGAGATTGGTAATGGTGTAGGAATTGCGCAAAATTGCTTTATTCAAGTGCGTGCTAATGTTAAAATAGGTAATGATGTAATTCTGGGCCCGAATGTTTCAGTTTTTTCTGAAAATCATAACTATTTAGACACAAATGTTCCCATACTTAAACAAGGAGTTTCTCGAAAAGGGGTAATTATAGAAGATGGTGTATGGATTGGAACACGATCTGTCATACTTGATGGAGTTAAAATTGGTAAAAATAGTGTTATTGCTGCTGGCAGTGTGGTAAACAAAGACGTTCCTTCTTTTTGTGTTTATGGAGGAGTTCCTGCTAGATTAATTAAAAATTTACAATAAATAATAATCATGAAAAAAATTTACATGGCCGGTTCTGGCGGAATGCTAGGAGAAGCGTTTTTTAAACAATTCAAAAATGAATATGAACTTAAGTGTACAGATAAAGATGTTAATGAAGATTGGTTGTCTTTTTTAGATTTTAGAGATTTTGAGCAATATAAAAAAGATGTTATGTCTTTTAAGCCTGATTATTTATTCCATCTTGGAGCATATACAGATTTAGAGTATTGTGAGAATAATGCAGATGATACATATTTGACAAATACTATATCTGTTGAAAACGCTGTTCAAATAGCGAATGAATTAAATATTCCTATATTATATATTAGTACAGCAGGCATATTTGATGGCAACAAGGAATTATATGATGATTGGGATCAACCTAATCCACTAGGTGTTTATGCCAGATCAAAATATATGGGGGAAAGGTATGTTGTTGAAAATGCTAAAAGGTTTTTAGTCTGTAGAGCTGGTTGGATGATGGGAGCTGGCCCTAAAAAGGACAAAAAATTTATTCAAAAATTAATGAAACAACTTAAAGAAGGCAAAAGAGAATTGTTTATTGTGGATGATAAAGATGGCACTCCAACCTTTACTCATGATTTTGCGAAAAATGTAAAGAAACTTATAGAGAAAGAATATTGGGGTTTATATAATATGGTATGTGGTGGTCAGACAAGTAGATTAGAAGTTGCCAATGAATTACTTTCTCTTCTTAATTTAAAAGATGAAATTAAAATCAATGTGGTTAATTCTGATTATTTTAAGGATATATACTTTGCTGAAAGACCACCATGTGAAAGATTAGAAAATAGAAAATTGAATCTTAGAGGTGTTAATTTAATGCAAGACTGGAAATCGGCATTGAAAGAGTATATCGAATTATATTATCTAGATTATTTAAAAAAATAATGAAAAGAGTAGCAATTATTGGTTCACATGGGTTGTATGCAAATTATGGCGGATGGGACCAATTAGTGAAAAATTTGGCAGAAAATAATTCTTTTGATAAAATTGATTATATAATATTTAATTCTAAGGAATCGCCGAAAAATATCAATAATATTCCTAAGGGTGTTACAGTGAAGCATATTGATTTAAAAGCTTCTGGGTTCGAGGGATTGTTTTACGATTTTTGGACTATATTAATTTGTTATTTTAAAGTTGACACTTTATTATTGTTAGGTGTACAAGGGATTCCATTGATTGTTTTGTTAAGCTTAATTAAAAAGAAAAATATAGTCTCCAACGTAGGAGGCCTGGAATGGGAAAGACCTAAATTTGGCATTCTTGCTAAAGCGTATTTAAAACTTTGTTTTCATTTGAGTTTTCCATTTTCAAGTAAAGTAATTCTTGATAATGAACATTATTTAAAATTTGTTTCTAAGTCAAATAAAAATAAAAGTGTCATTATTCCTTACGGAGGCGAAATATCTCTTAATTTAGAAGTTACTGAACCTTTACTCAAAAAATACCCGTTTTTAAATTTTGAATATTATTTATCAATTAGTAGAGCATTAGAAGACAATTGTATTGATCAGTTATGCTCTACTTTTATTGGAATTGATAATGTTTTGGTATTAATTTCTAACTTTTCTTCATCTGAATACGGAAAAAATTTACTTGAGAAATATTCAAACATTGAAAATATTATTCTGATTAATGGTTTATATAACAAAGATGAATTAGATCTTGTGAGGAGGAAATGCAAGGCTTATATTCATACACATACATTGTGTGGTACGGCTCCTTCTTTAGTTGAAATGATAATTTCAAGAAGACCAATTTTAAGTATTGATGTTCCTCAAAACAGGTTTACTCTTGATAGTTATGGCGTGTATTTCAAAACATTTGATGAGTTGAAAAATATTCTTTTGATTAATGAAAATGTTGAATCTCGAGCATTAACACCCAATTATCTTGTTGAAAAGTATAATTGGAAAAGAATAGTTGAAGATTATCAAGATTTATATTAATGTATAAAGTTAGTCTAACTGGAGCTTCTGGATTTGTAGCAAAATCAGTTAAAATATACTTTAATTCTTATTTTACATTCAATGAATTCAATCGTGATACTAACTTTGAATTAAATGAAGAATCTGTTGTTTTACATTTTGCTGGTAAAGCACATGATTTAAAAAACGCATCCTCTCCTGATGAATATTATAAAGTAAATACGGATTTGACAAAGAAGATATTTGATGCTTTTTTAGCCTCCAAAGCAAAAGTATTTATTACTCTTAGTTCTGTAAAAGCAGTGGCAGATGAGGTCGTTGGAGAATTGACAGAAGAAGCTAAAGCTAAACCAATTACTCATTATGGAAATAGTAAATTATTAGCTGAAAAATATATTCTTTCAAAGTCAATTCCAGAAGGCAAAAGAGTTTATATATTACGTCCTTGCATGATTCATGGCCCAGGCAATAAGGGGAATCTTAATTTACTTTATAGCTTTGTTTCAAAAGGTCTACCTTGGCCTTTGGGATTGTTCGTAAACTTTCGGTCTTATCTTTCTATTGAAAATCTTTGTTTCATAATAAAAGAATTAATTGATAGAGAAGATATTCCATCCGGAGTGTACAATGTAGCTGACGATGTTCCTTTATCTACAAATGAAGTGATAAATATTATTGCAGAATCAAAGGGGGAAAAAGCGAGGATTTTGAATCTAAGTATGAGCCTTATAAAGGCAATAGCACGTGTTGGCGATTTAATAAATTTACCTCTCGATTCTGAGCGCTTACAGAAACTTACAGAGAGCTATGTTGTCAGTAATGCTAAGGTTAAAGCAGCATTAGGGAAGTCTTTGCCAGTTTCGTCTAAAGACGGGTTAATTAGAACATTTAAATCGTTTGCTGATAATGCTTAATCGTTTATTTGCCTTAGCAGCACTTATTATATTGTCACCTATTTTTCTAGTTGTGGCGTTGGTCATTTTTATTGAAGACGGATCGCCGATATTCTTCGAACAAAAACGTGTAGGTATAAATTATACCTTCTTTAACATCTACAAGTTCAGAAGCATGAAGAAAAATACGCCGAATGTTGCGACGCATTTATTAGAAAATCCTGCATCTTATTTGTTGCGAATAGGTGGAGTATTGCGGAAATCCAGTTTGGACGAATTACCTAACCTCATCAACATCATCAAAGGTGAAATGGTATTTGTTGGTCCAAGACCTGCCTTATATAATCAAGACGATTTAATGGCCTTACGTGTCTCAGCTGGGGTAGACAAACTGAAGCCAGGAATTACAGGCTGGGCCCAGATTAATGGGCGAGATGAGATTTCGATTGAAGCTAAAGTGGCGTTGGAGAAAGAATATCTTAATAGGAAATCGATTTGGTTTGATTTTATGATTGTTATAAGGACTTTTACTTCCGTGTTATTTAGTAAAGGAGTGACGCATTAATTTTAATAGGATTTAGAAAGAAAGCTCGCTAAATGGCGGGCTTTCTTGTTTATTAAAGATTACCATTAAATAAAAATGCTTTTCCTCATTACCGCTATAGTATCGCTTCTCCCATATTTTAGTTAAATTTGCCTAATTATATACGTACCATAATATTTTAGCATGAAATTATTCAGTCGAATTCTTTTGACCCTTTCCTTCCTTGTACTCGTTCACGCTGCCTTCTCGCAAGCAAAACGTAAAGTTGAAGACTTAAGTGATGAAGAAATTGCAACCTTCTTCGAGCGTGCCCAATCCAGTGGTATGACAGAAGCTCAATTAGAAAAAGCGGCAAAAGCGCAAGGTTATACTTCGGCTGATATCGCAAAAATGCGTAGTCGCTTGACGCAATTAGGAGATAGTAAAACAAAAGAAAAGACGTCTACAGCAAAAGGAAAAACCTCAACGAAGAGAAGTGTTTCTGGCAAATTAAGTACAAAAAAAGGAGTTAAAAATGCCGATGATGAGGATACGGAAGATGTTGCGATGGAAGATGAGGAAATGGTTGATTCCACTAAAC
>JACCDH011565784.1_pt1 | contig 21813 bp, 20 predicted proteins | sample 7442481 | NCBI WGS metagenome assembly JACCDH01 (sample SAMN15323433, study PRJNA562643) | freshwater metagenome | isolation source: river surface water | place: USA:Blue River Watershed | collected 2017-08-15
ACAACTTCAAGCCTTTTTCAGAAATAATCCGAGAAACAATGAAGGACGCAATCATTATCGCAATGCCAAAGATGTGGATGTATGCTAAAAACATGATGTAAAAGTACTTATTTGGTTTGAATATCAGTGATAATACGATAAGAAATCAATGAAATTCGATGGAATATGAAAAAGAAACGGATTGGTTGGGCTCAACAAGTTGAATTCCCTCTTTTTCAAAGAGATTTCCGTTAGAATCAATAGAATCAGCCAAACCAGCCCAAGGCTCAATGCAAAAGAAAGGTGCACCTGGTTTTGACCAAAATCCCCAATATTGAAAATCAGAACTACTTACAGTCACCAATTTCTGACCTGAAACGTGTTGCAATGTAACACTGTAAAATGGAGGTTTTTTGAATACAATGGCATCATTCTGAATCAATTCACTATTCAACTGAAGGGTATTCCCGTCAATGACAGGCTCTGAAAGTCCAGTGTAAAGTCCTCCATCAATTAAATGACGATTTGCAATAAAGGGTTGATCAAAAACCAATAGAAAATTTTCGAGTGGTTCATTCAGCGCAAAAGCCGGATGAGCTCCAACTGAACAGGGCATAGCTTCTTGAGAACAATTGGTAATTCTATAGTGAACATCTAAATTGTTGTCAATAAGAATATACGAAATTTCAAAGACAAAATCAAATGGATAACTTTTTCGGGTTTCTTCATTGCTTTTCAGAATGAGGGACACTGAGTTTTCGGTAGAATTGGCCAGTTCAAAATCCAGATTTCGTGCAAACCCATGCTGTAACATCTGAAATGTTTGATTTCCATACTGGTACTGATCGTTTTTAAGTCGACCAACGATTGGAAACAAATTCGGAGAAACGCGATTCCAAAAATTCGTGTCTACAGACCATAAATATGGTTGATTTACAACTGTATTTTGTACCTGTAATAATTCTGCTCCGATTTTTGATATATTGGCAAAAAAATGATTGCTTTTTAAGGAAATTTTGTTCATTTTGCGATGATGGAGATTTTACTCCTATTAACGCAAAGATAAATTTTAAAATGTTGAGTCAATCAAAAAAACTGAAAGCACTCGTTATCGACGACGAAATGTCGGGCAGAACCATGATTGAATTTTACATCAAAGAGTATTTATCAGATACCATTGAAGAAATAATATCAGTAGACAGTATCAATGCTGCAATTAGTCGACTCACGAATTTTATTCCAGATATCATTTTTTGCGATTATGAATTGAGGGGTGAAGATGGATTGATGATCGCCAAATTGGTACCAAAGAATATTCCAATTGTTGTGATAACAGCACATTCCCAATACGCCATACAAGCAATCAGAGCGAGTGTTTTTGATTATATTTTAAAACCAATAGACGAAGGTGAATTTCTGAAATTTCGAAATCGATTGATTGACAAGTATCAGCAAAATCTGTTGCAATCAACAGAGGAATATGGTTCTGGAGAAACATTAATTATCAAAGAAAATGGAGAGAATGTCATTATCAAAATCAGTGACATTGAATATGTTGAAGCGAGTGGTGCATATGCTAGAATCATCACAAAAAACAAGCAATTTGTTTTGTCTAAAACACTGAAAACGCTCGAATCTTCATTGCCAAGTGAATTTCTCAGGGCACATCGATCTTTTTTGGTTCCAAAATGGCAAATTAGCAGTTTCACGAGCACTCAAGTATGTTTGAAAAACGGAAAAACCATCAGTTTATCCAAAACTGGAAGAAAACTGTTGTTGGAATCACTTTAATTCTTTTTGCTGTTCCGTTTTTGTTTGGGCAACAGAATTACGGACAAGAATTTGACTTCAAAGATGGACTGCCATCTGAAGTTACCCGTAAAACATTGATTGATTATGAAGGTAGTGTTTGGGTAGGAACCGATGCTGGTGTTGCTGTATTTCCAAAATACGATCCTCGTAAAGTAGGAATTACCAAAATGGTTGGAAGCAGCCAAGTATGGGATATTCTCATCCATAATCAGTTTATTTATTTTGCAACTTACGATTCTGGATTGTTTATTTTTAATTTAACAGATGGCAAATTAGCAAAAAGGTACAACCAAAGAATTATCTCTAAAATAAGGAAATTCAAGGAGATTGATCAAAAAATATACATCCTATCGAACTCTGGTATTTTTCAAATCAACCAACTTTCTTTAACTAAAATTTTGGGAGCGCATCCATTCGCTCGTAACAAAAAATCCTTCCCAACTGAAATTTTTAAATGGAAAGAAACTTTGTATGTTTCATACTTTAGAGATGAACCAATGATTCTCTTTAAGGATGGAAAATGGATACTGGCCAACGATTAACTCTCGCATTTTTTAGATGCCGGTGATGAAAGGTTTAAAACCATTTTTGGAACCATTGAATTTCACGATAAACTTGTTTGCGGAACCGGAGATAGTCGATTCTTTACACTCGATAAAAAAGGAAATTTCAAAACCTACGAATTCACAAACAAGGCCGGCAGCAATTATGTGATTTGGGATATGAAATTGAGTCAAGACCATTTGTACATGGCTGTTGGCAATACTGAGAATTTTGAAAAAGGGTTGTTATTTGAATTCGATGAGAATATGAGTGACAGATTTGTCAAAATGAATGGGCAAAATTATTTTATGTGGTCGATTACTGTTGATCCATTCGACAGAGGGATATGGGGTAGTACCATCAATCATGGGATTTTCTTTTATCCAAATTTCGAGCACAGAGTTAGATTGGATCTTGCCACTAACAAATATTCAGAAACCATTCATTATCAATTATCTTGGAAAAATAATTTACTTTTATACAAAAGGCATCATGAATCTCAATGGCAAAAGCTCGAGCATGTTGAAAATATTCGAGAGGTACTTGAATTTGAAGGGAAACTCGTGATTGTTTCGGAAGATGGTGTGTATTATTCTAATTTCCCTGAGCGAGGTAAACCCGAATTGATTTTGAAAAATGCTTTCGAAGATGTTTTCATACACAACAATTATTTGTATGCTGTTAATTTCTTTGGGCCAATATGGTCATATCATTTGAGAAATCATGAACAATTGAATCATTTACCTCAAAATTTAGTTAATTTTCATGCTACCGCTGGCAATGAATCTTTTACAATTTTGCATTCTGAAAATCAAGGTTATTTTCTTCTGCAACACGATAGTTTATTCGCACTAAAATTAAACTTGGCAATTGCCAAACGTAATCTAAAATTTTATGTAGCAGGCAAAATGCTTTACATTCATGAAGGTGATTTTCTTTTGTGCTTTGAAATTGACTTCAATAAAAATGAACTCATTGCACAATCTAAAATTGAAATCAAATTGCTTTTTCCCAATACTAAAATTGATTGGATACAAGGAAATGATCTTGGACTTTGGATGGGCAATTCATTGATGGCTCTTCAAATGGGATTTGATGCAGAATATGGAAGTCTCACATTGGTAAAACAATACTATCTGGGTAATTCTAAAGATATTTCATTACCTTTTATTTCAAAAAAATACATCTTCGTTCATCGAGGAGAGTTTATTTCACGAACTCCCCTGAAAAGTACAGAACAAAGAAAAACATTACACTTCGAAAGTTCATTTGAACCCACATCTAAACGAGATGGATTTAGTTATCCTGTTTTAGAGCAAGGTCAAAACTTTCATTTCAATGTCATTGGCAATGATTATTTGGTTGATCAATATTATTTCTATGGTGTTCATTTAGCAAACGGACAACAAAGGATTTCAAAAAGATATCACACCAATGAATTGGGTGTTTGGTTGAACGGATTGAAAAATGACATCTATCAAATCAATGTTACATTCACCAACAAAAAAATCAATCTTCCTTTAATCATTGAAACACCTTTATTCAGAAGGTCTGAATTTTGGATCTACATGCTAGTGTCCTTGATATTGTTATTTTTTGTTTTCTACATGCAACAGAAAAATAGTTTTTTACTCCAGCAAAAGATTTTGAGTTTAGAACTAAGCACCATCAAATCGAATATGAATCCTCACTTTGTTTTCAACGTTATGAACTTTGTTCAAGCAATGATTGTAAAGTCTGATCAAAAAAAGGCGCTTAAAGCCACGAGCGAATTGGCTCAATTAAATCGGTTATTTCTTGAAACATCCGACAAAGAAACGATTACTTTGAAATCTGAATTAAATTTGGCGAGGAAGTATATTAATCTCGAAAAATTGAGGTTTGAAAGTGATCGAATTTTTGATTTTAGTATTTCCATTGAAAAAAACTTAGACACAAATACGTGGATTGTGCCTCCTTTGATTTTGCAACCACTGTTAGAAAACGCAGTGAAACATGGCGTGCTGTTGTTAGAAAATAAAACCGGCAAAATCAAAATCATTGTGCTGCAAATCACACCAAACGAAATTGATATCAATATTCAAAATACGGGACAATTGATCTCATATAAAAGAATTGGTGGAACCGGAATGGGACAAAAACTTGTTCAAGACAGGATCACATTGTTTAATAAAAAGTTCTTTTCAGATTATCATGCTGAATTTACAACCTTTTTTGAAAATGAAACATACAGTTGTCACATTAGAATCCGGAAATTAGTGTGATTTCTTAATGATATATCTGAACTCTTTTTTGTCTTTGTGGTCTATTTTTTCGATTAATCCTGGAGTATGTTCATTGATAGAGAATATCATTTGACTTCTCTTTAACATTCTCATACTCTTTGGTAAATGTGAAATCCTTAGCAAAATATCGATTTCTGATTCTGAGAATTCCCCTTGCTCAAACTTGTCAATTTTCGGAATGATTGAGTCATAACTATCCAAAAAATTGTAATAATCGGCAAAGCGCTGTTCGAAAATATTTCCACGTTTTTTAATGTAATAAATCAATCCAACGATCATTGGGAGACTCAAAATGAGCAGCAGAAAAAAAGCGAATCTCCAAGAAACAAAGTTGCTAGTTTCTTTTAATTGCCATGTATTGATATCTGCTTCTTCTACTCCAAAGAGTTTGATGTATTCTCGAATATTGGTTTTTTCTATTTTCCCATCGGTGTATACCGATACATAATCGTCATCGATTACAAACCGATAAATGGAATCTTTGTATTGTATGTTTTGAATGTTAAAAGGTGCAAAAAACGAAGGCCCTGACGCATTTCGATAGTATTTTCTCGTTTGTTTATCAAACACATAGTCAATTGTATTTTCTGTTCCCCAAACAATGAAATTTGAAAATTGATGGTTGTACGGTTTTACGCTCAGATTCTTTAAAATTGTATTTGGTTGTTCCTCCATCTCATAACATTGAAGGTCAAGTAGATTGATCACAAACTGTCGGCTCGTTTTTTTGTCTACCTCAATGGGATTATGATGATCAAATGTACCAAAAACAAAGAGTGAGTCGCCACTTCTGTGCGATAATACAGGCTGAAATTCCGACAACGGCATTCCTTTAATTAAAACGAGTTCCCACTCTTTCGAAGTTTTATCGAATTTGATCAGCTTTGAGTGATTGTTCCAAAATCCATATCCTCCAAATGCAAAAATTTCACCTTTATATTCAAATAGGTAACGCACAAAGTTATGTCCATGAAAATGAGAATGATCTTGCCGGATAAAGGTATTTCGCTTAGAGTTAAAAGAATACAAATAATGTGTTCCATCAGGATTGACAAATATTGAATCTCCAATGACCAAGAAATCGCCTTCCCCAATTGCTGAATTGGTATGCTGTGTAATTTCGGCGTTAGCCCTTGCAAGCAGTTGGGCCATCTTCAATGGATCGAAGGCGCACTTTGCTATTTGAGTAAAACCCAGACAAATTGCAATGAAACAAAGTGTGTGCTTCGCTATGGATGAAATGAGCTTCAATGGCTTATTGGGAATAAGCAAATTTAATCATGTTTGCGATTGTTCAAACAAATACCGCAAAAATGTTTTCTCTTTGTTACTGATTTTTTGCAAATCTTCCCATATAACAAAAACTAAGGTACTTATCCTTAAATTTGTATTTCTCATGTCAAATCAAAAACCGCTCATTCTCATCAGCAATGATGATGGAATTACTGCACCAGGAATTCAGGCTCTTATCGAAGTCATGAAGGAATTGGGTGAGGTGATTGTAGTTGCACCCGATAAACCACAAAGTGCAATGGGGCACGCCATTACGATCAATCATCCTATCAGACTCACAGAAGTTCATTTATACAATGATGTAAAAGCCTATCAATGTACGGGCACTCCAGTAGATTGTGTAAAAATAGCCATCGATAAAATATTGCCTCGTAAACCAGATTTGATGGTTTCTGGAATCAACCATGGCAGCAATTCATCGATCAATGTGATATATTCCGGCACCATGTCGGCCGCTGTAGAAGCAGCAATAGATGGAATGAAATCAATTGGATTTTCATTGTGTGATTATGCTTGGGACGCTGATTTTGAATCTGTTAAGCCTTTCATCAAGAAAATAGCGCTCGAAACACTCAATCATGGCTTGCCATACGGCACATTGTTGAATGTAAACATCCCTGTCCCTCAAGATAAAAACATTAAAGGCATTAAGGTATGTAGACAAGCACAGGCGAAATGGAAAGAAGATTTTGACCGCCGAAAAGATCCATTTGGAAGAGATTATTTTTGGATGACCGGGCAATTTATAAATATGGATAAGGGTGAAGACACAGACCAATGGGCCCTTGACAATGGTTACATTTCTGTAGTTCCTACCATGTTTGATCTCACAGATCATCAGCGAATTGGAACAATCAATCAATGGAATTTAAATGAAACAACTTAATTTAAAACAGATGTTTATGGGATTGGTGATAGGACTCATCATTCCATTTACAGCAGGAACACTCATTGCCATGGCCATGGGTATTCACGCAGATACTTTTGTTAAAAGTATCATCCATTTACGCCACGTTTATAACACACCGTTTCAAGTTGGAGTAGCTGCAAACATTGGGCTTTTTTTCTATTTGATGAAGTTCGATAAGTTGATCTTTTTCAATCGCGGTATGCTCATTGCCACTATGATTTTGGCCATTTTGGCCATGATTATTGAACTACAATCATTCTAATGAAATTGTTCTTTGTTGCAGGTGAAGCCAGCGGAGATCAACACGGATCCCGAGTAATTGAAGAGGTTACAAAATTAAATCCCAACGCAGAAATTGTAGCGTGGGGAGGTGATTTGATGCAGAAGCAGGGGGCTAAGTTGTTATCGCACTACAAAGATCGCGCTTATATGGGATTGGTTGAAGTGATTAAAAATATTCGGGCAATCAGACAATATATGAAACAAGCGAAATCAGATATTTTGTTTGAAAATCCCGATGCCATAGTTTTCATTGACAATCCCGGATTCAATTTGCCTTTGGCTCAATTTGCCAAAAAGCATGGTATTCCTGTACACTGGTACATTGCACCAAAAGCTTGGGCATGGAACAAAGGCAGGGTCAAAACCATGCGTAAATGTATTGATCATTTGTATGTAATTTTCCCTTTTGAAGTGTCTTTTTTTGAGGGACTTGGGATGCCCTGCACGTATGTGGGTAATCCCACGTATGAATCAGTTGTGGCATTTAATAGAAGCCACAACGATGAATCAACAAAAGAAACTGAGGGTAAAAAAAGGCCAACGGTTGCCATACTGGCAGGCAGTCGGAAGAACGAGGTTCTAACCTTATTGCCGAATTTTGTAAAAGTAGCAAGTCGGATTCAAGATGTTGATGTGGTGGTTGCGGGAGCGCCCGGATTGTCGATAGATTTTTATGAAGAAATTCTAAAAACGAATGAATTAAAGGCGAGAATTGAATTTAACAAAACGTTTGAAATTCTTCACGAAGCGAAAATCAGTGGTGGCTTGGCATTGGTAGCGAGTGGTACAGCAACATTGGAAACGGCGTTATTCAAAGTACCACAAGTGGTGGCATACAGGGTCAATAAAATCACGTATTTTGTTGGAAAGCAATTGCTCAAAATTCCGTATATATCGTTGGTTAATATATTGTTACAACGCAATTTGGTAGAAGAGCATTTGCAAAAAATGGATGTAGAAACCTTATGGAATGCAGTACAAAGATTGCAAGAAGAAAATACTCATAAGTGTATTTTAGAGGGATACAACGATCTTTGGAATCAATTAAGTGCCCAAGGCACGAATGTCAGCGAGAATGTGGCGAAGTTGGTAGTTGGGGTTTAGATTGACCCCGACATAACTTCCTGAGACCATTTGTTTAAAACTGTTACAATTTGTTCTGAATCAGATTGTAAATTTAATCCGTTCAGATCTGTAAGTAAAACCTGAATAGATTTACATTGATCCACCACAACCGATAAAACGCTTCCCAATTCACCCATAATTTTATCAAATCCCTGATTGGGAAGTAAAAAATTATATTTCAAACCAATTTGATCTGTAATTAAAACAGCAGTACCCAATGGAATTGCTTCATTGATTACATTGACAACAGGCCATGCTAATTCTACTGATTTGTATAATTCTTCAATTGGAAAGTATGATTTTAATTGAACTAAAATCTGATTCAAATTTGGTTGAAACAATTCAATTGACAGAACACCGTCGCTATTAGATTCTGGCAACACCAAGAGTAAACTCTCAACATTTGTTTCTTCTGGATAAAATTCTGCCTGATAACCTTTAGAATTCAGGTATTCATATAATTCTTTATAAAACATGTATATATTTATTCTCGTTAAATTGAACCTGTTACAGAGATCCTTTTTCGCACAAGTTCTTCCACTTTGTCACCGTCTCCCTTGGCCATTTCCAAAGAAACGCCGAGCCCTTCAAGTAAATTTGCAGCATCATAAGATTCTTTTTTATCCATACCACCTAATTTTGCAGCACTTTCTTTTCTTTGTTTTTCAGTAACACTTTCATCTTTGCTCCTATTAAATAAGTACTTCATTTCAGATAATTTTTCACCATCGATTTCCTTGGCACTTTCAATTAGTTCCTTTGCAACTGAATCTTTAGATAATTTTTCCGTGCGAGGTTGAGCAGCCGGAGTTCTTTTGTCTGCCATTCCCATATTTTCCCAATACTTATCTCGGCCCCCACCAGCCCAATTATCGATTGCCTCTGCTTTTTCTCCGATCCAATCCCTTGCTGGTTTCGTTTTCTCACCTATCCAACTTCCCGCTTTATTAGCTTTATCTCCGATCCAACTTCCAGCCTTACTTGCTTTATCTCCAATCCAACTTCCAGCCTTGCTCGCTTTATCTCCAATCCAACTTCCAGCGCTTTTTGCTAAGCCGAATGCTCCATTTCCAACAAACCTTGCAGCAGCACCAACCTTATCTCTGATGGGTTTTGTTTTCTCTACAATACCTGTTTTATCCTCAATCCAATTTCCAGCTTTGTTGGCTTTATCTCCAATCCAACCACCAGCACTTTTAGCCAAACCTAAAGCTCCATTTCCTATATAACTCGCAGCAGCTCCTATCTTATCCCTGGCCGGTTTACTTTTCTCTGCAATACCAGTTTTATCTTCTATCCAATTTCCAAGCTTCTTCGAATCTTCTGTAAATCCTTTAACTCGTTTATTTGGATTTTTTATTGAGTCCACAATGTACTCGCGATTTTTTGCTAAAGTTAAACCAATTCCAATAGCAGATGATGCTACTGAAAGACCTCCCATTGAAGCCACATTTCCCGCAATAGCCAAACTACCGGCTGTTATTTTTGCAGCGTTGACACCTAAACGACTCCATTGTTTATTCTTAATAAACTTTCGCCATTCTAATCCCTTGGCGGAAAGCGGTGTAAACATCCTAGTTTTATGCAACTTAAATGCCTCTTTTCCTCCCTTATATAAACCTTCGGCAACAGTTAATGCACCAGAGGCCGCGCCAAGACCTACACCCGCCGCTTTTATTGCAGGATTCTCAGTCAATCCTTGCACATTTTTTACCAGTCCAACAACCGAGCCAGAAAAACCAGTTCCAGATTTTATAATATTGGCAAAAGCATCTTTACCAGAATCGTTATTTAATTTACGCGCTGTTTTATTTATACGCTTACTTTTTTTTCCGTCAGAATCAACAACCTCTTCTTCGTAGCCGGCTTTTCTTGTTTTTCGCCAATCATTCAATCCCAAAACATTAACTATAAGATCTTTAGCCGACAAAACCGAATTAATTCCAGCTCCAATGTTCTCACTTGTGGAATTTTCTGAAATTGAAGCTTCCGATGAAGCTACCTCAGCTGTTGTTGACGGAACGATTGATGTTTTATCAAGATTATCAACTGCAGTTTCATTCAATGTTAAATCTGGTTCTGCTTTAGCCGTTGGCAACATTGGATTAGTAACTGAAAAATTCCCAGAATTCCCGTTATTATTTGCTTTTGGAGCAACAGACGATAAAGGTTTCTTTTTTTTAGAACCTGAAAAAAAATCTTTTATTCCGTCAAATACACCCATAAATTATTTATTCATAAACTTTAGTACAACAATGTAAATTTCAATAATCTACAATTACAATTGTCATTAAACCAAACAAATATAAGCGAGAATCTTATCAAAACAAATTAATTTTAGGGAATGGTAATTCAATCAATTCTCAATTCTTCTTGAGCTCTTTTTTGATACTTTCAATCAATATTTTTTCGGTGATAACATTGCTATTATTTCCGAGCTCCTTTAGAATTGCTGATTTCACTATATTGATGATTTGACCTCCAACCAATTGATATTCTTTAGAAATGGCCTTTAGGTCAATGCAATTTTCCAATTCAAATTTATCACCAAACGCAGACTTCCAAAGTAAGAAACGTTGATCTGCTTCAGGAATCTCAAAGTATATCATACTTTGAAAACGTCTCAGAAAGGCATCGTCAATGTTGCCTTTTAAATTCGTAGCCAAAATGATCACTCCCGGATACTCCTCTATTTTTTGCAGCAAATAACCTACCTGCTGATTGGCATATTTATCATTCGACGATGAATTATTGGTTCTCTTTGAAAACAAACTCTCGGCTTCATCAAAAAATAAAATCCAATTTTTATTGGCAGCTTGATTGAACAAACTGCTCAAATTCTTTTCTGTTTCTCCAATGTATTTTGAAACCAGTTGAGATAAATCAATTCTGTAGACATCCAGGTTGTATTTTTTTCCCAACAAAGAAGCTGCCAACGTTTTTCCTGTACCCGATGGACCATAAAACACAGTTTTAAATCCCCTCTTAATCTTTTTTCCCAAGCCAAAGTCCTCCAAAATTTGCTTTTCAAAACGTATCCACAGCTCTATTTCATTCAGCCCCTCTTTCACTTGGTCCGATAGTACAATATCGTCCCAATCCAAATTAGTTGTAATCAATGAAGCTGGAAATGTGAGCGAATAATTTGGTTTATTTGATGTCCCGGTAGTGAGTTTATTTACAATTTCTTTGTTGATGTGAATTGAAAAATGGCTCATTGGTCGGTTAGGCACAATGTTGTCAAAAATCAACACTTGTTGATCAAAAAACCAATGATTGTTTTCCAAAATATCAAGAATCACCAATCTTTCAGCAATTGAGTTATTTGTTAATAAAAAAATTGCCGTTTCCCCGGTGGGTATAAAAGTATTTTGGTTGTTTGCAATGATCCCCCCTAATCTGGTGTCGAACAATTTCTCGTTTAAAGCCAACTCCAACAATGGATCGAAAATGTTTGGCTTCAAGTATGAAGCGAGCGCAATTAACAATAGCCCACGTTCTACACCATTGATGCCATGATCTAAAATAAAATCAGAATAATATGTACCTTTTTCTAATGAGGGTGGCTGTATTTCACCACCTTTTTCAATTCTATTTTTTAGTTCATCATCGGCTTTACCTAATTGATACTGAATTAAATTTTTTAGCCAATTTAAATCCCTTTCAATGAATTCTGCATTTTTCTTTGCGTTATTTTGTTCCATATTAAGCTGTAGCCTCCGCTCTATTTTCTATTAAATTCACATTTGCCTTCGCATGAATCAATTTTTCCTCTAGCTCAACCAATTTAGAAGAATATTCTTTAATAAAGTCAGTAATTTCAGTACGATCTTCTGGAACCATTGCAACTTTAATTTTTACACCCAATTCCGATGTTCTTGCTTTAATATCTGTGATAACAGATTTAATTTCAGTATATTCTTGTAATCGCTTATTACGATTTGATTCACGAATCAACCATTGTCCTCGCTTTCTTGATTCCATTTCATTTAATACCGATAACATGGCATCGGTGCGTCTTGGCACTTTGTCTATTACCAACCTTGCCAACGAAAAATTATCCTCTAAATTCACAGGTTCAATGATTGAATTTCTGTTCAAAAATTTATCAATTCCAGACAACTCTGGTGAAATATCTTGTGTTCTTGGCACATATTTGGTTAACGCATTCAGTTTTTTAAGGTAATCACTTGGTTCAGCTTTAAAAGGACTTTGAATATCTTTAGCAAAGAAACCAGTAGAGTCACCTTCTGTTTTAGGTACATCATTCTGACTCCCAAGTCCCAATTTGCCTGTTTTTTTTCCTTCGCCAAGGTTCCATTCCCCAATTGTAATTTCATAAATTTTCTTTTCGAAAACCATGAGTGCTTTGGCTCTTATTCCAGCCTTTACATTAGCCTTTGCTGATGCCGTAAGGTCGTAATTTCCGCTGACTTTTGAAAATTCAAAACCTTTACCACCATCTTTCTTAGTTGCCGTTGAATTCAGATTCAATTTTGCCTTGGCAATTGCTTCTGCTCCTGCCGATGCATAAGCATCTAATTGTGCAATGTTTGGAATACCTGCACCCGCAAAAATAGAAATTCCAAAACCCAATTTCCCATCCATGCTCGGAGTTCCTTTAAATTCAAAACCGGTAGCCTGATTGTAATCCATTTTACCCGCAACGGCTATTTTTATTCCTCCATTAAATTCAAGCCCAAAACCAGCATGAACAGCAGGCACAATTGGAAAACTAAAATCAAATTTAAATGGCCAAATGCCATCAGGCAAAAAGCTTGAAGGCATATCTTCAGGTGATTGTGCCGTAAAATCCAGTGAAGCACTTTCAAACTCAATCGGCTTATTTTCTTTGTAATTCCAAACTAAAGTTCCCTTTCCAGCAGCTGTTAAATTTCCATTAAACATCGATGTTTCCGCCACCGCATTTTCAAATCTAAGTTGATAATTATCGGATTTACCCTTCCATTTAATGTCGGGAACTTGAAATTTGAAAATTTCAAACCCATTAAACCCACCCAAATTTCCAAGCGAGATTTCTTTCCAATCGAATCCTTCTTCTTTAGAATAAGTCAAATCTGCACCATTTGCAACAATTTCAGGCAATCCTTCTAATCCAGAGTTTAATTTCAATTTGGTTGCAGTGATCGATAATTTCCCGTCAACATATTGTATACCTTTCGAATCGAGACTCACCAACCCATCTAATATATTCACTGATAAACTACCGTTTGAAACCATTGTACTCCAACCGCTTTCCTGCTGGGTGACTTCAACTTGACCGGAAGCGCCAATGGCTCCCACAGAATGTACACCTAAGTCTAAAGTCAATCCTCCTTTAAAGGATTTCAAATAGTTATCTTTTTTCCCTTTAATTGTTGCCTCAGGCTCAGATACTTTTATTACATTCCCAACATTCACGGGTATAGTAGATTTCAATGTTGCAGCAGACCAATCGATACCTTCTTTTGATACAGCAACGTCCGTAATACTTCCTTCGATGGGTTTGTTTTCGTTATATTTTAGACTTCCGGTAGCTTTGGATGCTGTGAGTTTACCGTCTACATAATTGGCTGATTCAATGTTGAAATTTATAATTTCAGAAATATTACCAGATAAATTACAATCTGAAAGGGTTACACCCCAATTCCCAGTATCTGTTTCATATTTAGCCTCAACAAAGCCTTTGGCTGTTATCTCAACTGGCTTGGGTAAAGAAACAGATAAGTCTCCAGTTGCCACTATCTGATAACCCTTCTCCAATTTCACTACTTTTAAAGTAGGTTGATTGATAGAAACTGCATCTTTTATACCGATTTTATCATTGTAAGTAAAGGATGCAGAATTAAAATGAACCTCATTGGGTGTTAATTGCAATCCATTTACCTCTCCGCTAACTTGTTTATCTCCATTGAATGTGATAAACATTTGAGCCTTTTCTACAATTAGGCTTCCCTCCAGAGCTTTTGACAAGTCAATATTATTTGCAGTAACAAGTATATTTTTATTTACATTGTAACTAAATGTTACTGTTCCCAAATTTGAATGTATTTTGTCTAACGTGTCTACCTTTGCCTGGTCAGATGGAGTTGTACTTTTGTCAATTTTTCCGCGATAATTGAGAATTTTGTCTTTAAGACTTTTTGCAGATTTTACAACCTCAAATAAAAATTTAAGGTCTTGTATTTCACCTTTTGATTTTGCCAAATGCGCTGAAAAATCTTGTTCTATTTCCGTGAATTCCCCTTCATTCCCGGTAATTGCCGAAATAATTTTCTCTCCAATTGTCCCTTTATCTGACATTGACACAACTTCTTGTTCTTTTTGAGGGACATCTGAGGCGGAAGCTGATTTTTCAGATTTTAAGTTTGATACGATTTTTTCAATTGACTCTAACTTTTTTTGATCATTGTCTGATTTTGCGACTTTGTGTTTAGACAACCAAGTTTCTCCCAGTGTTATGACCTCGGTTTTAATCGAATCCCTCTCTACTTTGGTTTTAGCTTTGTTGAGTAATTCAATCTTTTTTTGCAATTGAATAAATGTAGAGTCTTTCCCAAAAAACGACATGACACTTGCGCCAAAAGTACGCTTACCTTCGAGTAAATTTATGTTCTGATTTACCTGGGCTGAATTGTCTTTTTGGATAATTTTCTTTTCTGGCTCTGCCTCTTCAATATCCTTATCTGCTGTTGATTCGGCTGTTTTTAATTTTGAGGGACTTGGTGCATCAAGCATCGACACATCTGGTTGATGCGTTTCAGCCCTTTGTGTTTCATTTCCACGATATTCAGCACCGGTTTTTTCCATGAATTATCGGTTTGAATAAAATTGACCCATTTTTGATAGCTCTTTTTTTGCAGCAATTTCAACATCAAATGTTGTAATTTCATTTTTCTTCTGGATAATAGATTGTAAAATACAGGTTCGAATCACGTTACAAATCATACCACCTGTTAATTCAAATTGAAAAGAAATCTTCTTAAAATCGATGTTCAATGACAACTCTGAATTTTCATTTTTAAATGCATTTCTCCAAATTGTTTCTCTCAATTCTGGATCTGGTGAAGGGAAGTGAATAAAGTTCTGAAACCTTCGCATAAAGGCATCATCCATTTGTGATTTTAAATTCGTTGCCAAAATTACTATTCCAGGATAATCCTCTATGCGCTGCAGAAGATAACCGACCTCTTGATTTGCATATTTATCGTTTACCGATCCACCGGTAGTTCTTTTTCCAAACAGAGATTCTGCTTCGTCAAAAAAGAGAATCCAATTTTTATTTTCCGCTTGTTTAAACAGATTCTCAAGATTTTTTGCTGTTTCACCAATGTATTTAGAAACAATTCTTGTTAAATCAATTCGGTAAACATCTACACCCAATTTTTGTCCGAGCAAAGCCGCTGTAAAACTTTTACCAGTTCCAGATGGTCCAAAAAACACAGTTCTAAAGCCTGGTTTAATAATTTTGTGAAATCCCCAATCTTGTCTGATTTTATTTTCATGATTGTACCATGTAATGATTTCATTCAAGTCGTCAAATGTTTCATGCGGCAACACAAGATCACTCCATGAAGATTTTGTGTGTAACAATTTTGCAGGAAAATCAGCTGTAAAATTCGGTTTTCCGATGTAACCTGTCAATATCAACTGAATGTAATCTGAACTCAGTTGAAAATTACATTTCCAAAAATCTACCGTTGAATTGGATTCAAATTCGACAATATTGAATTTAATTAGGTTAGAATTGCCATTAAATAACTGGTAAAATTGTATCCTTTCCTCCAGAGACTCATTGGTAAACAAGAAAAATACAAATTCCAGGTTTGGAGAGAATGAAGTATGGTGATTTAAACTTCCGCCAATCTGTGTTCTGTTCGGATACTTAACTTTTAGGTCAACGATAGAATCAAAAATCTGACTGTAGAAGTATTTTGCAAATGCTACTGCAAACATACCCCTTTCGAACAAGCTAAGCTTGTAATGGCTTACGATATCAGAATATAAATCTTTATTGTCTTCAAGATTTGGCGCTTCAATAATTTCAGCGGTGTTTGTATCATCGAGAAACGAATTTACTTTTGAATGAATCATCGTTTCCAACCACTTTAGGTCTTCACGCATCGACAGTATGGAAACATCTGAAATCATAAAAGTCCAAATTTATCTAATAAATCCATTTCTATTACAAATAATTCAATTAATTCGTTCAAAAACAGTGAAGCTTTATGAAAATGCGGCTTTAATGATTTTTTTTTATTAGGTTTGCGTTAATGAATCCAGACGTTTTTTTCAAAAGACTTGAGCAAAGAACAGAAAGAGAACTTTATAGAAGGAGCTTCAAAGCTGCTTCTGAAAGTCAGGATTCATTGTTCAAAAAGTTTGAGAGTAAGAAAAAAGAACAATTTAAAGTTGCCCTAGCAAGAGAAGTCAAATGGTTCTTTGCTTCTTTGCTCTTGGCGCCGCTTATGGGATTTATTTTTTATTACATATTCGCAAACGTGATTAAAGATACGATGATTGATTTGGCGAAATACTTTGATGGAGTTGAAACATTATATTTTATCATTGTTGGAATTTCACTCATTGGCATTTACACCGCTCGAATGATTATTTGGGCTTTAAAAAGATAGGCTCTATGGTTTTCCAAATTCTAAATGTGATTGAAAAGGAACTCAATTCCCAAATCAAATATGCATTTGGAATTTCAGAGGATGTTGTCATTTTTTCAAATATTGTAGATCAATCAGGAAATAAAGCCTTACAACAAGACAATATCATTCATTTTACCTTAGTTAGGATAGAAGAAGATAAAACAATCAATAAAGTAGGCGGATATCAGGGACATTTTGGCCGCAATACACCCACTCTGATAAATTTACATGTGCTTTTTGCAGCCTCACATTCTGGAAAACAATATCCAGACGGTGTAAATCTAATCGCTTGGATTTTACAGTATTTCAACACCAATTTTAAATTCAGTCAAACAGAACTTCCGAATTTACCGAGTGAAGTTGATTCATTGATTGTTGAAATGCAGAACATGGATATTCGAGATTTAAGTAACTTATGGGGAAGTATTGGTTCAAAATTATTGCCTCATGTGTGTTATAAAATTGGATTGATTCCATTATACAAAGATTCTAACATTCATTCTACGGGTGAGTTAATTAAAGGTATTGGTAAAAATTTGGATGGATTTTAAGGATGTTTTGTGAATGGTTAAATATCGATAGTTTTCATCCGTTCTTCAAATCTCAGAAAATGGATTGTCTGGGAATTTTCCCGAACGAAAAAACACAATTGTGGTTAAAAAATCACCGTCATGTTTGGAAATTCACGAATAATTCATTGAAGATCTCTTTTTCCATCAGAAATGAGGGACCCGAAATCCCTCCAACAAATGAGGAGATAGAATTAGAGTTCTATTTAGGAATCAATGATTTAAGTTTCCAGAATTACACAGTGATCAACGACTCACCTATTTTTTATAAGCAACATCACTTTAACATTGAAATGAAAATTGAGGATCCAACTGATCGTAAAATTCAGCTCAATGAGGGTGAAATTTTGGATACAGACAAAATGATATCACTTCCGGTTGGTTATCAAAAAATGGGCAATTTAAAAATTAAATTTAGTAAGCCGTTAGATTTTTTTGTAAGCTGTATCAACAAAAATACCAACAAGATAGTGTTCGAGGCAACGGATAAATCTTATTTTTTATTTTACGCGATAAAAAACGAATCTACATTTAAAAAAATTCCCAATTTAATCGAAGAAGAGAGTCAAAAAGTGACCTTTTCTGCGCTAAATGTTGATAACTCCAATTTTATTTATTTCAAATCCGAATACGAAGTAAAGCTCACTCAATTAAATAGTCTAGAGCCTTATTGTTGCTATGTTTCAGACGATGGAGTTAAATCAAAATTACGGGTAAAAACGCCTAATTTTTCACTGAATGATTTAAGCAAATCTCCGACTTATCCACATTTTTCAGTACTCCTGAAAGAAATTAAGGTTTAAATCAATAGTTTTGTGAACTATCATTCGAAAACATACGAATTATTATGGCAAATTACAAAACACCCGGTGTGTACGTTGAGGAGATCTCAACCCTACCACCATCAGTCGGCCAAGTACCAACAGCAGTTCCTGCTTTTGTTGGTTACACGGCAAAAGCTATCAAGGGCGGTGCTAGCGTAAAAAACAACGCAGTACACGTTTCTTCCATGTTAGACTACATTGATTACTTTGGAGGCGGTTACGTTCCAAGTGCAATCACCGTAGAACTCGACGAAGCTTTACAAGTTTCAAATGTAAAGCCCGACAAATCATTTTTCATGTACGATTCAGTGCGTTTATTCTTCGCCAATGGTGGAGGTGAATGTTACATCGTTTCTGTTGGTTCTTACAGCAACGACATTGAATTTGAAGCTCTTGAAACTGGTTTAAATGCTTGCAGAAGAGAAAACCAACCAACAATTTTGGTTTGTCCTGATGCAGTATTATTACCAAAATCAGATCAGTGCTACAGCTTACAACAAGCAATGTTGATGCAGTGTGCTGAAATGCAAGACAGAGTTGCAGTATTAGACGTTTATGAAGGTTACATCCACAGAAACGACAAAGACGTAGTATTGAACTTCAGAAACGGCGTAGGTGTGAACAACATGAAATATGGTGCTGCATACTACCCATGGGTTTTCAATGCACTTCCTCACAAATACGAGCATGAAAGTTTGAAAGTTAAAGTTGGCGAAGACGACAAAACTTTGGAAGAAATTTGCTCTCACCCACTTTCTTTGAAAAACTTGAACATGTCTGTGAAGGATTTGGCTTCAATCAAAGAATTTGCAAACAAAGATTACAAATCAGGTTTAACCAACCTATTAGACAATATCAGTGGCGATGCTGCAGACATCAATGGTGCTGCTGGATTCATTGCAACATCAATGAAAGAAATCTATGATTTTGCAACAGGTAGCTTCAACAGCGCACCAATTGCAAATGAAATGGGTGTTAAAGTTAACGCGAGCTCAAAGTTTGCTGCATTGTTGAAAAACTTTGCATCTGCTGACGCAGCGATGGGTTCTGGTGCTTACAGCGCAGGAAATTTCCCTACATTAGAAATTGGTGAGCCTGTTGCAAATGCTGCAATTGCAAACCAAGAAAATGCCGATATCAAAAACAAATTGAGTAAAGACGCACTTTACAAATTTGGAGTTGATTTGAGCAACATCCTTTCAAGTATCGTTGAAGACGCAGAGTCTATCAAAGACAACTTGGCGAAAATTGCTTTCGATAACAATCCTTTATTGCAAAACATCGTGAATGAAACTTTAAAAGAACTTTCAAAAGTTCCTGCTTCTGGCGCAGTTTCAGGTGTTTACGCAATGGTTGATAACCAAAGAGGTGTTTGGAAAGCTCCTGCAAACGTGAGTTTGGCTTCAGTTTCTCGCCCAGTGGTAAAAATTGATGATGCTCAACAAGAAGACTTAAACGTTGATGTAATCAGCGGTAAGAGTATCAATGCCATCAGAAGTTTCACCGGAAAAGGCACATTGGTATGGGGTGCTCGCACATTGGCAGGTAACGACAATGAGTGGCGCTACATTTCAGTTCGTCGTTTCTTTAACATGGTTGAAGAAAGCGTACGTAACGCAACAGGTTGGGCAGTATTTGAACCAAACGACGCGTCTACATGGATTCGTGTTAAAGCAATGATTGAAAACTACTTGAATAATTTATGGAAAGCAGGAGCTATGGCTGGTGCATCTGGAGACCAAGCGTACTTTGTAAACGTTGGTTTAGGTACCACTATGTCTGCTGTAGATATTCTTGAAGGTAGAATGAACATTGAAATTGGTATGGCAGTTGTAAGACCTGCTGAATTCATTGTATTGAAATTCTCTCACAAATTACAAGAATCATAAGTTTAACCATTTGTCTAACTATTAAAAAAAGAAACATAAAATAATATGGCTAATCCAAATTATCCACTACCAAGGTTCCACTTTAGAGTGACCTTTGATAGTACCGTTATCAATTGCAATGAAGTTACTGGTTTAAATACAACTCTTGATGTAATTGAATACAGAGATGGTGCTAGTGTAGAATTTAGCACTCAGAAAATGTCAGGATTACGTAAATTCGGTGATATCGTTGTTAAAAAAGGTGTTTTCCAAGACCATAAAGAATATTGGGAATGGTACAACGCTGTACAAATGAACGATCCAGTTCGTAAAACTGTTACTATCGAACTTCTAGATGAGCAGCACGCTGCTATTATGACATGGGTTTTGAAAAACGCATGGCCATCTAAAGTTGAAAACCCAGATTTAAAATCTGATGCAAGTGAAGTTGCCGTTGAAACAATTACCATTGTTCACGAAGGACTTTCATTAGCTTAAGAAATCATGATACCTAATTTGATTTGATCGGATGTTTTTCTCTACTGACGACCAACCACTATTAGGATATCATTTTAGAGTGGACTTTATTTTCCCACTACCCAATCGGACCATTGAAACTAAGTTTCAAGAAATTTCCGGGATTGAAAGAACAATCAAAATGGAAACCGATAGTTTAGGGGAAAATAAAGTCCCTTTTTTTGCCCCTGTTTCTACAGATTATGGAACACTAACTCTGAAAAGAGGAATGCTTACTGGTTCATATTTAATCGATTGGATGAACATCAGTATTGTTACTCAACGAAGAATTCCAATTCCTGTTGTTGTTAGCACTTTAGACCACAATCACATGCCACTCTACTGCTGGCTGTTTAACAATGCTTATCCCGTTAGTTGGAAAACAGGTGGGTTCAATGCACAGCAATCAGGTATCCTCACTGAAGAAATACAACTAAAATATTCGTCGTACATGCAAATCAGGGTGCAAGGCGGACTTCTCGATGCACTGCTACCCTTTTAAGTATTTTATTTAGCATGACAGAAATTAAAAAACTAACAGTAAAAGGTTCTTTAGATTCAGAAAATCCCTCCAATACAAAAAGGGATGAATCTACTTCTATCGATCAAGATTTTATTGAAGCGAGATTGGAGGAATTTAAATTGATACTCATGGAAGAAATTGAAAAAAAAATTCAAAGCGCAATTAAAAAAAGTAACAAACGTTAACGATTTATGCCAACAGGATTACTCACAACATTCAATAAATTCCAAATTAAAGCATACAAAGATGTAAGTTGCACACAGTCAGTGATTCCCAAAATCAAGCCAATGCTGGCATTTGATTTTAGTAAACTGATGTACAAATTTCCTTTCAATCCAAGTACGCTTAAAATAAAAACGTCGCACACCTATAACTTAACACAGCCTACTGGTTTTACTGGTGTAAATCCAAAATTTGTCAATATAAAACCAAAACTGCTTTACGTTGAATTGGTCATTGACCCCGCTGCTGAGCCAGTTTATATGTTTTCATTATCGGCCGGTTTGCCAGCCGCTGAAACACTTCTCAGTCTAAGCGAAAGAATCGAAATTTTCGAAGACATCGTTGGCTATGAATCTTCAACACATCGGCCTCATTATCTTCTCATTGAATGGGGTGAAAATTTGAATA
>JACCDH011825993.1_pt1 | contig 21803 bp, 20 predicted proteins | sample 7442481 | NCBI WGS metagenome assembly JACCDH01 (sample SAMN15323433, study PRJNA562643) | freshwater metagenome | isolation source: river surface water | place: USA:Blue River Watershed | collected 2017-08-15
AGGCCGCAGCCACCACCAGGCCTACGCCTACCTGCTGGTGCCCGAGATCGAAGGCCTGACCAAGCAGGCGGCGCAGCGCCTGGACGCGATCCAGCAGATGGAAGAACTGGGCAGCGGCTTTTATCTGGCCATGCACGACCTGGAGATCCGGGGGGCCGGCGAGGTGCTGGGCGAGAGCCAGAGCGGCAACATGATGGAAATCGGTTTTCAGCTCTACAACGAGATGCTCGCCGAAGCGGTGCGCAGCCTCAAGAACGGCAAGGAACCCGATCTGCTCAGCCCCCTGTCGGTCACCACCGACATCAACCTGCACGCCCCCGCCCTGCTGCCGGGCGACTACTGCGGCGATGTGCACCTGCGGCTGTCGTTTTACAAAAAGCTGGCCACGGCCAAAACCAGCGAGCAGATCGACGCCCTGCTCGAAGAGCTGGTGGACCGCTTTGGCAAACTGCCGCCGGCCACCCAGACCCTGGTGGATGTGCACCGCCTGCGCGTGCTGAGCCAGCCCTACGGCGTGATCAAGGTCGATGCGGCGCCCGGCGTGATCCAGATCAGCTTCAAGCCCAACCCGCCCATCGACCCGATGGCCATCATCGGCCTGATCCAGAGGAACAAGCACATCAAGCTGGCGGGCAACGACAAGCTGCGCATCGAACGCGAATTGCCCGAACCGAAGATGCGCGCGCAGATGGTGCGGGATATTTTGCGTTCGCTGGGCCAACCCAAAACCGAAACCGCAGCGGCTTGAGCCTCTTCAACGATCTTCGATAATCCCTTCCCATGAGCAACGCCACCGAATTCGCCCCGGGTCTCGCCATCCAGGGCTTCACCGCCCCCCTGTCGCTGTCGCAGTTCAAGCTGATCGCCTTCGACATGGACTCCACGCTGATCAGCATCGAATGCGTGGACGAAATCGCCGATGCGGTGGGCCGCAAGGCCGAGGTGGCGGCCATCACCGAGGCCGCCATGCGCGGCGAGATCACCGACTTCAAGGACAGCCTGCGCCGCCGCCTGGCCCTGCTGCAAGGGGTGACGCTGGCCGACATGGAGCGCGTCTACACCGAGCGCTTGCAGATCAACCCCGGCGCGCACGAGCTGATCGCCGCCTGCCACCGGGCGGGCCTGAAGGTGCTGCTGGTCTCGGGCGGTTTCACCTTCTTTGCCGACCGCGTGAAAGACCGCCTGAAGATCGACTTTGCCCGCTCCAACCGGCTCGAGGTAGCGGGTGGTGCGCTCACCGGCGGCCTGGTCATGCAAAGCTGGGGGGACATTTGCGACGGCGCCGAGAAACGCCGCACCCTGCTGGAAGTCGCCAGCCTGCTGGGCATCGAAGCCGCGCAATGCATTGCCGTGGGCGACGGTGCCAACGACCTGCCCATGATGGCCGCTTGTTCGGATGCGGGCGGTCTGTCGGTGGCCTACCACGCCAAGCCCAAGGTGCGCGAACAGGCCATGGTCGCCATCAACGAGGGCGGACTCGACCGGCTTCTGGAAGTCGTGCGGCCCTGAGCTTCAGTCCGCCAGGGTCTGTCGCACGGCGCGCGCCCACAGCGCCATGCGCTGACCGGCCTCATCGGCCGAGATCTGGGGCTCGAACACCCGCTCGGCGCGCCACTGGGCCGACAAGGCCTGCGTATCCGCATACACCCCCGCCTGCAGACCCGCCAGATAAGCCGCCCCCAGCGCCGTGGTCTCGGTCACGGCCGGGCGCACCACGGGAATGCCCAGCACATCGGCCTGGATTTGCATGAGCAAGTCGTTCACGCAGGCGCCACCGTCGACCCTCAGCTCGCGCACCGGCTGGGCCCCGGCCGCCAGCGCATCGGCATTCATGGCCTGCAGCAGCGCCGCACTCTGCAAGGCGATGCTGTCGAGTGCGGCCCGGGCGATGTGCGCCGCCGTGCTGCCGCGCGTGAGCCCCGTGATGCTGGCCCGCGCATCGGCCTGCCAGTAAGGCGCCCCCAGACCGGTGAAGGCGGGCACCAGCACGACGCCACCGGCATCGGGCACCTGGGCGGCCAGCGCCTGCACATCGGCACTGGTGCGGATGATGCCCAGGCCATCGCGCAGCCATTGCACCACGGCACCGCCCATGAAGACACTGCCTTCCAGGGCGTACTGGGCCGGGCCCTGGCCCTGTGCGGCCGCGGTCGTCAGCAAGCCATGGCCGCTGGTCTGGCCATGCGGGCCCGTGTGGGCCAGCATGAAGCAGCCGGTGCCGTAGGTGTTCTTGGCCATGCCGGGGCCAAAACAGGCCTGGCCGAACAGGGCGCTTTGCTGGTCGCCCGCCATGCCGGTGATCGGCACAGGGCTGCCCAGCGCGTCCGCGAGGCTGTGGCCGAAATCGGCCATGGAGGGCCGCAGCTCGGGCAAGACGGCCGCAGGCACGCGCAGGGCCGCGAGCAGTTCGGTATCCCACTGCCGGGTGTGCAAATTGAGCAGCAGGGTGCGCGAGGCGTTGCTCACATCGGTGGCATGCACCTGGCCGCCGGTCAACTGCCAGAGCAGCCAGCTGTCGACGGTGCCGAAGGCCAGCTCACCGGCCTCGGCCTGCGCGCGTGCGCCCGGCACATGGTCGAGCAGCCAGGCCAGCTTGGTCCCGGAAAAGTACGGGTCCAGCCGCAAACCGGTGCGCTGCATGAACAGCGGCTCCAGCCCCGCCTGCTGCAGGCGGGCGCATTCGGCCGCGGTGCGCCGGTCCTGCCAGACGATGGCCCGGTGCACCGGCTGACCGGTGCGGCGGTTCCACAGCACGGTGGTTTCGCGCTGGTTGGTGATGCCCATCGCGCGCACCTGGCTGGCCGACAGGCCGGCGCGCGCCAGCGCCTCGCGCGCCGTGGCCAGCTGGGTCTGCCAGATCTCCAGGGGGTCGTGTTCCACCCAGCCGGGCTGGGGAAAGTGCTGGGTGAGCTCGCGCTGGGCCATGGCCACGGTCCGGCCTTGCGGATCGAACACGATGCTGCGCGAACTGGAGGTGCCCTGGTCGAGGGCGAGCAGGTAGGTCATGGCTGGACGATGGCCCCTCTGGCCCGGGAAGGCATGAGGCGAAACCCCGATGGACTGTCACCCTCTTGTCACTAGACTGAAAAAAAACAGTCTGAAAATGCCCCCTGTTCCATTTGACCCCCAGGAGAACCCATGAAACGTCATTTCCCCTTGCAAGCCGCCGCCGCGGTCATTTTGGGGCTCAGTGCCCTGGGCGCCCAGGCGCAGACCGAAATCCAGTGGTGGCACTCCATGGGCGGCGCCCTGGGTGAGTGGGTCAATGACCACGCCAAAGACTTCAACGCGAGCCAGTCGCAATACAAAATCGTGCCGACCTTCAAGGGCAGCTACGACGAGTCCATGACGGCCGCGATTGCGGCCTTCCGCGCCGGCAATGCGCCCCACATCCTGCAGGTGTTTGAAGTCGGCACCGCCACCATGATGGCCAGCCAGGGGGCCATCGTCCCTGTGGGCAAGGTCATGGCCGATGCCGGGGTCAAATTCGATCCCAAGAGCTATGTGTCTGCGGTGGCGGGTTACTACACCGCCCCCAATGGCCAGATGCTGAGCTTCCCCTTCAACAGCTCGACCACGGTCTTCCACTACAACAAGGACGCCTTCAAGGCCGCGGGGCTCGATCCGGACAAGCCACCCAAGACCTGGCCCGAAGTGGCCCTGGCCGCCGCCAAGCTCAAGGCCAGCGGCCACAAGTGCCCATTCACCACCAGCTGGGTGAGCTGGACACAGCTGGAGAGCTTCTCGGCCTGGCACAACACCGAGTTCGCCAGCAAAGGCAACGGCATGCGCGGCATCGACGCGCGCCTGAGCTACAACAGCCCCTTGCACGTGAGGCACATCGAAAACCTGGCCAACATGGCCAAAACCGGGCTGTTTGTCTACAAGGGTCGCGGCAATGCCGCAGATGCCACCTTTGTTTCGGGCGAATGCGCCATGACCACCGGCAGCTCGGCCCTGTACGGCAACATCAAGCGCAACGCCAAGTTCGCCTCGGGCATCTCCACCCTGCCCTACTACCCTGACGTGCCGGGCGCGCCCCAGAACACGGTGATCGGTGGAGCCAGCCTGTGGGTGATGGCCGGCAAGAAGGCCGACGAATACAAGGGCATCGCGCAGTTTTTTGCCCACCTGTCCAAGCCCGAGGTCGATGCCCGCAGCCACCAGCGCACCGGCTATCTGCCCCTGACCCCCGCCTCCTACGAAATGACCGAAAAATCGGGCTTTTACAAACAAAACCCGGGTACCGATGTGTCGGTCGAGCAGATGATCCGCAAGACGACCGACAAGTCGCGCGGCATCCGCCTGGGCAATTTTGTGCAGATCCGCACCATCAACGACGAAGAGCTTGAACAGGTCTGGGCGGGCAAGAAGAGCCCCCAGGAAGCCCTGGACACAGCCGTCAAGCGCGGTAACGAACAGCTGGAGCGCTTCCAGAAGGCCAACCAGGGCCGCATGTAAGGCGGCACCGGGCCGTCTGCGGATGGCTCGGCCCTCTCCATCACCGGTCGCTGGCCCCCAGGGCGGGTGACCGTTTTCTGCCTTCGCCCCATGGAAAAACGTGTTCGCTTCCGATCGGCCTGGCTGCCCTGGGCGCTGGTCGCGCCGCAGTTGGCCATCGTGCTGGTGTTCTTTTTCTGGCCGGCAGGCCAGGCTTTGTACCAAAGCGTGCTGGAGCAGGACGCTTTCGGGACCACGACCGAGTTCGTCGGCCTGCAAAACTTCGAGCGCCTGTGGGCCGACACCACTTACCTGGAATCGTTCCAGACCACCGCCGTGTTCTCGGTGCTGGTGGCCGTGTGCGGCTTGTCGATCGCGCTGCTGTTGGCGGTGATGGCCGACCGGGTGATCAAGGGCGCGGGGGTCTACAAAACCCTGTTGATTTGGCCTTATGCGGTGGCGCCTGCCGTGGCCGGTGTCTTGTGGCTGTTCATGTTCGCTTCCCCCATGGGCGTGGTCGCCTACCTGCTGCAAACCCTGGGCCTGGACTGGAACCACATGCTCAAGAGCGAACACGCCATGGCGCTGATCGTCATGGCCGCCGTCTGGAAGCAGATCTCCTACAACTTCCTCTTCTTTCTGGCCGGCCTGCAGTCCATCCCCAAATCGCTGATCGAAGCCGCCGCCATCGACGGCGCCTCGCCAGCGCGCCGCTTCTGGACCATCGTGTTTCCGCTGCTGTCGCCCACCACGTTTTTCCTGCTGGTGATCAATGTGGTCTATGCCTTTTTTGACACCTTTGCGATTGTGGACGCCGCCACCCAGGGTGGACCGGGCAAGTCCACCGCCATCCTGGTCTACAAGGTGTACTACGACGGCTTCAAGGCCCTGGACATGGGCGGCTCGGCCGCCCAGTCGGTGATCCTGATGGGCATCGTGATTGCGCTGACCGTGATCCAGTTCCGCTATGTCGAACGCAAGGTGCAATACTGAGGGCCACCCATGATCGAACGCCGTCCCATTCTGGATTTCATGGCCCATGCCACCCTGATTCTGGGGGTGGCGGTGGTGGCCTTTCCGGTGTACCTGACGCTGGTGGCCTCGACCCAGTCTGCCCAGGAAATTGCCCAGAGTCGGCCGCTGTCGCTGCTGCCCGGCTCCCACTTTGTCGAAACCTACCGGCTGGCGCTGCTGGGTGGCGAGAGCAGCATGGGCAGCAAGTTCCCGGCCGGGGGGCCGATGATGGGGGTGAGCCTGATCAGCGCGCTGGTGATCGCCATCGGCAAGATCGCCATCTCGCTGCTGTCGGCCTTCGCCATCGTGTACTTCCGCTTTCCGCTTCGCAACCTCGTGTTCTGGATGATTTTTGTCACCCTGATGCTGCCGGTGGAGGTCCGCATCGGCCCCACGTATGAGGTGGTCTCGGATCTGGGCATGCTCAACAGCTACGCGGGCCTGACCGTGCCACTGATCGCCTCGGCCACCGCCACTTTTCTGTTTCGGCAGTTTTTCCTGACGGTACCCGATGAACTGGTCGAAGCCGCGCGCGTGGACGGTGCCGGTCCCATGCGCTTTTTCTTCGACGTGCTGCTGCCCATGTCGGCCACGTCCATTGCCGCCCTGTTTGTGATCCAGTTCATCTACGGCTGGAACCAGTACCTGTGGCCCCTGCTGGTGACCACCGACGAGAACATGTATCCCATCGTGCTGGGCATCAAACGCCTGATCGCGGGCGAGGCCTACACCGAATGGAATGTGGTCATGGCCACCGCCATGTTGGCCATGATCCCGTCGGCCCTGGTGGTCATCCTCATGCAAAAGTGGTTCGTCAAGGGCCTGGTCGACACCGAAAAATAATCCCTCTATGGCATCACTCAGCCTCATCCAAGTCATCAAGCAATACCACCAGGGCAAACAGTCGCTGCAGGTGATCCACGGCGTCAACGCGGTGGTCAACGACGGCGAGTTTGTGGTGATCGTCGGGCCCTCGGGCTGCGGCAAATCGACCCTGCTGCGCATGGTCGCCGGCCTCGAGGAGATCACCGGTGGCGAGATCCGCATCGGCGAGCGGGTGGTCAACACCCTGGAGCCCGCCGAGCGCGACATTGCGATGGTGTTCCAGAACTACGCGCTCTACCCGCACATGAGCGTGTTCGACAACATGGCCTATGGCCTGAAGATCCAGAAATGCCCCAAGGACGAGATCCGCATGCGGGTGGAAAAGGCCGCCGCCATCCTGGAACTGATGCCGCTGCTCGATCGCAAGCCCCGCCAGCTCTCGGGCGGTCAGCGCCAGCGCGTGGCCATGGGCCGCGCCATCGTTCGCCAGCCACAGGTGTTTCTGTTCGACGAACCGCTCTCCAATCTTGATGCCAAGCTGCGTGCCCAGACCCGGCTGGAGATCCAGAAACTGCACCGGGAACTCGGCATCACCAGCCTCTTCGTCACCCACGACCAGGTCGAGGCCATGACCCTGGCGCAGCGCATGATCGTGATGAACGCCGGACGCATGGAACAGTTCGACACGCCCGAGGAGGTCTACAACCGGCCAGCCAGCACGTTTGTGGCTAGCTTCATCGGCTCACCCCCGATGAACCTGCTGCACCGGGCGCCTGGCGTAACCGCCGGCGAAATCTTGGGCATCCGGCCCGAACACATCGACCTCACCCCCGACCAAGGCTGGACCCTGGTGGCCGAAACGGTCGAACTGCTGGGTGCAGAACGCCTGGTGCACGCCCGGCTGGGCGACGAGGCACTGACCTTGCGCCTGGACGAGGCGGTGCCCGCGCCCCGACCTGGGGATACGTTTCGCGCCAGTCCTCGCCCGCAGCGACTGCACCGCTTCGACGTGGCCAGCGGGCTGCGCATCGCCGACTGAGCTGCTGACCTGAACGGCAAGTGCGCACCATGACCCTTTGGCCCTACCCCTTCTGGATCGCCCACCGCGGGGCGGGCAAGCTCGCCCCGGAAAACACCCTGGCCGCCTTCCGCCTGGGCGCCCACCACGGCTACCGGATGTACGAATGCGACGCCAAACTGAGCGCCGACGGTGAGGTGTTCCTCATGCACGACGCCACGCTCGAGCGCACGACCAATGGCGTGGGCATCGGTGGCCAGCAGACTTGGCATGCCTTGTCGCAGCTGGACGCGGGCCGTTGGCATTCGCGGCAGTACGCGGGTGAACCGCTGCCCCGGCTGCAGGCCGTGGCCCGCTTTTGCATCGCGCAGGGCCACGCCCTGAACATCGAGATCAAGCCCACCCCCGGCACAGAGCGCCTGACCGGCGACACGGTGGCGCGGGAAGCGGCCCGCCTGTGGGCCACGCAGCCGACGCCGCCACTGCTGACCTCGTTTCAGGCCGAGGCCCTGGCCGGCGCCCGCGAAGCGGCTCCCCATTTGCCGCGTGGCCTGCTGCTGGAGGCCTTGAGGCCGGGCTGGTTCGAACAGGCACAGGCCCTGGACTGTGTGGCCGTGGTCTGCCACTACGGGCTTTGGGACGCCGGCACCGTGGCCCAGGTGCACGCGGCGGGCATGCGCGCCCTGAGCTACACCGTCAACGACGAATCGGTCGCCCGGCACCTGATGGCCCTGGGCACCGACGGCATCATCACCGACCGGGTCGACCTTTTTGCCCCGGCCGAGAACGGCGCATGACGCGCCCACGCGCCTGGCCTGCGCCGCGCGACGGACAGGCCTTTGACCTGCTGGTCGTGGGCGGGGGGGCCACCGGGCTGGGGGTGGCGCTGGAGGCGGCGCAGCGCGGCCTGGATGTGGCGCTGTTCGAATCGCACGATTTCGCCAGCGGCACCTCGTCGCGCTCGACCAAGCTCTTGCACGGCGGCGTGCGCTACCTGGCGCAAGGCCGCCTCTCGCTGGTGCGCGAGGCCCTGGCCGAGCGCGCCGCGGTGCTGGCCCTGGCGCCCCACCTGGCCCAGCCCCTGCCCTTTGTGATGCCGGCTTACCGCTGGTGGCAGCCCCCGGTCTACGGTACCGGGCTGATGCTCTACGACCTGCTGGCCGGGCGCGCGGGTCTGGGCCGCACCCGCTGGCTGACGCGACAAGCCACCCAGCAGGCCCTGCCCGGCGTACAGCCGCACGGACTGTGCGGCGGTCTGCAGTACTGGGACGGCCAGTTTGACGATGCCCGCCTGGCCATCGCCCTGGCACGCACGGCGCAGGCCTCGGGGGCGCAGTTGCTCAACCATGCCGAAGTGACGGACCTGCAGGGCGGGCACCAAGGCGGCCATCAAAACGGCCAGCATGGTGGTCACCGGGTCCGCGTGCGCGATCGCCTCTCGGGGCGCGAGGCGGTGCTGGGTGCACGCTGCGTGGTCAATGCCACAGGGGTCTGGGTGGATGCCCTGCGCCAGCGCCCCAGTGCCGTCCCGCCTGCTGCGGCCAAACTGGTCAGCCCCAGCCAGGGCGTGCACCTGGTGGTGGACCGCAGTTTCATGCCCGGCGAACACGCCCTGCTGGTGCCCCGCACCCGCGATGGTCGGGTGCTGTTTGCGGTGCCCTGGCTCGGTCAGCTGGTCCTGGGCACCACCGACACCCCACGGCCTGACCTGCCCCGCGAGCCCAGGGCGCTGGCCGAGGAAAGGCAATTCATCCTGCGCGAAGCCGCTGCGGTGCTGGCGCGCGCCCCCCGCCTGAGCGATGTGCGCAGCGAATGGGTCGGTCTGCGCCCGCTGGTGGCCGCACCGGCTTCGCCAGGCACCGCCACAGGCCAGCTCTCGCGCGAACACACCATCGTGCAGGATGCCGATGGCCTGGTCAGCATCGTGGGCGGCAAATGGACCACCTACCGCGTCATGGCGCTCGAGGTGCTCGAGCACTGCATGCACCAGGGGCTGCTGCCCTGGCGTCCTGCGGGCGCACGCGCTGCGCCCTTGCTGGGCGCGCCCAGCGGCGCCGGGCCGGTGCATGGCCTGCACGAGGCCCCGGGCCTGCACCTCTACGGTTCATTGGCCGGCGCCGTGCTGGCCTGTCCGGGCGCCGAGCGCGCGCTGGGCCTGGGCCTGACCGAAGCCATGGTGCGGTATGCCGTGCGCGCGGAATACGCCTGCACCGTCGAAGACGTGCTGGCGCGGCGCTGGCGCGCCTTGTTCCTGGACGCACGCCAGGCGCAGCGCATGGCACCGGCGGTGGCCGACATCCTGCAGCAAGAGGGTGTGGATGAGCCCGACCTGGACGGCTTCGTCAAGCTGTGCGGGCACTACCTGCCCGAGGACGACTGAGCGCCCCCGGGGAGGCCTCCGCCCTCGGGCTTGATGCCGAGGTCACAGGGCCTTGGCCAGACGCGAGACGCCTTCGAGGATCTTGTCTTCGGAGGCCGTGGCAAAGCTCAAACGGAAGGTGGAATGGTCGGGCTGGGCACAGAAGAAAGGCGCACCGGGCACAAAAGCCATCCCCTGCGCGATGGCGCGTTGGGCATAGCTGTTGCCGTCGCTGACTTTGCCAGACGCGCCCGTCAGGCGCGCCCAAACGAACAGGCCGCCCTGCGGCTGCACAAAGTCCACCGCCTCGCCCAGTTCCTTGCGCAGGGCATCGCCCATGGTGCGGGCACGCTGGGCATACACGCTGCGGACCTTGTCCAGCGTGGCGGGCATGCGGCCGGCTTGCAGGTATTGGGCGGCGGTGGCCTGGGCCAGGGTGCTGGTGTGGGCGTCGCTGAACTGCTTGCACATGGTGGCCTTGGCCAGCAGTTCGGCCGGCCCGACCATCCAGCCCACACGCAAGCCCGGCGAGAGCACCTTGGACAGCGAACCGCAATGGACCAGCAACTCGCGGCTGCCCGGCACCTGCGCACTCATGGCCAGCAGGCTGGGCGGCGGCGGCTCGCCAAAGTACAAATCTCCGTAGGGGTCGTCCTCCACGAGGATCGTGTTGTATTTCACCGCCAGCTCCAGCACACGACGGCGCCGCTCGGCGCTCAGCAGGGCCCCGCTGGGGTTGCCAAAGGTGGGGATCAGGTAGACGAACTTGGGCCGGTGTTCGGCCATCAGTTGCTCCAGCCGGTCGGTCTGCACGCCCTCGCCGTCAATGGGCGCGCTGATGAGCTGTGCACCGTAGAGCCGGAAACACTGGATGGTGGCCAGAAAGGTCGGGCCTTCCACGATCACCTTGTCGCCCGGGCCAATCAGCGTCTTGCCCAGCAGATCGAGCGCCTGCTGGCTGCCGGTGGTCACGATCAGCTGGTCCGGGGCCACGTCTTTCGCGCCCTTGCTGGCCATGAACTGCGCCAGCTGCTCGCGCAAGGGGTTGAAGCCTTCGGTGGCACCGTATTGCAGGGCCGCACCGGCGTCTTGGGCCAGGGCCGCGTTGCCGGCTTCGCGGATGCCCTCCACATCGAACATGGCGCTGTCCGGAAAGCCTCCGGCAAAACTGATGATGCCGGGCTTGCCCAGCAGCTTGAACAGTTCGCGGATGGCGGAGGTTTCAACTTGGTTGAGGCGGTCGGCAAAGGGGATGGCCATGGGTGACAATTCGCGCATGAAAAAGGAATTCATCGAGCCGTTTTTCGCCACCCTCCAGGCGGCCAATCCGCAGCCCAATACCGAGTTGGAGTATACGAGCGTGTTCGAGCTGCTCGCCGCCGTGCTGCTGTCGGCGCAGGCCACAGACGTGGGCGTCAACAAGGCCACACGGCGCCTGTTTCCGGTGGCCAACACGCCCCAGAAAATCCTGGCGCTCGGACTCGGTGGTTTGGAGAGTTACATCCAGACCATCGGCCTGTACCGCAGCAAGGCCAAGCACCTGATGGAGACCTGCCGCATCCTGGTGGCGCAGCACGGTGGCGAGGTGCCGCGCACGCGCGAGGCGCTCGAAGCCCTGCCCGGTGTGGGACGCAAAACCGCGAATGTGGTGCTCAATGTGGCCTTTGGCGAGCCTACCATGGCGGTCGACACCCACATCTTTCGCGTCGGCAACCGCACCGGCCTGGCGCCGGGCAAGACCCCCTATGAGGTGGAGATGCAGTTGCTCAAGCGCATCCCGCCACCGTATCTGGTGGATGCCCACCACTGGCTCATCCTGCATGGGCGCTACATCTGCCAGGCACGCAAACCGCTGTGTGGGCAGTGTGCGGTGGCCCGGTATTGCGACTTCAAGCCCAAGACGCCCTAGCGGCAGGGGCTGGATTTTTTGAATCCTTTGGGAGGCCTGTGCTCAGGTGGCGGCGCGGGGCCATCAAGCCCGCCGGATAAAATCCGGCATCTCTTTTGCCGCCGGAGACCGCCCCGCCGTCAGCACCCTGCTGGCGTGAGCCCGGGCCGTCCCGGCCTTTCATTTTGCCAAGCGCCCCAGCCATGACGCGTGCCTCACCGCGTGCCCGTCTCCACAGTTCCGAGTTGCTCCGAGTGCTGGCCAGTCAAGGACTGGTCGATGCCAGCGCGGACTGCGGCGATGTGGGCCAGCGCCTGGGCGACTGGCTCGACTTTCGGCAAGCCATCGCCCTGCAGGCCTTCATCGGCACGGTCGATGACCCGTCCACGCCCGACCCCCTGCCCACCGCGCGGGTGGACGCCGTGGTGCTGCGCAGGCGGTTTGAACAGGTGCGGGCCGCCCTGGAAGAGTCCATCGTGCAAGGCCGCGTGCCGGCCCCGGGCCTGCCCCGCATCGAGCTGCCACCGGTCGAGCTGGAGCACCCCATCGACCCGAAAACCGCTTTCGACCCCTTCCGACGCCATGCCATTGGGCACCAGCGGCAAATGGAAACCATCCTGCGCAGCCTGCGCCTGCAACTGCGCGGCATGCTGGACAAGGGCCATCGGCAGCAGCGCCAACTGGCGGCCCTGGACGCGATCTTTGACAACGTGCTGATGGCGCGCGAGGCCCAGCTGCTGGGCCAGATCACCACGGCCTTCGAAAAGCGCTTTGCCCGATCCCTGCGGCAGCACATGAAAGCGCTGGTGCAGGCCGCGCAGGCCGACGAGCCCGCGCCACGCACCGAACCCTGGCTGGCGCCGCTGCGCCAGGACCTGCTCAACCGTTTGCTGGCCGAGCTGGACCTGCGCCTGCAACCCATTCTGGGGCTGATCGAAGCCCTGACCCAAGACACCGCATAAACCCCATGAAAAAACACGCGTTCCACTTCGCATTTGCCGCCGGCGCCATCGCCCTCCTCTGGGTGGCCGCCACCGTCGCCAGCAGCCACCTGCTGGTGCTGGCCATGACCGGGGTGATCGGCGCGGTGTATGTTTTTGGCGCGCTCGAGTTGCGCCAGTACCGGGACCACACCCAGCGGCTGGCCCAGGCCCTGGACGCGGTGCCACAGGATCTGCAGCAGCTCGGCGACTGGCTCGGACAGGTGCCCAGCCCGCTGCAAAACGCCGTGCGCCAGCGCGTGGAGGGCGAACCCGGCGCCCTGCCCGGCCCGGCACTCACGCCCTACCTGGTGGGTCTGCTGGTCATGCTGGGCATGCTGGGCACCTTCCTGGGCATGGTGGTCACGCTCAACGGCGCCGTGTTCGCACTGGAGGGGGCCAGCAATGTGCAGGGCATGCGCGCGGCATTTTCGGAGCCCATGCGGGGGCTGGGCCTGGCCTTCGGCACTTCGGTGGCCGGTGTCGCCACCTCGGCCATGCTGGGCCTGATGTCGAGCCTGGCGCGCCGTGAACGGGGTCGGACGGCGCAACAGCTCGATCAGCTGATCGGCACCCGCCTGCGGCGGTTCTCGCTGGCGCACCAGCGGCTCGAAACCTTCCAGGCCCTGCAGCAAAAGTCGCAGGCCCTGCCCGCGGTGGTGCAGCAGCTGCAGACGCTGATGGCGCAGATGGAACGCCACAGCCAGCAGCTGGGCGAGCGGCTGCTGGCCCACCAGGACCACTTTCACCGCGAGGTCAAAACCGTCTACACCGGGCTGGCCAGCAGCGTGGACCAGTCCTTGCGCAGCAGCCTGGGGGCAAGCATGCAGCTGGCCAGCGAAAGCATCCGGCCGGTGGTGCAGTCGACCATGGACGACATGGCCCGACAGGCGCAGGCCCTGCACGAGCGCATGGTCGAGAACACCCGCGAGCAACTGGCCAGCCTGAACCAGCAGTTCAGCCAGAGTGCGCAGTCTGTGGCCCAAACCTGGCACGCCGCGCTGGCCCAGCACGAGCAGGTCAGCAGCGGGCTGCTGCGCGGCATGGACCACACGCTGGCGCAATTCGACCAGACGCTCGAGGCCCGCAGCCAGGCCCTGATCGGCGCGGTGCACACCGCCCAAAGCGAGCAGCAGGCACAGCAAGCCGCCGCGGACGGGCAGCGCCTGGCGGCCTGGACCGCCTCGCTGCAGGAGATGGCCGCGACCTTGCAAAGCGGCTGGCAGCACACGGGCCAGCAGACCCTGGCGCAGCAGCAGGCGGTTTGCGACACCCTCGCCCGCACGGCAGAGGCGGTGACCCTCGAGCTGTCGGCGCTGCGCGAGCAGGAAGCCCAGCGCGGCGATGCCGCCGTGAACCGCCTGGCCGAATTGCAGACCGCTGTCGCACAGCACCTGAGCACCCTGGGCGACGCGCTGGAAGCCCCGATCAGCCGCCTGATCGAAACCGCCTCCGAAGCGCCCAAGGCGGCCGCCGAGGTGATCGGCCAGCTGCGCCAGGAAATCTCGGTCAGCGTGGCGCGCGACAACGCCCTGCTGGAGGAGCGCACCCGCATCCTGGGCACACTGAGCACCCTGCTCGACGACATCCACCACGCCTCCAGCGAGCAGCGCGGCGTGATCGACGCGCTGGTCACATCCAGCCAGGACGTGCTGAGCCGGGCCAGTGATGCGTTCCAGAGCCAGGTGGCGGCCGAAACCGGCAAGCTCGGCGACATCGCCGCACAGGTCACGGCAAGCGCAGTGGACGTGGCCAGTTTGGGGGAAACCTTGGCCTTTGCGGTGCGCAGTTCCAACGAGACCCATGAGAAGCTGATCGCCAACCTGCAGCGCATCGAGGCGGCGATCGGCCAGTCGATGGCGCGCAGCGATGAGCAGTTGGCCTACTACGTGGCGCAGGCGCGCGAAATCATCGACCTGAGCATCGGCAGCCAGAAGGACGTGCTCGAAGCCCTGCAACAGCAGCCAGCGCGGGGGGCGGCCTGATGCGGGACCTGGACGCCGAGAGCGAAAACACCAACCCGGCCTGGATCGCCTTTGCCGATCTGATGACCGGCCTGCTCGGCGCCTTCGTGCTGTTGCTGGTCGGGGTCATGGCCACCCAGCTGGAGATGGCCTCCACCCTCGAAGCCGAGGTGCAAAAGCGCCAGGCGGAGGAACAAAAGCGGCTCTCGCTGGAACAGGCCCTGGCCATTCCGCTGGCTTCGGGCCGCATCACCCTCAACAACGGCCGCATCGGCATCAGCGGCAAGCTGCTGTTCGAGCTCAACTCCGACCAGCTCGAGCCCGAAGGCCGCCAGCTGCTCAAGAGCCTGGTGCTGCCGCTCAAGAGTTACCTGGCTTCGCGCGACGAAATTCTGATGGTCAGCGGCTTCACCGATGACCAGAGCATCAAGAGCCGCAACCGGAAGTTCGAGGACAATTGGGAACTCTCGGCCCAGCGTGCCCTCACGGTCACGCGCACCTTGATCGAGGAAGGCATGCCACCCGCCATGTTGTTTGCCGCCGCCTTTGGCCAGCAGCAGCCCCTGGTGCCCAACGCCAGCGAGCAGGCCCGCGCCCAGAACCGCCGTGTCGAAATCGCACCGGTGCCACGCGTGGCCAAACCAGAAGCGGGGGCCGCGCCGCGATGACGCCCAACAGCGCCCTGGCCCAAAGGATGCGCACCCTGCACGAGGCCGGGATGCACGCCCGCGATCCGGTGGGCTGGCATTACCTGCAGACGCTCTCGAGCCGGGCCGCGCAGCACAGCGGTGCCGTGCTGGCGCTGCTGGAGGACAAGCTGGGCCGGGCGATCGATGCCTTCGAAGCCGGCGTGCACAAGCACCCGGCCGCCTCGCCTGCCGAGCCGGCTCCAGCATGTTCTCCCCTGGCGCAGCTGCTGCAGGAGATGCAGGCCGAACGCTCCCGCCCCAAGGCCCCAGCGCTGCTGGCGGGCAGCACATCGCCCGCCCTGGCCACCCGTTTGCCACCCGACAACCCGCGCATCCGGCAATTTCGCAGGCAGCTGCACAGCATGGGCGTGCAAAAGCAGGTGCGTCAGGCCGTTGCCCAGGGGCCGCAGAACGCCGGTCCGATCAATTCCCACATGCTGACACTGCGCGCCCTGGTGCTGCTGCGCGAACGCTCACCCCAGTACCTGGAGCGCTTCATGACGCATGTGGACACCCTGTTGCGGCTGGAAGATGCCCACAAGCAGCCTAGTCAGCCCGCCAAGGGCCGCGCCTCGGGCAAAAGCAAACGTTAAGGCCCCGCCCATCCCCCCACCAGTGAGAAAGCCCGCCATGAACCCAGCACTCCTGAAAGCCATCGTCCTGTCCGCGGCCTGCACGGGCCTGAGCCCCGGGGCCTGGGCCCAGAGCACGCCCGCGAGCGGCGAGAAGATCTACCAGCAACTGTGCATCGCCTGCCATGCCACGGGGGTGGCCAATGCCCCCAAGGTGGGCGACCGCCAAGCCTGGAAGCCGCTCATCGCCGAGGGTCAGGTCACCCTCACGGCACACGGCTGGGCCGGCGTGCGGGCCATGCCTGCGCAGGGCGGTGACCCGAAGCTGGGCATCGAAGACTTTGCGCGGGCGCTGACCTGGATGGTGCGCAACTCCGGCGGCCAGTGGAACGACCCCGATCCGGAAACCCTCAAGGCGATCCGCAAGGAAGCGCGCGAGCGGCTGCAAAAGCAGACCGCAGCCCGCCGCAAACTGCTGGACGAACCGGCCCGCTGATCCGGCGCTTGCGCATGCCCTGGGTGAGGCCGGCACGCCTTAGCCCAGGCGCGGCAAGACCACCCACTCGGACTCGGCGCGCACGATCCGGATGCGGCCAGAAAACACCGCCTCGATGGCTTGGCGGGTGGCGGCCTGGTCACAAGGACCATGGTGCACCACGGTCCCGTCCGCCATGACCACCACATCGTCGGCATGCAGGGCCATGCCGATTTCGTGCAGCACGCTCACCACCGTCGTGCCCTGGGCCTTCAGGCAATGCACCTGCTCCAGCCAGTCCACCTGGTGCGGCGGATCCAGATTGGCCAGCGGTTCGTCCATCAGCATGAGCGGCGCGTTGCCCGCCAGGGCACGCGCCAGCAGCACCCGCTGGCGCTCGCCCCCCGAGAGCTCGCCCAGGCTGCGTTCACGCCAATCCCAGGCCTGCGTGGCCTTGAGCGCGGCCTCCACCATGGCCAGATCGGCCGGGCTGGGCGAAGCCCACCAGCCCTGGTGCGGCAGGCGACCCAGCATGACCACATCGAGCACCCGCAGGTCGAGCGCGGTCGATTCGCCCTGACCCAGCCAGGACAGTTGCAAGGCCCGCGCCCGCCGGGGGATGTCGTGCAGGGCACGCCCCTGCCAGAAGATGCCGCCCGCGCAGGGCAACAGGCCAGCGAGGGCCTTGAGCAAGGTGGACTTGCCGGCGCCATTGGGCCCCACCACGGCGGTCCAGCGGCCCGCGGGCAGCGTCAGGTCGATGCCGTGCAGCACCTCGCGGCCACCGAGACCCACCACCAGACCACGGGCTTGCAATGCCGGGCTCATGCGCGCCCTCCTGCCGCAGGCTTCATGCGCCAGAGCAAATAGAAGCCGCCCAGCACCGCCGTCAGCACCCCCACCGGCAGTTCCTGCGGCGCCAGCAGCCAGCGGGCCAACACATCGGCCAGCAGCAGCAAGGCCCCGCCCATCAGCGCCGACAGCGCCAGCAGCGCGGCATGGGTGCAGCGCAACAGCGAACGCACGGCGTGGGGGGCGGCCAGCCCAACAAAGGCGATCAGGCCCATCTGGGCGACCGCGGCCGCCGTCGCCAAGGCCATCGCCGCCACGAGCCACAAACGCGCAGACGCCAGCGGCAGGCCCAGGCTCTGTGCGGTGGGCTCGCCCAGGGTGAGCGCGTCCAGCACGGGCGACAGTGCCCAGGACACCGCCAGCGTGAGCAGCAAGGCCAGGGCCATCAGCGCGCAGGATGTCCAGCCCACCCAAGCGGTCGACCCCAGCATGAAGCCCTGCATGGCCTGCAGCACCTGCGGCTGCAGCAAAGCCACCAGCGAAGCCAGGGCACCGAGCACCACCCCCACCACCACGCCAGCCAGCAGCAGGCGCAGTGTCTGCTGCACCCCGCGCGCAAGCATCAGGGTGAGCAGCACCGCCAGCACGGCCCCGACAAAGGCCGCCGCCGTCATGCCCAGGCGCGGCAGCCAGTCGGTCGCCAGCACCGAGCCCCCCACAAGGCTCAAGCCCAGGCTCAGACCCAGCGAGGCGCCAGAGGCGCTGCCCAGCAAATACGGATCGGCCAGCGGATTGCGGAACAGGCCCTGGGCCACGGCACCCGCCAGCCCCAGCAGGGCACCCCCCAGCCAGGCGCCCAGGCTGCGCGGCAGCCGGATGTCCAGCACGATCTGCCGCATGACCGGGTCCTGCGCGAAAGTCCACGCCCCCTCCCAGCCCTGGCTGCCCACCGCGGTGCCCAGCACCAGACCGGCCACACCGACCAGCAGCAGCAACAGGGCCCACAGGGCGACCGAACGGCCCCGCATCAGCGCTGCCCCCCTGCGCTGCGGTTGAGGCATTGCGCCATCAGCGCCGCCGCCTCGGCCATGCGCGGACCCGGGCGCACCGCGATGTCGGCCTGCTCGGGGGCGAAGACGCACAGGCGGTCTTCACGCACAGCGCGCAACTGCGACCAGCCCGGGCGCTGCAGCAGGCTCTGGCGCGAACTGTCCCCGGCCATGATCACATCGGGCTGCGCCCGCACCACGAACTCCGGATTGATTTGCGGAAAGGGCCCCAGCGAGGCCGGCAGGATGTTGCGCACCCCCATGCGCTGCAGAGTTTCGCCAATGAAAGACGCTTCGCTCGCCCCATGCGGCACGGGGCTGACCTCGAAGTACACCCGCTGCAGGCGTGCCTGCGGCAACAAGGACTGAGCGGCGGCCTGCACCCCGCTGTCGATCTCTCGCCAGACGCCCTCGGCCTGGGCACGGGGCAAGCCCAGGGCCTCGGCCACGGTGCGCAGCACCCGCTGCACATCGGCATGTGTGCGGGGCTCCAGCCGCAGCACCGTGATGCCCAGCGACTGCAAGCGCTCCACCCCGCGGGTGGAGCCGGCCAGCAACACCAGATCGGGCTTTTGCGCCACGATGCTCTCGATGCTGGGGTCCAGCCCGCCGCCCATGCGCGGCAGGTTTCTGATCTTGTCAGGCCAATTGGAGTAGCGGTCCACCCCGACCAGACGCTGGCACTGCCCCAAGGCACAGACGGTTTCGGTGAGCGCCGGCAGCAGGCTCACGATGCGCTGCGGCGGTGTGGGGATCTGGACTTTTTGCTGCGCATCGTCGAGCACGGTCACGGCATGGCTGGCACTGCACAGCACGCAGCAGAGCAGCCAGCACAGCCAACGTTCACGCATGGCGCTGGGCCCAATCGCAGAAAATGCGGTGCAGCTGCGCCACACCATCGGTCAGGGCCGCCGGACCGGGCTGCAGGATGTCAGCCGACTTGATCTCGAACAGCTGCCCGTCACGCACCGCCGGCACGTCCTGCCAGCCCAGACGCGCGGCCACTTTCTCTGGGCGGAATTTCTTGCCGCACCAGGAGCCGATCACGATGTCGGGTGCGCGCTCCACGATGGTCTGGCCCTCGGCAATGATGCGGTCCTTGCCCAGGGACTGCTGCGCGAGCTCAGGAAAGACATCGTCACCGCCGGCGATGCCAACCAGCTCCGAAACCCAGCGGATCGCACTGATGTGCGGCTGGTCCCACTCCTCGAAATACACCCGGGGACGCCGCTTGAAGCCCGCAGCCGTCTGCCGGATGGCGTCGAGCTGCGCCTGCATGTGGGCCATGCGCTCGAGCGCCTGCTCGGACTGCCCGACCATGGCCCCGACCTGGTAGAGCATGGCAAAAATCTCCGCCACGCTGCGCTGGTTGAAGACCGTGACCTGCACACCCGCACGGATCAGCGCAGCGGCGATGTCCGCCTGCAAATCGGAAAAGCCAAAAACACAATCGGGTTGCAAGGCCAGGATCTTGTCGATTTTGGCGCTCAGAAAAGCGCTGACCTTGGGCTTTTCCTCTCGGGCCCGGCGCGGCCGCACCGTGTAGCCCGAGATGCCCACAATGCGGTGCTCCTGCCCCAGCAGGTACAGCCACTCCGTCGTCTCCTCGGTGAGGCAGACGATGCGCTGGGGGCCGGGAGCAGCGAGCTTCATTGCTTGGGACTGTAATGCAGGGTCAGGTACAGACCGCGGCCAGGCGTGTTGTAGCCGTAAGCCAACTGGTACTGCTTGTCAAAGGCATTTTCCAGTCGTACCCGCGCCGTCCAGCTCTCGTCCATCTTTCGGCTGGCATAGAAAGACCAAATGGCGTAGCCGGGCAGCATGAATGCGTTGTATGGGCTGTCTTTTCGCTCACCCGCAGCATAGAGCCGAGCGCCGACCTCATAAGCAGAAATAAAGCGGGAGATATCCAAAGACCCGTAGCGGCGTGCACGCCGAGCCAGTTGCTCGCTGTTGGACACATTCCAAGGATCTTGCTGCACGGCAGAGGCCCTCAGGCTGTAGCCACCCCAATTGACGCGCAGGGTGGCTTCAATGCCACGGTTCCTCGTCTCGCCGATGTTCATGGCCGTAGTCACGAAGTTGGGAGCAGGTCCGTAAACATAATCGATGGCATTTATGGTGTGCGTTTGGAAGTACACCAGCCTGCCATAGGTGTTGGAGTTAGCGTATACCCAACCAGCCTCCTGCGACCTGAACTCTTCTTGCTTGACCGCGCCATTGGTGGAAATGTCGTATGCCGTGGGCGCGCGGAAACCGCTGGAGGAGGTGGCTGTCAACTTCCAGAGGGAATTCAACTGGTAACCAATGCCCAGCAATGTCGAAGTAGCTCTGATTTTGGAGCTGGTCAGTGCTGCCGTGCTGTTGGCCGTGTTCTCCAGATCGATGTGGTCCTGTCGCAAATTCGTCTGTAGTGTCCAAGCATTGAATTGACCGGTCATGCCAACGTAATAGCCTTGGGTGTTCCGGTCGATCCTGTAGCCATAGTTGCCACTGGCGGCATATTTGTCCTTGAGCAGGTCAATCCCAAAAACAGCTTTCTGACCTTTAAAAAATTCGTAGCTATTACCCCAGCGCAAGCCCGTTTGCTGGCCATCGAGGTAGCTGGACGAGAAATCGCTGACGGGAAAAGGGGCGCCGTTCTTGGTGTCTTTGTACTTCAAGACCGCATGGGTCAAGTCCACACTGCTGAACCAGGCATCGCTGACTTGCTGTCTGGCAAAGATACTGTAAGTGTCGTTCGCTGTCCTCAGTGCAAAGGCGCTCGGATCGTTTTTGTCATAACTGCTCTCGCTCGTGCTGGAGGCCACCCGCATTCCAAGCTTCAGGTTCTCTGTCACCTTGTTTTCAAAGCGCAAGGCCACATGGTCTCTCGAATAACCATTGCGAGAGGGATCGGTGAAGCTATTTTGCCGCGGGTTCATGCTGGAAAAACCATCCGACTTGGCAGATCCTGCACTGATATCCAGGCTCTTGCCGTCCACTTCACCGCCGTAGCCGAAAGAAAGCTCACGCGTGTTGTAGCTCCCATAAGAAGCTGAGCCGTAGGGACCCATTTTCCCCGTACCCTTACGGGTAAAAATGTGGATCACTCCACCGATCGCAGCATCGCCGTACAGGGCGCCCGCATTCCCTCTCAAGATTTCGATGCGTTCAATTTGAGACAAGGGCACGTCCGTTTGGGTCAAGCTGCCAAGGCCGTCTGTCTGCACGCGTACGCCATCGATCATCAGCGCCAAATTGGTGCTGTTCTGACCACGCAGAAAAAACGAGGTCACTGTCCCAGGTCCGCCATTGCGGCCAAACTCAAAGCCGGCTTCACCTTGCAAGAGATCAGCCAGTGTCCTGGCTTGCGATTTCTCAATGTCAGCGCGCGAAATCACAGAAACCGACGACAGGACGTCGGACAGAGGCTGGAACATGCGCGTTGCAGAGATAACCACTGGATTGACTTCGACGGTTTGGGCATGCGCAAGGGCCCCGGCCAGCGAACAAAAGCAGAGCGCAGGCACAAAGCCATGCTCACGAAAGGAACGGTTTTTCATTGGAAACAAACAAGTCAAACACCCTCACCGCCTTCCCCGACAGTGCATGGGCTGCACGGCGCGCCCTTGCGGGCACACCACCTTGTTGGCCGGTATCCGGGCTGGCAGATTCGACCTTCATCGCCTTCCCGGTCGCCTGTTTCAGGGCGGCCAGTGGCTTGTGAGATGAAAGCGGGGCGCGGTGGGTACCGTG
>JACCDH010574892.1_pt1 | contig 21791 bp, 17 predicted proteins | sample 7442481 | NCBI WGS metagenome assembly JACCDH01 (sample SAMN15323433, study PRJNA562643) | freshwater metagenome | isolation source: river surface water | place: USA:Blue River Watershed | collected 2017-08-15
CTAAATCTTTAATTGTGATGCGCATATATTTATCAGAAGGTGCGGCAGATAAAGAGTAAGGGTGCGACATAAGAAAGTGGCCACGAGTTAAGAAGCGCCAGCTAAAGAACTGTCCGCCTTCTGCCTTTAATAACTTCACATTACGACCACGCATAATGACTGAGATCAACCCTGGTCCTTCAACAACAACTTTCTCAACCACGAGACCAACACGAATCGAGCGCACCAATGGAAAACCGATGCGATAGATAATCACAGCTGCTGCCATCAAGAGATAGAGCGTTGTCCAATACAAGCGATTGAGTGGATGGCCCACAAACATCTGACCGTTAAGAACCTGGTGCATAAACGATGCTGCGATTGCGAGATAGGTGTAGATATGGATAATCCACCAAGTCTCATAACTCATCTTTGCTCGCGCCTTCTTATAAGAAGTAACTCCTGCAAGCATCATCAAGATAAAGCCAGCCATCGCCGGCCACATCCATGGGAAATCACTTAGGAAGTTCCAGAGCTCTTTATATAAAGGAATCTGATCTTGACCTGCGAACGAGACCAGCACTAAGACGAAGTGAAGCAAGATTAAATAGAGAGACCATGGACCTAATTTGCGATGCCATGCGACCAGGCGGTCATATCCCACGCCCTTTTCAACGGCAGGAATGCGCGCCACAAAGAAGATGCCAACAAGGGCGAAGTAGGTGCCGATCAGGGCTGCGATGCGCGATAGCGAGGCGATCGCTGAATAGAACGAATTGATATCGCCGTATCGCATCGTCGTCGCCTGCAGGGCCAAGGTGAGGCCAAGGCCAAGACCCAATAGCCATGCCGCCCAATCAACCCCAGCAGTGGAATACTTCTTATGGGTCACCTGAGGTTTCATATCCGTAGTGTGAACCACCTGGCTGAGAATTACCTGCATGCCAGATGAGAGCGTGCCTCGAAGATAAGATGCCCCTATGCGCGTACTTATCACCGGTGGAGCAGGCTTTATCGGATCTCACCTTGCCGATGCTCTTCTGGCTCAAGGCGATCAGGTAGTCATCCTCGATAACCTCACCACCGGCTCGCGCGCCAATATCGCTCATATCGAAAACCAGATTGAGATTCACCAAGGCGATATTCGCGATGAGGCTTTAGTGGGTTCATTGGTTAAGAGCGCAGACCTTGTCCTTCACATGGCAGCCGCCCTTGGCGTGAAGAACATCATGGAGAACACTGTCGAATCAGTATCAATTAACTTTACTGGTTCAGATGTTGTCCTTAAAGCTGCCACAGAACATAAGAAGCGCTTGATCATCGCCAGCACATCAGAGATCTATGGCAAGAACCCGCAGCAGCCACTGAATGAAGAATCCGATCGCGTAGTCGGTGCCCCACAAAAGATTCGTTGGACATACTCGGATGCAAAGGCGCTAGAAGAAGCAATCGCTCACACCCTTCATCGCACACATGGCCTTAAAGTCACCACAGTCCGCTTCTTTAACACCGTTGGACCTCGTCAGACTGGCCAATACGGAATGGTCTTGCCTCGCTTTGTGAAGCAGGCCCTCAACAATGAAGACATAACAATCTATGACGATGGATCACAGTCACGAGTCTTCTGCCATGTTGAGGATGCGGTACGTGCTGTTCTTGCACTCGCAGCAGATGATTCAACAATCGGCGATTACTTCAACGTTGGTGGCGTTGGTGAGACAACAATTAAGGAACTTGCTACCAAGATTATTGAGCGAACCGGTTCGCAGTCAAAGCTTGTCAGCATTCCTTTTGATCAGGCCTACGGCCCAGGCTTTGAGGATATGCAACGTCGAGTCCCAGATATTTCGAAGGTAAAGGCAAAGCTCGGTTGGGCTCCAATACACAACCTTGATTCCATTATCGATAGCGTTGCCGCTCATCTTAAGAACTAGTTAAAGAGTCTTAGCGCCTTTAACTTTTCCAGTTGTATCAAATACGTAAGGCGCACTAGCCAACACTTCTGCAGGCTTCACAACGCTATGCAGGGTAACAACTACGGCGATATCAGCACCTGACAACGGTGAAGATGTTTCACCCTGCCATGTGCCAACAACGTCATCATGCCAAGCAACAACGGCGCCACGCTTACGAAGTTCTTCGATAACGATCTCGGCAGGTGTCTCACGCACATCTGCCACATTTGGCTTATAGGCAACACCGACAACAAGAACAGACTTACCCTTAAGTGATCCGCCGTTATCAGCCTCAACGCGATCGACGATATAGACCGGCATCTCGAGGTTGACTTCATTAGCGCGCTCGATAAAGGTTGAAGGTGCTCCAAGCTGCTCAGCAACATGCGCCAAGTAAGTTGGATCAACAGGGATGCAGTGTCCACCAACGCCAGCAGATGGTGTGAACTTCATAAAGCCGTAGGGCTTGGTATTTGCTGCATCCAGAACTTCGTTGACTGAGATGCCTAGCTTGTGAGCAATCTGAGCGAACTCATTCACCAGCGCGATATTTACCTGGCGGAAAGTGTTCTCAAATAGCTTCGCAGACTCTGCTACCTCAGGAGATGAAACCTCTACAAGTTCGTCACAGAACGATGAGTAGAACTCACGTGTCATCTCTGATGCTTGCAGTGTCAGACCTGCATAGAGACGAGGAGTGTTCTTCTGGTTGTAGTCACCGCGACCTGGATCGACGCGCTCCGGAGAGATTGCATACATGTGCTCAAACTTATTTGAAGATAACTTCTCAATTAGCGGCTTGATGAAGTTGCGAACTGTCCCTGGAAAAGATGTTGATTCATTAATCACTAGAACTGGACGATCAATGTTCTCAGCAATCGTTTTACATGCAGCTTCAATGAAGGACATATCTGGCTGACGATCCTTAGTAAGGGGGGTCGGTACAGCAATAACAACAATGTCAGAGCCCTTGATATCGGCGCCATTTGTTGTTGCTTTATAACGTCCTGCTTTAGCCCATGCAGCGATGACTTCACTCTCAACGCCTTCGATATGTGAGAAACCACGATTAAGTTGATCAACAACGCGCTGACTGTTATCAAAACCAACCACTTCATGCTTTGCGGCAGCAAAGGCAGTGATAGTTAGGCCAACATAACCTTGGCCAATAATCGAGACCTTCATTTACTGCGCCAATACATCTGGGTTCTTTGGATCAAGACGCTTCATATTTGAAAGCGCCAAATCCTTATCTTCGGGGGTTGCTTTAGAGACTGAGTAGAGAACTCGCCAAGCGTCAAAATAGTCTGGGCTAAAGGCAACTCCTTCTTTTGCATATTTATATGCAAGGTCAGGGAGTTTGCTGTTTTCAAAGAGGATAACGGCTTGTGCAAGACGAGCTGAATCACGTGGCTTTAGATATGAAGGTGTTAATGCCGCCTCAACCTGCTGCACATTTTGAGATTTAATAGCTGACTTCCAGGCCATATCAGCTGCCATTGGGGGTACTGCAATCAGAGCACCAATAACTACACCAATGCCTCCAACAAGCTGTGGAGAGAAGATCAGTTCCTTCTGCTTGATTGCTTTAGGCCTCTCTGAAGAATCAGGGGTTGGACGAGTTGAATACTCATATGCAACAAGTGCGCCAACTAAGACCCATCCCCAGATTGCAAGGCCGATTTGATTGATAGAGATGATTGATTGCAGTTGATAAGCAAGCCAAGTTGTAGCAAGGGCTACAAAAGTTCCATCATAGGCACGACTTCTGAAGGTAACCCGAACAATCGCCCAGATTCCAACTGCAAGGATTCCCAAGTAAGAGATCAGCATAGGGAAACCGCCGTAGGCAAAGATATCGATGACAACATTGTGTGCAGCGTTAGTAACTGTGCCAACGCCAGGCGTATCTGTTAAGGCGCGATCAGGCCTAAAGGCTCTGTACCAATTTCCATAGCTATCCATACCTACACCTGTGAATGGTTTATCCATTCCCATGTTGATTCCAGTCTCCCAATACGTTCCACGAAGTGAAACAGAGCGCTTGTAGATCAATTCAGAGAGTGGACCCTTCTGTAGCGCACCCGCTAGAGCGAACGCTCCAGCAATCGCCACAGCAATTACATAACCCAGGGTATATATATTTCCCTTAGTTTTAGCACGCACAAGATAGAACCCAATCATCGCCAGCCCTGCGCCTGTGACAACTAGACCTTGGACAGCGTGTGACTCTTTAATCTCATAGAGGGCAATGAGTCCTAGAACCATAAAAGCTAACCGGTACTTCCAAGCGAAGTGCGTACTGAAGGCAAAGGCAATCGAGCCAGTGATGAACATTCCTAAGAACGCACCAATAAAGTTCGGATTTCCAAAGAGTCCGAGAATGTTTCCGTAAGGATTGCTCCAGCCAATAAAGTCTCCAAAAGCGATTGCCCAGGCTGCATAGATAATGTTGACGGCACCTGAGATTAATAGCGCCCAGACCAAGAGCTCGAATGATCGTTTCGCACGCAACAGCGCTGCACCAAACATCACCATCGCAAGAACCAAATAAGCAACAAAACCGGTCTGACGACCGAGGACACCGTAAATACTTTGCGTTGTTGGAGACGAGCTCGCAATGATTGAATTGATGGCTGCGACGAAGAAGAGTGCTGTAGCTGTTATCAGTACCTTCGACGTCTTCCATAGTTCTTTCGAACCAAATACTGCGGTGATTGCAAAGACGCCGCCACCTACACAGCCTGCCGCAAAGAGCTTTGTGACGTTCACTGGGTCAGTCACAGATGACGTAACAAGGAATAGTGTGGCAAATGGAACGCCAATGAATAAGAACCAGGCAATTGTCTTTTCTACCGACTTGTTAAGCATACGCAAATCTTATCTGTAGAAAGGCCGAAACCCGGCTCCTCGTGAGAGGAACCGGGTTTCGGTTCTTAATCTAGTTAAAGATTAAAGGCGATTATGCCTTTACCTTCTTCTGGATCTTGATAACAAGGTTTGTAAGTGTTGTGATCTGAGCCTTGAGAGCTGTAATCAACTTGCTTACCTGTGCAGAAAGTGTTGCAACTGCGTCAACAGCTTCCTGTGCCTTTGTTGTAGCTGCATCAGCAGCATCAGCTGCAGCAAGTGCTGCGTCTGTTGCGTCTGAAGCTGCCTGAGCTGCTTCGTTAGCTGCATCTGTTGCTGCGTCTACGCCAGGGTTTGTGATAGCAACTTCGTTTGAAACTGCTACTGCTGTTGTGATGTCAACTGCGCCACCTGTTGTTGCTGTTGCAAGCAATGTGCCTGAAACTGCTGGAGCGTAGAACTTGTAAACAGCCTTACCACCGACTACTGCATGCTGTCCGTTTGTTGGGATAGCTGTACCTGATGCAACTACTGATGCAGAAAGTACGAGGCCTGTTGATGTGAAGAGCTGAGCTGTAGCTGAGTCACCCATGTCTGCGTTAACAGTCAATGTAACAAGCTCGCCTACTGAGTAAGAAGACTTGTCAAATGTGATTGTTGGTGCAGCAGCTGGACGAACAGCCTTCACTGTTGCTGTGAATGAAACAGCTGTTGCAGCACCTGTTGTTGCAGGATCTGTCACTGTGATTGTCGCTGTTCCAGCCTTAACGCCTGTAACTGTGACTACGCCAGATGCGATAGACACTGTAGCAACTGCTGTGTCTGATGACTTAACTGTTAGTCCTGTTGGGATTGTAACTGTTGAAGCCGCTGCGTCTGTTGCAGTGATTGTTGTTGTTGATGTTCCGCCAACCTTAATCCATGTTGCCTGACCATCTGTAAGTGTTGCAACAAGCTTGACTGCAGCACCTGTGAATGTAACTGTCTTTGTTGAAAGAAGTACGCCACCGACTGTGATCTTGATTGAAGCTGCACCAAGGTCACCGTTTGAGAAGACCCAGTATGAAGAATCAGCGTCTACGCCAGCTGCTGTTGTTACAGACTTAGCTGCTGCTGAGTAGTCGTTTGTCTTTGATACAAGACCACGATCAGTTGTGATTACAACTTCCTGTGCATCTGCTGCTGTTGCTGTCTCGTTACCTGTTGTGCCATAAACCTGGCCAACATCGATACGTGCCTTAGCTGTTGTTGAAGCTGCACCTGTGAATGTAAGTGCTGTAGCTGTTGCATCAGCTGTAGCTGTGTCGTTAACGCCAACAGCTGTACCAATAAATGCTGACTTAAGACCGATTGTCTTTGCAGCGACTGTAACAGTCCATGTCTTCGCTGTTGAAACAGGAAGTGTTGATGAACCTGAGATAGCTGGTGTCAAACGAATTGTGTAAGTTCCAGCCTTTGTAGGTGTCAATGTCACTGTAAGTGTCTTCTTCAAAGATGCAGCTGATGCAGCTGAAACCTTTGCAACACGAGCAGTTGCTGTATCAACAGTTGGTGTACCAAGATCTGTTGAAACTGCTGAGATTGATGAGAATGCAACTTCACCAGCTGTGATGCCAGCAGGTGCTGCATCGTAGCTAAGTGTGATTGTCATTGTGTCTGATGATGTCTCCTGCAAGAATGCGAGAGTTGCATCAACTGAAACTGCTGTTCCAACTGTTGTTGAAGCAGTAGCTGCTGAGATTGAGAATGAGTCTGCCTGTGGGATTGCGTTTGAAGGCGCAACTGAGACAACACCAAGACCCAAAGCCGCAACAGCAACGAGCGCGATGCGCTTAATTGTTGTAGACATTTGTATCCTTTCGAAAGTCGATCCACGGAATTTCCGCAGTTCGGCTTGGAGAGAATTGCTTCCCTCCGCTCGATTCATCGCACGTGCTGATGAATCAAATTCTCCACCGTGTATCCGGACGCGGTGAAGAAACTTAATTGTTAGCTGAAGTTTCACGTGATCAGCCCTTTGCCTTTACTGCAGACCCAGAGATGTAAATCGCCTGAGCCAAAATTTGGGTCTTGCTCGCATTGAGCAAGAGACGAGTTGTGATCGTCTTAGGTGCGCCTGCCACGTCGGAGCCACGGTCTCCGACCGGGTTGGCCAACTCTGAAGTAGGGGTTGAGGTTAGGGAAATTGTAACGGTCATAAGGTACTGGCCATTGGACATTCGCTCAAAATCCACACCTGTGGCGTCGGCATTTGCGACAGCCCAGTTCTTGTTGATTCCGAGGGCGACATATCCGACCTCATACTTTGTGCCGTTGCCGTCTACTGTGATGGTCTGGTCGATCATCACATTTGGTCCACCCTTTGAAGTGACGGCCTGGGTGGCCAAAATTGTGCCTTCTTCGGTCGCGACTGGGCGGTTATTGCTCACCCACATCTTGCCGAGACCGTTCTCACCTGCGACGGTGAAACCTGTTGGGTTGCCCTCTGTATCAAGGCCTGGGAACGCTACGCGTGCACCCTTGATATAGACGCCATTTGTCATCTGATCTGACTTCTTAGCTGGAGCAGATACTGAAACTGATGGTGTTGGGCTAGCTGAGCCTGAAGCCTCAGCAGTCACTGAAGCAGAAGGAGCTGCCTGACCTTCCTGCTGGACTGTTGGAAGGACAGAACCTTCGTTGCCAGTCAGTGAGTTAAAGCCTAGGAATGCTGTTACTACTAATAACAAGGACAAAGCGACCTTTGAAGACTTTGCAGCAAGGTCTGCTGCCTTCTTATATGTAGTTGAGAGCATGTCCAGGGCTGTTAGGCCACGCTCTTCATCGATAACAAGCTCTGAAAGAACGCGGCGAAGGCTGGTGCGAGCGCGAGAGACAGTATGGCGAACCGCGGTCTCCTTGATTCCAAGCTCTGCTGCGATCTCCTCGGTTGAGCGGCCTTCCATCTCCCACATCACGAGCGCTGCGCGCTCAGCTGGTGAAAGCATTGCAAGGGCCTGACGAATAATTGCTGCATCTTCAGCGGCTGAAATAGCCTCTGAGTGATCGCCTGATACCTGCCATGCAGCTTCAACCTCAGCCTGGGCATCATCGATGACCACGAGATTTGGGCGACGACCCTCCATACGGAAGTAGTCGATGCAGAGGTTTTCGATGGTGCGGTGGAGGTAGGAAAGAGCGTGATCTGTTGACTCAAGCTCTGGGGCTGCCAACATAAACTTAATAAGGGAGTCTTGGGTGATCTCTTCAGCCTTAGCTGAATCCTTCAAGACGCGCTTTGCATGGGCGAGAAGCTCTGAACGGTGCTCTGTGTAGAAAGCACCGAGCTCTGCAACGGTCCACACGCGAGGACCTGCAGGAGCTGCAGGAGCTGCAGACTTCTTAAATGCCACTTTATTGGATCCTTTTTCAACCGGTTGGTCTCACAGATAACACCCGTCGGTGCCTCTATAGCCTTCTACGAATCCAACTCTATATTGTCGCGGGCAAGGGACAAAACGGACAATTTACGCTGGTGGACTATATTCTATTGTTTACTGCTACGTAGTTAGTCGTCTTAAAGTGCTCGAATTCTTCCAAATACGCGCTTAACTGGACTAAGCCTCCAGGGGTGATCCTAAAGAGCGTAAAACCCTGCTCCATGAAAAAATACCAGAAGTCTTGAAAATACGTTCTTGTATCAATGTTGCACCCACCGAATTCAAATTGGACTACTCGAGTCTTTTGAAGGGTCTGAATGCCACCACGTAGTACGTCTAGCTCATGCCCTTCCACATCGAGCTTTAACAACGAAGGGTACGTCTCATTTTGGTTACACCAATCGTCTAACGTCTCCACATCAACAATCTCGTGGCTGCTAAAAGAAATGCTGAAGTGATCTAGTTTTCTTTTTGTGAGTGATGCCATACCACTTCCAGGTTCATCGAACCAAAGTTGTCTAGACTCTTTGTTTTGTCCGAAGGCTAAATTAACTGCATGAAAACGTTTATTTCCTAAGAAATTTTTTGAAAGTTTTTCATACGAAAACTTACTCGGTTCGAATGCAAAAACTTTCGAATTAACAGTTAATTCTATTATTGCCTCGGAATATAAACCGCTATTCGCTCCAACATCAAAAACAATTAAGTTGTCATTGATGTCGGCTAATTTTGAAATTGCCTGCTTTGCTTCTTCGAAAACAGAATTTGTTCCATACCCCAACCCTTGATTGATCTGGATCTCTCTACCCAGTTGGGAAGTTCTGTGACCATCTATTTTATAAAGTACAGAGGCTAATATGGAAATAAGCGATTTACGTTTCATCGATGACTAAACATCTCTCTTCAGTGGGAATCGAAAAAGTCGAGGAAATTCTTTGCCACATGAAAATACGTACCTTTGGATTTTGCCCAAGTATGGCCCGCTTCTACTTTTTCGCGCAAGAATTTTTCATCCTTCTTGACTCTCAACAGTAATTCCCGCGTGCCTTCATAGGTGTTAGAGAATTCAACTATGCCGTCTGTAATTTCAGATGCCGTTTTAGTGTCAGAGATTACCAAATTCCCAAAAGCTAGCCCTTCGAATACTCTCTCGACAACGGCATTGTTCTGAATATTCCCATCACTGTGCCAACCAAGGGCGACTTTGCTTGATAAGAATATTTGCTGGCGTTCATTTTCACTAATAAACGGAGGCGTATTTACAATCTTTATGCCTCTAAATCTTATTCGAAGTCGGTTATTTATTTCTTTCTTATAACCATTACCGATGAAGTGAGCTAAGTACTTGTCCTGCCGAGACAAGGTACCTATCACGTTCGGTGATAAGCTCGAAGCAAAAGTGAGAGGCACATATTCGTCGATTTCTTGTTGAATATTCCAACACTTAACATGATCCTCCAAGGATGGTTTTGCGTGAAAATGTTCACCTGTAAGAACAAATCTCCTCGGGAATAAATCGGCTGCCAAAGCGTAAAAGTCATGCCAGTACCAAAGTATTTGAAAAGCCTTTCTTGCACTAATTTTCTCAAATATTGAAATTGGGAGGTTGCCCATATTGAATCCATGATTTGAGAGATAAACGATGTCGCCGGGCATAATCTGTGCGATTTCATTTTCATTCTTTATCTCAGAGTAGCTAAAACCATGGGATTCAAAAGACTGAAGGAATTTCTTTGTATGTAAGTAGTGAGATCCAGGGCAAGGCCATTTCTCAAGCAGGATTAAATGGATTTTCTTATTACTCATTAGCAGGCTCTCCTAGTGCTTCTCTAATGCCCGCTTCGAGAGTTATACGCGGTTTAAAAACTTCCAGCATTCTAGAATTGTTTGAACAGCGATACATCACACCTTTAGGTTTATCGAGCAGGTGTGTGATTCCATTCTTGGGGCGCCAACCGGATATTTGGAAGAAGATTTCAGCGAGTTCATTAAAACTTGTTGGGCGTCCCCACCCAAGATTTACTGGGAATTGAATATCATTATCCACGAACTCCATGGTCCCCGCTACAACGTCATCTATATGAATAAAGTCTCTAACTTGGGTGCCATCCCCCCATATTTCGAAATTATCAACTTTGTCCATTACTCGTTTTGCAAATGAAGGAAATGGATAATTCAAATCTTGATCATGACCGTATCCGGAAAATGGACGAAATACATACACCTTTATGCCGGCATTGCGCGCGTATGAGGCCAACATTTCACCTGTCAATTTCGCCCATCCGTAACTTTCATCTGGATTCTTGACATTGTTTAGGTCAATCATGTCCTCTTGTAATTTGGTTTCGAGACTATGACCCTGGAGTTGTGTTGGGTAAGCTGCTGAAGATGAGTAGTAGACAATCTTGTTCGGTTTTGTCTTCATGGCCCAATTGAACATTTCTGCATCTATAGAGAGGTCCGTGGCGACCGAGAGGGGTTCGCCTTCAATTGTTGCTCGACCGCCAACAATTGCGGCAAGATGCACGACTAAATCAAAACTCTCATTTGAAATCTTGAAGAAGTCTCTGCAGTCTGTTCCTGTTTTAATGTCAATCGAAGTTACTTGATAGCCTTGTTTCTCTAGGAACGGAACAAAATGTCTTCCTACGAATCCGGCAGATCCTGTCACTAAAGCTTTCATTTCTTAAGTCTACTTTTAATTGAGCAAATATTCCATCGATTTCAATTAAAGTCCCATGAGTTTTGCTTGTCTCGCGAAATCTGGGTTGTGCATTTTTACCTCTTCAAAAGTTCCGCTTGCTTTGATTAAACCAGCTTCAAGGTAGTGAATTCTGTCTGCCTGTGTGACACTACTCAGGCGATGTGCAATCATGATAACTGATACCGAACCCTTTAATTTTTGGAATGTGTCACTTATTGACGCTTCGGTTTCGCCATCTAGAGCACTTGTGGCTTCATCAAGGATGATCACTTTAGGATTCGTATACAGAACCCGTGCAATTCCGATTCTTTGTTTTTGTCCTCCGCTGAAATTCTCGCCTCTATCCGAGACCCTCGAGTCAACGCCTTCTGGCAAGGTTGCAACAAAATCGGAAAGCTGAGCGAGTTCCACTGCTCTATTAAGGCGAACAACATCAATTTCGTTTTCTTCATAACCAAAAGCTATGTTTGATTTGAGCGTTCCAGAACTCAGTACAACATCCTGAGGAAGGTAGGCAATGGCACCAGGCCACTTGGCAATTGCGGCCTCAGGGGTAAGCCCGGAAATTTGAATCTCCCCCTTATCCACTTTCAAAATACCAAGTAAAGCGTCTACAAGCGTGCTCTTACCGGCTCCGGAAGGACCTACTATGGCAATCAATTCACCTGGCTTCACTTGCATTGAGATTTCACTCAGAGTAGGAGCTAGATTATTTTCAAATGTGAAGCTGATCCCAGAAATCGTAATTTCTGGATTAAACCCTACATGTTCGAAGTTCACTACTTGCTCAGAATCATCTATAGGCAATACGTTACTTAATTCCTGAATTATTTTAAGAGACGGGGTTGCGGATCCTGCGTTGCCCCTAATCTGAATCGCGCCTTGTTGCAATCGAAGAATGGCGGGGGCAATTCGGCTCGATGCTGCCATGAAGACGGACAGGATTCCAACCGCATGAACTGCATCTTGGCTTGCAAATTCAAACGCACTTATGGCTAGTGCGCCAATAACTAGAGTTGCTTCAATTGCGTATTTACTTACATTTGCCATGTTGGCCAATCCAGCGGATACATCTGCTAACTGGATTCTTTGCTCTGCAATTTTCGACGCGTAATACGATCTTCGGTTCCGCACGGTAATTTCGCGGAAGGAACTTAGGCTTTCTAGTACGCTCTGATTACTTGCAATGCTTATTTCGGCATTTCTTATGCCAAGTTCTTTCGCCTGTTTATGCATTACTTTATAGAGCACCATTCCAGAACCACCGAAAAGTGCAAGAGTCAATAGTGCTGTGAAGAAATCTACGGCAATCAATCCGGAAAACAGTATTATCAAAAGCACGGCGTCGGCAAATATCATAATACTCGTGGAGAGAATTCCTACGGATATGGTTACAACTCCAGTGGTTAGAGCAAATAGATTTTCCTGCGGAGTCCTTCTCTTTATGAATTCAGCATTCGAGTTAAATAATCGCTTGACTAACTCTCCTGAAATCACCGCTCCTCTTCTTGCTAAGAAAAATGTGGTTCGCCGAACCAGCCAAGCGGAAGTGAAAGTCTTGAAAATGAGTAGTGCGGCGGCGGCAAGTCCCAAGATAGTTACTTGTTGCTGTAATGAAAGTTTGCTAAGTCCAAGGAGCTCCAGAGCGCTGCTGACACGATTTCCAGGTGTGCCTGTGCTCACCCCACTGACGGCCAATGCACCGACAATTCCAATAATCGCGACTCCCAGAAGATCAATCAAAGCTAAAAAGACTTGCGCGAGCATTACAACTGGGATTTTTCGTTTATCTGATTTTGGCAATATATTCAGAGACTTCCAAAAGATGGTGTCCTTAAGAAAACGCAGACTAAACATTCATAAAGTCTATGACAAACACAGTATTATCGAATGGTGTCCACGCCATCAATTTCGCTAATTAAAGACAAAATCATCATCTTAAGGATTAGGTCGCGTATGGAGCTAAGCTTCCTACTTCATGCACTGCATCGCCACTTTATCTACAAGGTCGTAAGGGTGAAGTGGCTAATTCCAAGCCACAATTTGACTGAAATCAATGAGCCAAGTACAGGAAATTTGGTACACACTTCCTTTTCGCGTGCTGAAATTAACAGCAAATCTCTCACAACATTTAGGTTCTTGAATAGGCATCACTCTTCAAGTCAAATTGCTATAACAGCATGGACTACTTTGGGTGGAAAAGAAAATGCATCTGGAGTAATCCTAGCTGCTGAAGATGCGAGAGCTTTTTCATTTAATTCTGCAAATTATATTTACTTTCAGCGTCCTTCGATCGGTCCTAAAGGACTTCCAGATTGCACTATACATATCTATGACCCTTCGTCCAAAAATGAGTGGGAGGTCCGCATCGAAGGTATTTCATATAACGGAAAAAATTGGATTCCCTTTGAACGAAATGGAAAACTCCATTTTATCTATTCAATATCGCCGCTAATAGTTGTTGAATGTAGCTGGGGACATTCACATCTAATCCAAGGACGGGTCGTCTTCACCGAAGATCAAGACATTTCAACTGATTTACACTGGGGTGATGAATTGGCCTACTTTGGTGCAGCACGCGGAGGATCACAACTGGTTCCCCTCACTCACGATGTTTATATTGGTTTCACCCATATCACATCCCCGGGGGCATTGAAGTTCTCCCATCAAGCAGGTGTGCTTTTGTTTAATCCGAAAAATATGAAAGTCTTACACAGACCGATTTCAAAACTAATTCCGGGATTACTTGTCGATCCCTTCGGGATAAACATCCAAGGAAGCACGCTCGATATGCACTACTCGTATGCAGTCAATAATCCCAGCGATAAGGATGTGATCGTGGGTTCAAGCACTGTGAGTTTCGAACTTAAAGATTTGTTTCGAGCGTTAGGTATAAGTGATTTACAGGTAATGATGTAATGAAACTGAATTAAATTTTTCGTAAGCAGAGGGCAGTTCCAGAAAATTGTCCTGTCCTAACAAATATTCTCGAGGGACGCCCGTATTTCTCCACTGACTCAGTCTTATTTTTTCAGGATGCCTCATGGCTAGGAAAGTGCCGTACGTATGCCATTCACTACCGGCAGATTCGGTCTTTGAAAAGTCCAACTCCTTGATCCAAATTTCTAAGCCTTCCGTAAATTCCCTACCTTCAAATTCAAATATTTCTCTGACGATTTCACGTTGCATCAGTTGGTAATGTGTTACGAATGAAACTCCAATATTCTTTTCGGCAATTTCTTTTCGGCCAATGGCTTTCATGAATCGCTTGAAATGTTCCACATAAGGTTCGTGGAACTCCACACTAATATTTAGATTTTGAACTCCGCTAGTGTCAATCCAATCTTGTTGCTTAAGTAAAACTGTATCAGCATCAAGCAACAAGATACCTCCGTTTGTTAAATTTTGTGTTGAGACAAATTTCAACAACTGCTGCCTTATCCAACCATGTTTCGTTGGCGGGACAAGATTTTTCAGTGAATCTAAGAGCTCCTTGGAAAGTAGGTCCTCATCACAAATTAACTCAAAATCTTTACTTACAATTCTTTTTAGTGCCATATGTGCCGCACGTGGTGCAATTAAGTAGGATTTATTGATTTTCGAAATATTTTTCAAGAGCGAATCACTTGAACGTCTAATTACTTCTTGATCATTTGGACCTACCAAAATAGCGGCATCGACATAATCTGGATGACTTTGAATACTCACTTCTGGTAATAAACTCTCAGCCAACTCTCGAGTTCGGTAATTGAGCTTTCCTGATTTGTTTTCTTTCAGTAAATAGTTTTGAGCCTTTTGGAAATCAAAATACTTTGAAATAATTTGTAGGCCGGAGTACCAAATGCCATGTTTTACTTTCATTGATTTTTTCATTTAAGGTATTAGTTTCGGGTATCTTAGTTCTTGATGATAAGCAGATATTCTAATAAAAGGATTTCTAATCTTATTCCTAGTAAGATTGCTTTTGGATACCCCTCGCACACATAAATAGAATGTATCCAGTAGAAGAGATAATTTTGTTACGATAGGTTTCGACTCTTCTGGAAATTCACGTTCAAAGTAGGCTAGGAAACGCCCAAGACCCTCGTCAAGCAACGCCCAATCAGTTCGTTGGTTAGGATGCAACTTGTGCATTACCTCTAATTCATTAACCCCGAGCAATGTTCCTTTTCTTGAAAGACGAAAAGTGAAGTCTAAATCTTCACCAAGTGCGTAACCTCCGAGTGGGCCTTTCTCTAAAATGTCAGAAAATTTCAAATCGCCTAGCGATCCTCTCCTAAAGCTCATGGCGCATCCTGGCAACCATTCAACTTGCTGCAATCCTGATGTCTTAGAAATCCAATACGCCCGCCCTGTCGAAGAAACTTTGCCCTCCAAATGGAGTAGCTTTTGCATTTTCGTTCGAAAGAGTCTGTTGTTATGACCGCTAGGGAAAGTAATCCGAGGAGCCATTCCAATTGCTTCTGGATAGCTATTAAATACAGCCTCTACATCCTGGAAATAATCAGATTTCAACTCAACGTCATCATCCAAGAAATGAATGAATTCCTCATCACAGGCTCTAAGGGCTGCATTTCGAGCTGTAGGAAGACCCGGATTAGTTTGCAAAATTTGGTAAGACTCATGATGAGTGCTACTTAAGACAAAGTCTTCTATTATCTTAAGATTGTTTTCTTTTCCGCTATTTTCTACTATATATTTTTTTATATGTTCAGCAGAAGGAAGGTTTTCTACTTGTTTGAGTAGGGTGACTACATCTTTTGGACGCCCGAACGAACATATGACTAGGGCATGCTTGATCATCATAATCCAATGGTGAGCCAGTTTGACGGCAATAGATCCCTGGTATCAAGTTTTGATTCTGCGAACCAGGGACGCGGAAATATTCTCGATTTATATTCGGCCTCTCCAAGATACCCGGCCCACCAACTGAAAGAGCTATTTGAACCAATAAGTGATTCATTCTTGGACATAAGGAGGAGAGTTTCTGCAGAGGAGGAAAGTTCTTGGTCTGAAATATAGAAATCAGCATCACTAACGACTTCTTTTGCAGATGCAATATCGTCGGAGAAAACCGCAATTCCATCAATTTTGTTTAATGAGGTCGCAATTTGAATCGCTTCATCAAAATACTTCTTTGAAGTGAGTCCATGATATTCCTTTGCTTGAATATAGTCGCCTCGCCTTACGTGAACGCAAAGGATCTTTTTTTTATTGAACTCTTTGGACAGTTCTTTATACTCAATGGATGGATCAATAAGTTCTAACGCCTCTCGTATCGAACCTGAAATTTCCTGAAAATACCTCCAGGACTGAAAATATCCTCGCAATATTGAGGGGCTCTTTAGATTAATTATCTTGGGATCAAACGCAAAACTATTTTCTGTATAAATTTCTTTATTAAATCGATTAAATCTTCGATTGGGAAGTAGCTGATTCGTAACTTTAACGTCATTTATAATTTGAAAACTGTCTAATTCAAATTTCCTTGCTATCAGCATCGAAGTATTCAGAATGAGAGGGGAATTATTCCTCTTCGATAAACATAAGCCTGTTGCCCAACCGAACAACTGATTTCCTAGTCCCCCTTGGAGTTCTACTGTGATTCCAGCTTCTCCATAAATTGTCACACAAACACCCTAACTGTAATTACATCAATAATGGCATATCCTAGCAGTTGGTAAAGGCATTGGAATGGAGTGCGATGGAAACTCATGAAATAATTGAGTCTGTTATTGCCACGGTTCTAATTCCGGTGCGCAATGGGGAAAAGTTTCTTTCGGATTCGATTGAAAGTTGTATTACCCAATCAACTAATTTTAACTTTGAAGTATTGATTATAAACGATCATTCAATCGACTCTACCTTTGAGATTGCTGCGGAAATTAGTAGAACCCATCCTCAAGTCAGAGTACTCAACAATCCTTTATCAGGGGTTGGGTCTGCGCTTCAATTTGGACTTATCAATTCAAAAGGGAAGTATGTATTAAGATTGGATTCCGACGATGTTATGGAGCCGGGACGAATCGATAGTCAAATTAAGTTTATGGAGAATAACCCGGATTTCGTTTTACTCGGCTCTCAAATATCATTGATAGGCGATCATCACCAAGGGTTGAAGCCTAACTACTATCCGGTAAGCAATAAAGATATTTTAGGCTTTATGCGAAAAGGGAATGCCTTTGCGGATCCTTCTGTAATTCTGAGAAAAGATGCGGCGTTGGCACTTCGAGGAATCAAGAATTACTTGAATGGCGCCGAACAATATGATTTCTGGCTTAGGCTTTCGCTTCTTGGAAAGGTCGCAAACTCTGAGGCTGTATTGACAAAATATAGAATTCACGCAGCACAGTTCACGAGCTCTCGAAGTCATCGAGTATTCTTTGCCACGATGGCAGTCCAAGTAATGTGGATTTTAGGCATCAGCCAGTTTCATACAGCGCGCGATATTAACCAGAGTAATTTTGAGTTACAAAATGAAAGAGTTAGTCGAGCAGGAATGTTTTTCTACAGTTTGATTAACATTAAGAACGAGCTGGTGGCAAAGGCACGTCGTGGAAATTGATGTGATTGTCCCTGTTCGCAACGGTTCTCAATTTATAACCGATTGCTTGAGCTCTATTGTTGTACAATCGAATCTTGGTCACATCATTGTGATTAATGATGGAAGCACGGATGATACTTTATCCAAAGTTGAAGAATTTGCTCAAAAATATATGAATTTACGAATTTACTCGACTGGACCTCGTGGACTGAGCCAAGCTAGAAATTTCGGGGCAAACCATGCGAAATCTAAATATATTGCATTTCTTGATTCAGATGACACATGGGAACCGCATAAATTGGCCCTGCATGTTGCTCACATCGAGATGCATCCTGATTGTGAGTTTTCATTTTCTCTCGCTACTGAGTTTACGCGCGAGTATGAGAAAGCACCTCAACCTATCGAGCTTAAGGACCACCCTAGTTTTGAAGATTTGCTTCTACAAAACTTTCGTATAACGGGTTCGGCCTCTAGCGTGATCATGAAAAGACAAGTATTCGAAGAACTTTCTGGTTTCGATGAGAAATTGAGATACGGTGAAGATTTTGATCTGTGGTCTAGATTCGCATTTAGAAGTATGCCCTGTTTGATTCCTGAGTATCTGACCAACATACGAATTCACTCGCAAAGTATGCAAAGAGTGCAAAGAGTGGGAGAGGATCGATTCTTGGCTTCACAGACTTTTTGCAACGTCTGGGCAAAGCATCCTGAAATTATGAACGCACCTCAATTTAGAGGCAGAGCTTCTGAAATCCTTTGGGCAGACTTTCGAAAAAACTTCACTGTTGGATTGCTGGTTAAACGGGAATATGACACCTACTTGAAAAGCAACCATAAATCAGTAGTTCAAGCCTTGGGTTTGGAAAGTTCCTCGAATTATGCACTGAGTCTGTTTATTCGTAGATTCTCCCAAAAATTCTTTAACCATTCTATGATTCGGAGGCGACATGAGTAAAGTAACTGCACTTATCCCAATCAAGAACGGCGTGAAGTTCCTACCTAGCTCGATTGAGTCTCTAGAATCCAATCAGGACTTTCTAGAGAGAATTCTTGTTATTGAAGATGGCTCAACGGACTCCACCCACAAACTGCTTCAAGATTGGGCGCGCTATAACTCCAAGGTAAGCGTGATTCGCACTGGAGGAATTGGTTTAGTCGGGTCACTGAACCTTGGAATATCTGAGAGTTCTACTGATTGGGTAGCCCGCTTTGATGTTGATGATCTATACGCGAAAGATAGAATTGAAAAACAAATCGCTGCAATAAACGTAAATTCAGCTGCGGTATTTTCAGACTATTCACTTTTCTCAGATAAATTCGGAACTTTAGGCACAATCCCAAGTGCAATTTCGACTTCTGCTGTAGGTCTATCTCTACGGAGGAATCAACGTACTGCACACCCCTCTGCCCTTTTGAATGTTGCTGCACTTAAGTCCGTCGGTGGATATCGAGAGGATGATTTCCCTGCTGAAGATTACTCGCTTTGGCTGCGTTTATTAAAGGTCGGAGAATTGTCCTCGGTTGGTGAAATTCTCTTGAATTACAGGATCTCTGATACCAGCATTAGTAGTCAAATGAAGCAAGAGATGTTTTTCAAATCCAATTATTTGCGCAAAACTATAGGAATGCCGCGTATTGACGTCGATGAAGCAACGAATCTGCTCGAATTGAATTCACGGGTTTATCAGGATTTGAAAGATTCAAACATCAGAAACATTCTTCATTTCATTGATATTAAGGCTGCTCTGAACGATTGTCATCCAAAACAAACTCTGAAGTATCAGAATTTATTGGAAAAGCTTGAACTACCGACAGCCGCATTCGATTCATTTGAATTTGGCATCATGATGCTTAAGCGGAAAATTATTAAGTATCTGTTGTAGTGCTGCTGATCAATTCGATTTTTGGGAGTGGGAATATGAGTGTTCCCCCTTTGGAGATGTAATTACTCTCATTTTCACAAATTGAGTTTTTAAAGTGCCAGGGCAGAACGACAGCATACTCTGGCATCTGACTTTCCAACTGATCCTTGCTAACAATGGGAATTCTCGTTCCTGGTGTTACCCGGCCGAATTTCAATTCGTTCTTGTCGGCGATAGCTTCGATTTGACCCGGCAAAATACCCAAAAAGCTCAGAATTGTATTTCCTTTTGTTGAAGCACCAATACCCCAAATTCGATTCCCGTTTGAAATGAGTTCATTAATCAAATTTGCAAATGCTGTCTTCAGTTCAGCAATATTATCTTTAAAGTCGGCAATAGCGGATGGTAATTTAGATTTTTCTTCAGCTAATAAATCTTGAACTATTTCTTCTGTTGCAAGCGGGTTGCTTTTCTTTGAAGCGTAAACGCCGATACTCCCGCCGTTTGCATTTGACTTAACAATATTTACGATTTTCATTTCTGCCTGGCTTAATATTTCTTCAATGACTGAGATCGTGTAATACATAAGATGTTCGTGACAGATAGTGTCAAAACTATTGTTTTGAAACATCGTTAATGCATAAGACTGTTCAAAGAACCATATACCGTCGTCTAATAAAAGTGATTCTATTTCTTTTGCGAAAAGGACTGGGTTTTCTACATCGTAAAACATAGCTACTGATGTAATCAACTTAAATTTTTGATTTTGTACTAAATTGGCTGAAAAGAAATCTGGAATCCTTCGAATTTCTTTATCATAGTAAGCTGCCATATCATTCGCATTTGGATCTATTCCGACAAGATTGAAGGACTTTCCAGAAAGTACGTTTAGAAAAGTTGCATCATTTGACCCGATGTCCAGTACGGAGTCACCTTTGCTAAGGCTTACGAACGTAGCTAAATCTATAGCCAATTTTTCCACGTGTGCCTTCATTTCAGTGTTCAGCCCAGTGCGATATCCATAAGTGTTCCCAAATAGAAAATCTTGGTTCACGGAATGAAGAAGTTGAATTAAACCGCAACCTTCACACAAAACCATTACCAAAGGTGCTGACGGTGGGTCTATCTCTGTCTTTTCAGGAAAGTAGCTAGTGATAGGTACATCGCCTAAGTCAACTACAGATTTTAGTTGGTCTGAATTACAGAGTCGACACTTAACAATTTCCGAGACAACTACTTCACGCATACTCCAATTATAGCCGCTCGTGACTGGATTCCCACACACTCTAAGCCCCTAAGCTCGAACTATTAAGAGGGGATAAATTCAGCGGTTGGGGCATATCAACTATTTCCCGGGTGGAGAATTAAGTAAGGCAAGTCGTTGTGGTTACACCTGATAATACATCGGGTTATCAAAAGATTTGTATTCTTCCCAAAAAACACCACACGCTAATCAAGTAAGGCTAAACGAAGAGCATTTGCTTCAGCTCACATTTTCTTTTAGTTTTAAGACCTAGGTTTTGGCCCCAGGTCAATAATTGAACAAACTCTCTGTGCTGGCCTCAAGCGAATACTTCGAACTAAACCCAATCGCACTATTTATTAATGAAATATCAGCGCATAAGAACGCTGGATCTCCCGCACGTCTCTCCCTCTCTACAGCCACAACATCCCCGCGCCCTGCAGCTTCACATACAAGCTTGATCACTTCACGCACAGAACCACCCCGACCAGTTCCCACATTCATCGCCAGTGGCAATGTCGCTGTTGAATCCGCCGCAGCCAAGTGCGCTCCAGCAATATCTCTTACATCAACATAATCACGGATACAGGTTCCATCTGGTGTTGGGTAATCAGTTCCATAGATAACAGGAGGCTGTCCTGCCTTGAGCTTATTAATCACGATAGGGACAAGGTTCTCAACTGAGTTATCGAGTAGCTCTGGTGCTGCTGTTCCGACAACATTGAAAAAGCGAAGTGATGTTCCGTGGTTTCCTGGGATTGCGAGGAACTTATTTACTTCACCTTCTGCAGCAAGCTTTGATGCGCCATAGGGAGAGATGGGGTTCTTCTCATCATCTTCCTTGATGGGGTTTGAATGATCTGGTGCGCCATAGACGGCTGCGGTGGATGAGAAGATGAAGTTCTTGATGCCGTGCTGTGAGATGAGCTCGAGCATCTTTGTTGTGGCGTGGAAGTTAACCTCGAAGTACTCATCAGGCTTCTCCATGGATTCACCGACTGCCTTGAGGGCTGCAGTGTGGACGATGCCGTATGGCTTATAGGTGGCGAGGACTTCCTCAAACTTAGCGGTGTCGCGGATATCGGCGACAATCAGTGGGATCTCCTTGTTGTACTTCTTGCGAAGGTATTCGATCCGTGACTCAAGGCCCTGATAGAGCGAGTCATAGATGACAACATCTTTACCGCTGGCGAGAAATGCATCTGCGACGTGAGAGCCGATATAGCCGGCGCCGC
>JACCDH010068177.1_pt1 | contig 21789 bp, 6 predicted proteins | sample 7442481 | NCBI WGS metagenome assembly JACCDH01 (sample SAMN15323433, study PRJNA562643) | freshwater metagenome | isolation source: river surface water | place: USA:Blue River Watershed | collected 2017-08-15
TAAATCCAGTTTTAGTATCTGTTTTATGCTGTGTCCATTTAGATAGCAAATGCCATTGATAGTTATCATCAGGACTTGCGTAATAACCAACATAGGTTGCACTGTCCCCTTTTAAGGCAGTGATGCCGGTTAAAAATCGATAGGTAGTATTTGTTTTCCAAGGTGCGACTAAATGACTATGTCCTCCAGAACCTTCATTACCAAATTCACCTGTAAATACCCGGTTCCCTTTTTTATTTAAATGTACCAAGTAATCTAGAGGGATTTGTTTGGGATCATCTGTTTTATACAAACTCCAAATAGAAAATATAAAACGTCTTTCTGTTTTACTATTTATTTGTATACCTCCATAACCACTGTGAAATCCATTGGTCTCATAATAAGCATTCACAGCATGTTGAACTTCATTGGGAACTAATACTTCCGTATAAAACCATTTCACTGCACTATCCCCTGGAACGGTATATCTTAAATGGGTAGAAGCAGCTCCTCTATAATTACTGGTGTTGTATTGTATTGATTCGCTCTTGAAATTTTCTAGCACTAATGATTTGATGTTAGGATATTTTATTCCTTTTGGAGAGGCCCCCATAATTTCAATAAAATGATAGCCCGTGTCATTCCATTGAAAATCACCAATCCTAATTTTTGATGCATTCTTGGGCACCGCAATACTTTGTGATTTTGAAATCCCATCTATTTTTACGGAAAGTTGACAAGCATCAAAAACCTGTCCTAATTGAAGGGATAGGGTTACGGAAGTTGGTTTACTTACATAAAAAAACACTTTCGTCATTCTTTTGGGATCTGACCACCCCAATAGTCCCTCTTTGGAAAGGATGGATTCATTGTCCAATACTTTTGGGTAGGTATAAGCATTCCCATAGAGGGAGACATTCAAAACAGCGTCATTCTGTGCAAAACTGTTTATTGCTATAATCATTGTTAAACTAAAAACAAGGAAAGATGCAGATTTCATCGCATTGGATTTAGTTAGCAATTTAGGGTAAAAATGAAGGAATTGGGCTTTCATCAACCTTCCTTAAAAGTCGTAGTTGATCCTTGAACTATTGAAGGTCAATTTTAAGCCAAAAAATTTTGCAATCGTCAAGGTAAGCAAAGTTACCCACAGGCTATGTTAACTTATTGTAAATCAATGTATTTATTCGTACAAGTTTCCTAAAACAATACAAAAACGACACCGATTTTTTTCTAAAATTAGGTACTGTAGCTTAAATTTGCGACCCTTGAAAAATTTCAATTGAAAATGATATTTTTTCAAGCAAAAAAATTATCTAAAATCACCCTATTCGTATATGTCGAAGTTGTTTAAATTTTCCTTTACTCCCTTATTCGTATTATTATTTATTAATATATATGGACAGGTCCCCACGATTAGCTCATTCTCACCAACAAGTGGGAACGTGGGCACTACGGTAACCATCACTGGTACCAATTTCTCAACAACATTATCGAGTAATGTGGTTTATTTTGGTGCGGTAAAAGCCACTGTTTCAGCAGCAACATCTACGAGTTTAACGGTGACCGTTCCGGCTCGATCCACTTATGAACCCATATCAATAGTAAATACCGTATCTGGAAGGATAGCCCAAAGTAAAATTCCTTTTAGAGTTACGAATACAAGTATTTCAAGCTTCCCTGTTGGATCTGGTTCCTTTGTTGCACCAATTAATGTAACGGCTGCAGCTGGTGCGTCAAACTGGTATGAAATAGGTGATATGATATCCGTTGCTGATTATGACGGAGATGGCAAACCAGATATCGCTAAGGGTTCTAATACCACTAGTGTTAATGTTTTACGCAATGTGGTAGCCTCCTCTGGCAGTATTGCAACCAACTCTTTTTCAAGTGCCGGTAATTTTACAACAGGTAGTGCTTCGTTTGAAATTGCTTCTGGAGATATAGATGGAGATGGAAAGTTGGATATTGTTTCAATTGGAACTAGTAATTTTTCTATTTTAAGAAATACATCAACGTCTGGAACCATTTCATTCGCAACAAAGGTTGATGTAACAGCTAGTTATCAATATCGTGTTAAACTAGCAGATGTAGATGGAGATGGACGTTTAGACGTTATCACTTCTAGTAACTATTCTTCTAACTTCAATGTGTATCTGAATACCTCTAGTATTGGTAGTATTTCATTTAACACTACACCGACTTCTATTGGAGGGTTAAATGGTTCCAGACATATTACTATTGGTGACATCAATATGGATGGAAAAACAGATGTTATTGCTGCCAATGAAGGAACAATGAATGCTTTACTTTTCCTGAACACTTCTACAACCGGATCCGTTAGTTTTGGTAGCGGTATTGCAGTGGCAGGTGGCTACTGGTATAATTCTGTTGGAGATTTTGACGGAGATGACAAAAACGATATCCTTTCAAATGGAGGGAACGTAAGCCTATTAAGAAATAATTACAGCTCTGGCACATTTACTAGTAGCAATTTAACAACTGCAAGCAATATCAGTTCTTCTGATGGACTTTCTTATACAACTCAATCAGATTTTAATGGTGATGGAAAGTTAGATTACTTTACTTCATTTCAAAATAGTGGTCAATCAATAAGTTGGTATAAAAATAACTACACAACAGGGTCTTTTAGCAGTTCTAGTTTTGCCGCATTTTCAAATTCATTTAGCACACCCTATCAAATGATAATTTGTGATTTTGATGGAGATGGAAAACAGGACATTGTTTCAAGTGCCTCTTCTAATGCATTTGTGCAAATTGCAAGAAATAAAATTGGAGAAGATCCAACTATCACTACCACAGGAACATTAAGTGCTTTCACATCTTGTGCTGGCATTAATTCTACAAATCAAAGTTTTAGTGTAGCCGGAACTAATTTAACTGCAAATATTTCTATTACCGCTCCTACGGGATTTGAAATTTCTACAAGTTCTAACTCTGGTTATGCTAGTTCATTAACATTAACACAAACTGGAGGTGCAGTTGCAAGTACCACCATCTATGTTCGTACAACAACTGCTGCCACTGGAAATCCATCAGGAAATATTTCTTTGAGTTCTACTGGTGCAACTACTGTTAACGTAGCTGCGAGTGCAACGGTATCAGCTGCACCAACCTTAACAGGTACTTTTTCCATTTACAATGGGAATACCACACAATTAACAGGATCAGCTACAGCCAATGCGAGTACCCCATGGGTATCTTCCAATACAGCTGTTGCCACTGTTAATAGTTCAGGTCTGGTAAGTTCCGTTAGTGTTGGAACAGCTACCATTACCTACATGAATACAAATTCATGTACTGTTGCGGCTTTAATTACGGTTCAAGCTCCTCCTATTTCAATTAGTAGTTTTAGTCCTACATCAGGAGCAGTTGGTACTTCTGTAACCATAACCGGTGTGAACTTTAACACCACGGCTGCAAACAATATAGTTAGATTAAATGGTGTAAGATGTACAGTCACTTCAGCAACTTCAACTCAATTAGTAGTAACCATACCTTCCAGAACAGGATATGGCAAATTCTCAATTTCCAATACCGGGATTAACCAAGTAGCTTATTCTAATAATAAGTTTAACATTACTCCTTCTGCACCAATTAATCCAATTAGTAATTCACAGTTTTCCGTGAACTCCTTGTCCACTACTTTTAGTACCAATACAAGTGGATTACCTAAAACTCATTTTATTGGCGACATCGACGATGATGGGAAAATGGATTTTGTCTATTATAATTCGAGTGGTGATTTAAACGTATTTAGAAATACATCAAGTGCTGGAGCATTTACTTCAGCCTCAGTTACTTTAAGTACAAAAGCGAATAGCACTGGTTGGCCAACCTATGGTGGTGGAAGATTTTTTGGTGGTGATATGAATGGGGATGGAAAAATGGACTTTGGTGCATCTAACGGAGGTTACAATGGTGGATTAGCCAATATCAATGCATCCACATCAGGGACAATCAATTTTAATGCCAGTTCAAATATTAAAGCGAGTGACGGAAACTATAATGTTACCAACGGTCAAGAAGCTTTTGATATTAACGGAGATGGAAAATTAGACATTATTGGATTTTACAACACAAGTCCGGCTTGGGTATATTTAAGTCAGAATACTTCTTCAGGCAGTACTTTTTCTGTAAATACAGGAAACACGGCCAATAGTTATGCTTATTCATTTACTACTACCAACCTCCCAACTGTTACTGAAACATTTGATGTGGATGGAGATGGTAAACAAGATCTTGTATACGGAACTAGTTCAGGGCTATTCGTAATGAGAAACACAACTGCATTAGGTGCTGCACTTAGCTCCTTCTCTTTAACTAATAGTACTATTGCTACAGGTTTAAGTAGTGTAAATGGTATTGTGACTGCAGACATTAATGCAGACGGAAAATTAGATGTCATTATCACTCAAGGTTCGAATGTTTCAACCTATATTAATAATTCAACATCAGGTACCATATCTTTTGCATCTGCTGTTACCAATACTTTAGCTTCCTCTGCCAAGGGTGTTGGTGCGGGGGATATAGATGGAGACGGAAAAATTGATATTATCGTAAGTGACAATTCATTTACTTATTATATAAAAAATACAACGACCGCAAGTACGGCAACCTATAGCACTCCAGTTCAAATTGCAACTCAATCATTAACCGACTTGAATGTGTTTGACGCAGATGGAGATGGAAAGCAAGATGTAGTTGGAACCGTAGGATCCAACTTAGTTGCCTTGAGAAATAAAAACGGAGAAGACCCTACTATTAATGTTACTGGTACCTTAAGCTCCTTTGTAACTTGTGCTGGAACAGCATCCAATAGCCAAACTTTTACAGTTTCTGCTATAAACTTGACCACTTCTGCAACAATTACCGCACCAACCGGATATGAAATTTCTACAAGCGCTGGCGCTGGTTATGGAACAACAGTTACCTTATCCCAAACAGCAGGAAGCATAACTTCAACGGTTATTTATGCGCGCCTTTCTTCCACTGCAACTGGTAACCCTTTAGGAAATATCGCTTTAACATCCACAGGAGCTACCACGGTAAATGTGGCAGCGTCTGGAACCGTTAATGCTTTGCCTACTATTTCAGGAACCTTAACCACTACGACTATTGGAACCACTCAGTTAACAGGATCTGCAACAGCGAACGCAAGCACTCCATGGGCTTCCTCAAATACATCTATTGCAACCATTAGCAGTACAGGTTTAGTCACTGGTGTAGCAGTTGGAACTTCAACCATTACTTACATTAATACCAATGGATGTATAAGAACAGCTTTGGTTACGGTAACGGTGCCGCCGCCTGCAATCACAACCACAGGAACTTTAACTAATTTTACAAAATGTAGCGGAGCAATCTCCAATGCACAAACATTTACAGTAACAGGTCAATATTTGACAGCAAACATTGCTATCGCAGCACTTACTGGTTTTGAATATTCAACAGATGGTACAACCTATGCTAGTACATTAAGTTTAGCACCAAGTTCAGGAACCATTTCTGCAACCAGTATTTTTGTCAGACTTACAGCTGCGATTGCAACCAACCCATCAGGAAATATAGTATTATCAACAACAGGAGGTAATACAGTGAACCTAGCAGCCTCTGGTACGGTGAATGCCTTACCAACTATTACTGGCAATACTTATTTAACTATCAATGGAAGCGCTCAACTATCTGGATCTGCAACAGCCAACAGTTCGACTCCATGGCAATCCTCAAATACAGCAGTTGCAACCATTAATTCAACAGGATTAGTGTCAGCAGTAAGTTTAGGTACGAGTTCAATTACTTATACAAATGCAAATAACTGTAGTGTTTCCGTAAATATTTCCGTAAATACTCCAGCACCAATCGTTAGTTCATTTACTCCTATCAGTGGAAATATAGGAAGTTCAATCACGATAACGGGTAGCGATTTTTCAAGTACAGCAGCCAATAACATTGTATTTTTTGGATCCGTAAGAGGAAATGTTACTGCAGCTAGTGCAACTAGTTTAACAGTAACTGTGCCTGCTGGTGCAAAAGTTGCTTCTATTAAAGTAATTAATACAGATAATAATTTAAGTGGCGTATCAAGCAAATCATTTGTGCCAACTTATACAAATGCAAATCCGGTTGCAATTGCAAGCTCCCATTTTACAGCTATACAGATGACCACAGCTACTAGCCCAGCATCCGTAAATTCTCCAGTATGGAGTTCTGTGAGACATAATGGGGGTGTTGCCGACTTAGATGGTGACGGAAAAGTAGATTTATTAATGGTAGACAACACCAATTCACGCATAGCTATCTATAAAAATGCAGCAACTTCAGGTAGCTTGGCCATTACTAATTTCTCAACAGTTGTATACGCATCATCCATTTCAGGTCCTACTGATATTGATGTAGAAGATATCAATAATGATGGCAAGCCAGATATTATTGTAGCAAATGGAGGAACCTCTATTTCTATCCTAATCAATACTTCAACTGTTGGAAATATCAGTTTTGCAACTAAGCAAGACTTTACAGTCGCATCAAGTATGATTGTAAAAGTCGCCGATGTGAATGAAGATGGCAGACCTGATATTATCACAGCAGCTAGAGGTGGTAGTAGTGTGAATATTTATTCCAATACTACTGCTCTCCCATCCAATACCATTACTTTAAGTACGGTTACTAGTTTAACAGGGGCAAGTTCCATCTATGACATTGTTATTAAAGACATCAATAATGACAACAAACCTGATATTAACCTTGCAGCAAGTAATTATTATGCATTCATTAATACCAATTCCAGCCCAAGCTCCACCTCATTTTCACAATCCGTATCTAAAACAACTTCAGCTGGATTGTATTCTATCCAAGTTGAAGATTATAATTTAGATAACAAAAATGATGTTGTTTTTGGATTCATGGGAGCCGCTAATGGGGGTATGTTCCAAAATAATTACAATTCAGGAACCATTGCCAATACCGATTTTTCATCTGAAATTACCATTACTAACTTATCAGGTTCAAGCTCGCAATATGCATGGCAATTGCAATCAGGCGATTTTAATGGAGATGGCAAACCAGACATTTTAAATACCGACTTCAATGCTGGTAGCACCGTTAGAATTGTTACCAATACTAATACCATGGGTTCGGGCAATACCTTAAGTTCCCTAAATTTTGCTGGTGCTTATATTGGATCTAGTAGTTCCTACGGTAACTCATTTGCTGTTGATTTAGACAATGATGGCAAAACAGACTGGGCAAACTTTTCTAACAATAGAATTGACATAGGTCGTAACAAAACTGGAGAAGATCCAACCATCACAAGAGCAAGTAACTTTAGCAATTTTGTGACCTGCCCTAGTACAGCTTCTCCTAGTCAAACTTTCACCGTTTCTGGTACTTTTTTAACAGCAAATATTTCAGTTACGGTTCCTTCAGGTTATGAAGTTTCAACTTCGGCTAATTCTGGTTATGCAACTTCGCTTACCCTCACACAAACCAATGGTGTAGTAACGAACACGACTGTCTATATTAGATTAGCAAGTACAGCTTCTGGAACACCAGCTGGTAACATTTCATTAAGCTCTACAGGCGCAACCACACAAACAATTGCCGTAGCGGGAACATTAAATTCAGTACCAACAATAACTGGACAACCTTCACTCACTGCGCAATCTAGATGTATTAATGTTGCAGCAACACCTTTGACTGTTACTGCAACAGGTACGAATATTACATACCAGTGGTATTCCAATGCTACAAATTCTAATACCGGTGGCACATTAATTACAGGAGCTAATAGCGCAACCTATACTCCATCCACATCCACTCTAGGTACTGTATATTATTATGTAGTTGTTTCTGGAACATGTACACCCAATGCAACAAGCAATGTTGCAGGGGCGGTGACCACCAATCCAATACCATCCGTAACAATTGGAAGTATTACAAGTCCAATTTCAACAGCCACAAGCTTTAGTCTCCCTTATTCAGGTGCGACAGGCAGTCCTAATCAATATTCTATATCCGTAGATGCCAACAATAGCATGAGTTCATTTGTTGCCGTGAACAATGCAACATTAGCAAGTTCTCCTATTACAGTAGCTATCCCACAAAGTATTGCGAATAGTTATGATTATAACTTAATTGTTAGAAATTCAACAACAGGTTGTACATCTGCTAATATTCCATTTACAGTAGTTGTCGCAAAAGCTACTCCAACCTTAACAGGATTCACAGCTTTAAATAAAACCTTTGGCGGAGCAACCTTTACATTGACCAATCCTACCTCTGCAAGTACAGGTACTTTCTCTTATACCATAAGTGATCCAAATGTGGCAACTGTATCCGGAAATGTTGTTACCATTGTTGGTGCGGGTACGGCTACAATTACCGCTTCACAAACAGATGACAATCGTTTTAATGCCACAAGCATATCAACAACCTTAACGGTAGCTAAGGCAACCCCAACATTATCAAATTTTGGCGCCATTTCTAAAAATTTCGGTGAGAATGCCTTCCAACTAACAGATCCAACTAGTGCAAGCACCGGAACATTTAGTTACACAAGTAGTAATGCCAATGTAGTAACTGTTAATGGAAATACGGTAACCATAGTAGGCGCTGGAACGGCTACTATTACGGCAACGCAATCAAGTGATGCAAACTATAGTACAGGATCTATAGCGAGTACAATTACGGTGGCTAAAATCAATCCTATAATTTCCAATTTCTCAGATATAACTAAGAACTATGGTGATGCAGCATTTACGTTAACAGCTCCTAATTCAAATGCCCCAGGTTCAATTACCTATTCAAGTAGTAATAATAGTGTTGCAACCATTAGTGGCTCAACCCTAACCATTATTGGTGCAGGTACGGCAACTATAACGGCTACACAAGCAGGTAGTAATAATTATAATGCTGGAACTATTAGCGCTTTATTAACAGTCAATAAGATTGATCCTACATTAACTAATTTCAATCCTATTAATACAACCTTCGGAAATGCACCGATAACTATCACTGCACCATCTAGCAATAGCAATGGTTCATTTAGCTATGTATCTAGTGACGTTAATGTGGCCACTATTAATGGCGCTGTTATCACTATTGTAGGTGCAGGAACCGCCAGTATTACAGCTACACAAGCAGGTACAAATAATTTCAATAACACCAACAATACCATCTCAACCAATATTACGGTAGCTAAAGCAACTCCTACTCTATCAGGATTCAATAGCATTCAAAAAAATATGGGAGATGCTAATTTCACATTAACCAATCCTACTTCAAATAGTACCGGTAATTTCACATTTACGATTAGCGATACCTCAATTGCTTCCATTAATGGGAATACAGTAACCATAATTGGCGCCGGAACAGCAAGTATTACTGCAACACAAGCTGCTGACAATAATTACAATGCAAGAACCATTTCAACAACCATTGTAATCACTAAACCAGTACCTACTTTGAGTAATTTTAGTACTATCAATAAAACATTTGGAGACGCTAATTTTACATTAAGTAGTCCGAGTTCAAATAGCACAGGAAACTTTAGTTATGTAAGTAGTAATCCAAATATTGCCACTATTTCAGGAGCTACTGTGTCTATTATTGGCGCTGGAACCATAACCATTACAGCTACACAGGCAAGTGATAATAATTATAGTGTAGGAACCATTGCGACTACATTGACTATCTCAAAAGCAAATCCAATTTTATCTGGATTCAATAGCATAAACAAAACATTTGGAGATGCCAGCTTTGCCATTACTCCACCTAATTCCAACTCAAATGCTGGAATAACCTATGTGAGTAATAATACAAGTGTAGCTACCATTTCTGGAACAACCATAAATATAATCGGAGCAGGCACTGCAACCATTACAGCAACACAGTCAAGCAATTCGAATTTCAACAATGGAACCATTGCAACTAATATTACAGTAGCCAAAGCAAATCCAGTTTTAGGAACCTTTAATAATATTAGTAAAGCTATTGGAGATCCAAGTTTTGCAATTACTGCCCCTGTTTCTAATTCAACCGGTACTATTTCTTACGCAAGTAGCAACTTAAATGTAGTAACCATAACAGGAAATATTGTAACTGTTGTTGGAGCAGGAACTGCAACCATTACAGCAACACAAGCAAGCACCAATAATTATAATACGGCTACCGCAACTGCTCTTATTTCAGTAGGTCAAACCAACCCAACTATATCAGGATTTGCCAATATCAGTAAAATTTATGGAAATAATCCATTTACTTTAACAGCACCGGTAAGCAATAGCAATGGTGCCTTTAGCTATACCTCAAGTAATAGCAATGTAGCAACCATCAATGGTAACACAGTTACTATTGTAGGTGCAGGAACTGCCACTATTACGGCAACACAAGCTAGCAGTAATAATTATAATTCCGGAAGCATTACAGCTATCTTAACTGTAGCAAAAGCCAACCCAACAATTGGCAGTTTGTCTCCTATTAATAAACTGGTTACCGACGCTGATTTCACTATAAACGCTCCAAGCTCTAACAGTACTGCTACCTTTACCTTTACAAGTAGTAATGCCAATGTAGCAACTATCACAGGCAATTCTATTCGTATTGTGGGTATAGGGAATACTACCATCACTGCCACACAAGCCAGTAACAATAATTATAATGGTGGATCAACATCAACGGTATTAAATGTAGCTCCGGCTCAATCCTCCATAAGAATTATCAATGACAGTTTCAGCACCACTATTGACACTTTATTTACGAGCAATATTACATTAAACGATAGTGCTCCAAATGTGAATTATGGAAATGCCATAGCAGATGTAAGTAATCCTGCTGGAGCCATCATGAATGTACAAGCAAATGGAACATTTACATTTAGGGCAAGTCAAGTGGGTACGTATAAGTTTACCATTTCAGCTTGTAGTAGTAACAATCAACAAAACTGCCCTACTTCCCTATTGGTAATGAATGCTACCTATTTACCACAAGCAAGCATTAACTTATTTTACAATACGCTATTAGCTTCAGATACCGCTAAATTGATTGCTAATTTTAGCAATGGTGTTGCCCCTTACAGTATCATCATAAAAAATAATAAGGATACCGTAAAACAAGAATTTACAAATCTTACCAATACCGCTAACATCACTTTAGCCCCTAGAAAGGATAGTGCGATATTTGCAATCCATTCAGTGAAGGACGCAAACAATGTAATTAGATACAGCCGCTTTACAAAAGATACCACCCAACTTCATATTGTAAAGCCAGACATTAAACTTACTTTAAAAGCAACTCCTCCTCAACCGATTACAGATAGCACTCTGCAAATGAACTTGCTTTTGAGCATCGAAAACAAAGGTGTTGTGGATGTAAATGGCGTACAAGTATTAGCTGATTTAACAAAAGTATTCCCTCCTGGAATGGAATATATTTTAGATAGTGTTTCTACAGCAGACAGTACCATTCTGTTGAATCCGAATTACACGGGAATTAATACCACTTTAAGAACCAATAGCAATCAAGGATTTAGTGTTTCTACGGTAAGGTCTAATTCCACCGTATTGTCCCAAGCAGAATTGTTTAATTTTGGAGTTAATTTATTGAAACAGCAAAAAGGAAATGTAAATTTCAAATTTAAAATTAAACCTAATGCAGTAACTACTCCATTAGTGCTTCAGTTTTCAAGTTCTGGAAAGGGTCAATTGATACAAAACGATGGAAAAGTAAGTACTACACCGGCTTCCACTGTATCTACAGATGGAGCCAATCCAAATCCAAGTAATACAGCGAATCCAATTCCAACCTATGTTCCGCTAGTCCCTATCAATTATATTGGTTCAGCCTTAGAAGGTTCAATGCCAACTATAGAAAATGGAGGGTATGTTTTCCATTATAATGCTATCATCAAGAATTACAGTAACGGAAATTTAGATGCAGTAAAAGCAATTCTAGACTTAAGTAATAGTTTCTCTAGACCGGATACTGCATTTGTAACCTACAGTCAACCAGTAAATGCTAGCATCACTTTCAATAATAATTACAATGGATATTCAGATAAAAATTTATTTAGCAATATAGGATTGTTGGCTGTGGGGGATTCTATCAAAGCCAGCTTTGATATCCATATTAGAACCAATAAATTGAAATATACTTGGCCTATTAGTATGAGCGCAAGTGCTGTTACTAGTCTATACAATACCCCAATAAGTGATGAATCTTACAACGGTACCAATCCAGACCCTAATTTTGATAAAATACCTGCAGAACAATCCATCACTTTGAGTTCAGTTGGCTATGCAGCCCCTAGCAGTCCAACAGTAAGAAGTTTAGTTTACAGTTTAGGAAATGCAAGTAATCCTATCAACCTTAGCAATATGATTGTATCCACCCCTACTGGAACAATACCAAGTTGGTGCGATATCAATGGAAATAATTGCACAGTAATTGCACCTAATTTGCCTATTGCTACGGGAAGATATATTTGGTGTATAAAAGCTTACGACACCTTAAGTGGACAATATAGTACTAACTGCGTATTGGACACTGTTACAATGCTACCAAGTTTGACTGTTAGAAAATTAACCTTTGTTAAGTCAGTAACCACAAATCCTATCAATATTGCAAGTGCTATTACGGCGATCAGCCCAGGAAGTAAAGTTAGATGGTGTGACGCAAATGGCAACAATTGTACTTTCACAACACCATCCACTCCAGTGAATATTGGAGAGTACATTTGGACAGTAAGTGCAGTAGATACAACCAATAACTTAACAAGCGCTGGCACGATAAAAGATACGGTGACCATTTTAGATCCTTATAAAGTAATTGATCTTACAAAACGTATTAGTCAAGTGGCCATGAACCCTGATGGAAGCTTTAATGTTGAATTTAATTTTGTGGTATCTAATAACAGTGGTCAAATATTGAATGATATTGTGCTTAAAGACAATTTAACGAATGTATTTGGCAATAATGTTCAGTTTACTGTCTTGTCCGTTCGCAATACCGGCTACTTAAATGTAAATCCAAAATATAATGGAGTTACAGATATCAACTTGGTAAATAACAATGTGATTCTTCTTAATAACAAACAAGACACTGTCCTATTAACCCTATTGGTAAAAGGAACAAGAATCGATGGCAATTATAGTAATAGTGCCTCAGCAACTGTCAATACTAATTATGGTGCGTTTACAGTTATCTCCAATGATCCAATAAGCAACCCAAATAATACCAACAATAGATTAGCAACTAATTTTGTCATTCCTAAATTAGATGTAATTGTTGCAGGTGGATTCTCGCCAAACAACGATGGCATAGATGATACCTGGATTATTGAACGTCCTTATGGAACCAAAATTGCTGTTAGAGTATTCAATAGATGGGGAAATGAGGTATTCCAAAGTGAAGATTATATGAATGATTGGAGAGGAAGAGGAGAACGTAGCTTCCTAGGCACAGAAGTGCCAGGAGGAACTTACTTCTATGCAATCATTGTAACTACTAACGACAATAAAACCTATAAATTAAGTGGAAGTTTAACGATTGTTAAATAACCTTTTGAATCTAATACGCATGAAAAAAATATACCTAATTGTAGGCTTATTCATTTTGACTTTTACAAAGTTAAAAGCACAAACAGAATCTATGTATTCCCAATACATGTTCAATATGTTAAGTGTAAACCCTGCTTATGCTGGTAATAGAGAGGCTACCAATTTAAACTTCTTTCAGAGAAGACAATGGGCAGGTTTAGATGGTGCCCCACAAACTACCTCTGTAAGTATAGATGGTTCCTACAGTGCCAACAAAATTGGATGGGGTTTACAAATGTACGATGATAGATTAGGGGTAGAAAAAGCATCAGGAGCAAAAATGATCTTATCCACTCATTTACAAGTTTCTCAAAGAGGAACCCTATCCGCTGGTTTGAACATTGGATTAATGAACTATAGAATTGATCTATTGAATGTACAGGGCAGATACACTCCTAACGACCCTGCCTTTTATGCAAATTTAAATAAATGGTTGCCAGATGTAGGATTAGGTATTTTTTATAACACCAATAACTTTTATGCAGGTTTTTCAATACCGAATGTATTAAGATCAAGAGTAGCCGCTTTTGATGTAATGAACTCAGGTATTCACAAAGCAAATAATACCCATTTATATTTCACAACTGGTTTTGTAGTAAATGTAAATGAGGATGTAAAGGTAAAGCCATCAACCATGCTAAAGGCAGTAAGTGGGGCTCCTATCCAAGCAGATTTTAACGCGAATGTTTGGCTTAAAGACATCATTGGCATTGGAGCATCCTATAGAACAGGCGATGCTGTTGTTGGTATGTTGGAGCTACAAGCTAATGAATCTTTGAAGGTAGGATATGCTTACGATGTTACCATTTCTCCTTTAAAATTTTACAACAACGGCACTCATGAAATATTGCTTAGATATGAGTTTAGTAATAATAAGTCAAAAATTAAATCAACTCGCTATTTCTAAACAATCTTGTAGCTAACTAATACGCTGAAACTTATGAAAAGAATTATATACTTATTAATATTATTAGCTTGTTTCCAACAAGTAAGTGCCCAAAGAAAAGCCGTACGTATTTTGAAACAGGCAAATAAAGAAGCTAGTAAATACAGATATGCTTATGCCATACCCTTATACAAGACTTATATTATTAAAGGAGGAAAAGACAGTAGTGTATATAAAAAATTAGGAGAAGCCTATAAATTTGTGAATCAATTTGATAGTGCTATTAAATATTATAAAGTTGCTGCAAAGGCTGGTATTGAATTAAACAATGAATTGGCTGAATTATTCGCCTCTACCGGTAATTACGAAAATGCAAAAAAGGAATACGAAATCATTTCGGAAAAAAATAAGAGCTTATTAGCCGATGCTCGTTTATATGGATTTAGTAATATCAATAAATTTTTTATTGACTCTTTAGACTATAAAATCTACCCAACTCTATTAAATACAGTATATAATGAGTTCAATGCCGTTCCTTATAAAGAGGGACTGGTTTTTGAATCTAATCGCATTGCCTCTACCAAAATTAAGAAGAAGAGAAGTAATAAAATAAAACAGATATTTTCACCGGAATTTGCATGGGACGGAGCTAGCTATTCTAAGTTGTATTTTATTCCTTCTATAAAAGACATTAGAACAGATAGCTTCCCAATTGTACAATGGAATGACAAACAAGTGGGTTATGCTGAAAAAATGAGAGAATCTAGTAATGATAATCGTAAGATGATAAGTAGTTACGGATATACCCCTGCACCTTATAAATTAGACACCAATATTCAGCTATTTTCAAAACAATTTGATGATCGCTTTAACGTAGGTGCTATTACATTTACACAGGATGGGGAAACCGCCTATTATACTAGAAATGGCAAAAAAGCAAAGAATGGTTATATGTTGGAAATTTGGGAGAGTACAATGGAAAAAGGGATATGGGGCCCTGGAAAAAGACTCTTCTTCAATAACCCAAACTATAATTACTTCCACCCTGCTGTTACGCCTGATGGAAAAAGATTGTATTATGTTTCGGATGAACCAACAGGCTTAGGAGGAACTGATATCTATTATTTAGATAAAAATGAAGACGGATCTTGGAAAGCTACTACCAATGCTGGACAAGAAATCAACACCACCGGCAATGAACTATTTCCAAGTTTTCAGGATGGAATTTTCTTTTTTAGTAGCAACGGACATCCGGGTTTAGGTGGCTTAGATATATTTAGATTGACTAAAGATACTAGAAATGGGTTAGCTGTAAAAAATATGGGCTATCCAGTAAATAGTGAAAAGGATGATATGGGATTCTCTATTAAAGGTAATACTGGTTTCTTTAGCTCTAATAGAAAAGGCAGTGATGACATTTATGCATTTGATTACGCCCAAGTACTTGTCAAAATGGAAGGACAAATTAGTGTGGACAATGAAGCCGCTATTGGAAAAAAAGTATATTTAACACAAAAGAATGAAGTAGGACGTGTTCAAATAGTAGACAGTGCTTTATTGGACAGTAACTCATCTTATTCATTTACAATGCGTCCAAATAGAACTTATTCAATCCTTGCTTATGATGCCAATGGAAATGAATTTGAACAATCAATAAGTTCTAATGACTACGTATCCACAAACGGAAAATTTGTAATTCAGGCTGGAAAAATTAATATACCACTCACTGAAAAAGAACTGATTGCAAAGAAGCTAAAAGAACAAGAAGCATTGGCAAGAGAGCGTGCAGCTATGGGTCGATATTTTGCTAGAACAGTGGATTCCTTAATGAAACTAACCAAAGACTATGTCGCCTTGCACCATCCATTCAATCAAGTATATGTAGTTCAGAAGGATCTGAATGAGTACTATAAATTAATTGAACGCGTAAAACGAATGCGCGGCAAGAGAATAGTGATTGTTTCCGCATCCGATTGTAATGGATCAGAAGCATATAACGAGATTTTATCACAAAATAGAGCTAAGCGTATCTACAAAACACTTTCTGCACTATCCAGCAACAACATTATCATCAAAAACGTAGGTGAAAAAGAATTGCTTAAGGATTGTAATGATATTGCTAATACAAAAGAAGATCAGCTTGAAAACAGATATAGCTACGTATTTATTTTAGATCAAAAATAAGTGTTATTTTAGGGCATTCGTAAAAGTATGTTATACCCTATCTATTTTCTTTATTTCTTCATTGGACATATCCTTAAAGGGATATTCCGACTAAGTCGTACAAGAAACTATGGGGTATCCTATTTGAAATCCTTAGAAACCTCTTTCCAAGGAAGTTTTGATATTACCTTATTTAATAAAGTAGCAAAATTTCAAAGTATCCAACTTCATTTGGTTAACGAAGTATTCGTTGGTTTATTTAATAGATCCATCTCAAAGAAAGAAAAAGAATTAAACGTCAAATATTTTTTGATGACGGCACTCTATGATGATTTGATAGATCGTCAGCTAATGGATACCCAAACACTCAATGATCTTTTCTACCACCCTGAAAAAGCAAAACCTACCAGTTTTAATGAAAAGGTATTGGTAAAATTACATTTAGACTTATTAAACCAAGTTCCGGATAATAAGACCTACTGGAAAACTATTGAACAAATACACAAAGCACAAAAAGATTCTGCTCAACAATTTGATCCTCAAATCACTTTTGATAAAATGTTAGATATTACCAAAAGAAAGGGAGGATATAGTTTACTTATGTGTAGACATTATTTAAAAGATCCTATTCACAAAGAAATAGATGATTGTTGGTACAGTTTTGGGGGGCTAATACAAATGACAAATGATTTATATGATACTTACAAAGACACACAGGAAGGTATCTCCACTTTTGCCAATAGACTGACAGAGATCGAAAAAATAAAAGAAACTTACCAAAATCAAAAAAGTGAGTTTTTGGAATCTATCCAAAAAATGCCTGTCAGTCAATTTAAGAAAATACAATTTTGCATTCGAACTTCCTTAATTGCCTCATTTGGCGATATCGCCATCCAACAATTAAGTCAATTGAAAGACCATTTAGGTCAACTACCTGATTTAAGACAGGTGCCTAGACAACAGTTAATCATTGACATGGAAAAACCATTGAATATAGGACGTTTATTTAAGTATGCTTATCAAAATGGAAAACTATGGAAGTAAAAATGGAGCCTAGTTGGAAAAATGCCCTTTCGGAGCTATTTAATAAACCTTATTTTTCTCAAATCAGTTCTCATTTAAAGACTGAAAAAGCACTTAACAGTGTGATCTACCCCAAAGGAAATTTAATTTTTAATGCTTTTGAACAAACTCCATTTGATTCCTTAAAAGTAGTGATACTTGGACAAGACCCCTATCACAATCCAGGACAAGCAATGGGTTTAAGTTTTTCAGTTCCTGCAGGAGTCAAAATCCCACCTTCCTTAGTCAACATTTATAAAGAATTAAATAAAGATATTGGGATGCCTATCCCAACCACAGGAGATTTAACCAAATGGGCAAACCAAGGCGTATTGCTTTTAAATGCAGTGCTTACAGTAAGGGCAAATGAACCAGCGAGTCATGGGAAAATTGGATGGACAGATTTTACCGACGATGTGATTCAAATAATTTCTAGTCAAAAAAACAATATTGTATTTCTATTATGGGGTAACTTCGCCCAACAAAAACAAATATTAATTGATGCTACCAAACATAAAATCTTAAAAGCGGCACACCCTTCCCCATTGAGTGCGCATAATGGTTTTTTTGGATGTAAGCATTTTAGTGATACTAATAAATATTTAGTAGCACATCATAAAGATCCTATTGACTGGATGCCATAAAAGTGAATTAAAATGAAAATAATTAAATTTAGTATTAAAAGAATTTTGGCCTTTTGGGCTTTGCTTATGTTTGCTACCACTATGTTTATTTATATGTGGTTTTACCTTATTTGCGCTATTACTAGAGAACCCAATAGAACCAAATGGCACCGTAGAATATCACAATTGTGGATGGGTACCTTTATGATCATGTCTGGTATAAGATTTTCCGTGAGAGGAAAACATCATTTTGACGATTTAGAAAATGCGGTTGTAGTATGTAATCACAATAGCTTATTAGATATTCCTGTAAGCTTTCCATTTTTGCCAAGAGCAAATAAAACCATTGCTAAAAAGTCCCTTTCTAAAGTGCCTATATTTGGCTGGATTTACTCTATTGGAACGGTATTAGTAGATAGAAATGATAGTAAAAGTAGACAAGCCAGCTATGACAAAATGAAGTATGTTTTAAACCATGGATTAGACATGCTTATTTATCCAGAAGGCACTAGAAATATCACCGATGCCCCTTTAAAATCATTTTACGATGGTGCATTTAAATTAGCCATTGAGACGCAAAAGCCAATCGTTCCCGTGGTATTATTGAATACCAAAAAATTACTACCCGCCAAACCTAGTATGTGCTTTAAGCCTGGGAAAATCACCATGCATATTCTTCCAGCAGTGTATCCTAAAGATCATACCATTGATTCATTGAAACAGGAAATTTATGATATCATGGCAAAGCATTATCTAGAGAACGAACCCAAGTAAAAATGGTTTAAAAAGAGGAAGAGGAGAAAGTACGGCTTCTGTTAATTCTTAAGTCCCTCAATATTCCAGACTTGGGATTAATGGTTATGTTAAAGGACTTATACAATCCAATAGGTGTAATATTAATTGCCAATTGCCAACAATGCATTTCCCTTGTTATGAACATACTCATTTGTTGTATGTTCATTTTTTTAACATCCACGAATCCAGTTGCCCCTAACTTCCATTTTGGAGTTATGCTAAAATCTCCTGACAAATTCATGGAAGAGAAAAATTCAGTTTTAAACCCAGTATAATCCGGTTTTATCATTCTTGAAAAGTTCAAAGAATAGGATAAGGTTAAAGACCAAGGAATATTAAAATCTGTGAATTCTGCTGGATTTTCTCTGACGTATTGCAATTGTCTCATTTGCTCATCTGGTGTCATGAATGGATCCACAGGGATTGATTTTTTATTATCATCCTTTCCATCCTTAGCTTTACTTTTAAACGAAGTCGAGAAGGATATACCTCCATTGGTAATATTACCAAACTTTAATTTAGCAGGATCAAAGTCTAATTTATTTACCCTGAACCCCTTATTGTCTGTAGCATATGGATCTACTGTAAGAGATGAAGTAATATTTAAGGTATTAAATAACAAAGTACGTGCATAGAAATTAAAATTTCCCAGTTGAAAACTGTCCGCTAAAAAATTGTAATTAGAAGTAAATCCAAAGCCTTCTATTAATTTAATTTTTTTGAACGATACGGCGGAAGTGTCTTCCTTGTCTCGCACTTTCATTTCTAATAGGTTATCTACGCCAAATCCAATTCCTCCATATGTCCCTTCAGAATAGGCACCTCCTATTCCATTCCCATCAAATTTTGAGAATCTATACTTTCTTCCAGTAGAATCAATTTGTGCAGTATAATGATAAGCAGATGCAAGATTTGGAGTATAATTGAAACTAATACTTGGTCTAATTTCATGTCTAACCGCCACTACTTTTTTTCCATTTACTTTATAGGTTCCAAAAATTCTACTTGCCATTCCCAAGCCAAACGTCAGATTGGTTGCGTTATAAAATCCTCTATTAATGGTAGTATCTACTTTTTTTAATTGTTCATTCCATTTTAATATATTGGATTGACCAAACCATTTATTTTCAAAATTTACAGATGGTGTAAGGGTAACTGGGCCTAAGGAAGGCAAGGATACAGAAATGGGAATACTATGTGTTGCTCCCCATTGCATCGTGTCTAGAATTTTCCTAAAATTGATGGCGGTATCATAAAACCCAACCTGATTTTGGAAGGATCCATTATAACCTATACCAATTTTTTCATACCATTTTCCAGATCCAATTTGATCCTTCTTTTGAAAGGGATACACCGTGAGTACGTTGAAATTGACAATAGGCAAACTCACATTTACGGTTTTGGAATTGGTATTTTGATTATGATTAATATTTACTGATAAATTATATAAATTATTCCAGGACTTAGAATAGGAAATAGATGAACTTAATCTATTTTGATAATTCTGATAAGGATTATTCAATAAATAGGAGTTGAATTTAGAGCTACCAAAATTCACATTGGCAGAAAAATTTGTGCCTGGCAATGCGCGATTATCCATTTGGTGACTCCAATTTAACATAAAGGTTTCCCCCCCAGTAAATTCATCAATGATGGCGGTATTCCTATTGAGGATTCTAGTTTTTTGAAGCGTCAAATTAAAATTACCTAAGTATTTATACCGCTGGATATACTTTGTGTTTAAGTTAGCGCTCCATCCTCCATAAGAATAAATATTGGTACGAACCGTAGCATCTACATTATCACTTAATGTTTTATAATAACCAAGTCCTTCTAACCCTAAACCAAAGTCTTCACTTGAAGCAAAAGCAGGAGGCAATAATCCAGAATGTCTTCCTCTAGTTAATGGGAAAATGGCGAATGGCATTTGGATAGGAACTGGAACCCCTTCAAACTCAGGATGAATAGGCCCAGACACCCCTACTTTTTCAGAGACTACTTTTAATTTATTAGTAACAAAAGCAAAATGGGGCTCATCCAAATTACAAGTAGTAAATTTTGCCTTCCATGCAAATGCTTCTTCTTTATTAACTTTTTTCATGGTTAACGCATTCACATATATTTCCCCTTGTTGAAAATTGGTATTTTTTGTCAAGCCTTTTCCGGACTTCATGTTAAAGAAGATAGAATCATTTACAGAAACCATTGTGCCTTCTTTGAACTTAGGGTTGCTTAATGGATTGCCAGTAGTATCCTTGGCTCCATAAGCCCTAATATTTTGGCTTTGTTGGTCATAAACAATATTAGCTGCTTCTAATTGGGAAGTTTTATAGACCGTCCTAGCATTCCCATATAACAAAAACTCCTTTGTTTTCATTATCATAACTCCGGAATCTAGGGCATCGTAATTTACTGCGGCATCCAAACTATCCTTTGAGATCCTTAAGCTTTGTACCGATTTTAAGGAATCTGCGACTTTTGTTGATTTTGTAGTATCAGTTGAATTGGTAGAAATAGTTGTATTTACAGCAGCTGGACTTGTCTTTTTGGCCTTTTTGGGGGTCGTCGATTGGCTAAATCCGGAATACGGTATTAAAACTATTGTTAATAATAGCAAAATGGCCATTTTCACAATACTGAGGCTGTATTTTACGTTAAATTTGTA
>JACCDH010799068.1_pt1 | contig 21781 bp, 18 predicted proteins | sample 7442481 | NCBI WGS metagenome assembly JACCDH01 (sample SAMN15323433, study PRJNA562643) | freshwater metagenome | isolation source: river surface water | place: USA:Blue River Watershed | collected 2017-08-15
ATGAAAATACAAATAAAGTATTTAAAAACTTTATCGAGTTTAAAATAAATAAAGTTAATAATCTTTTATTTAATAATCAAGATAAAATAATACAAGATGTTACTTTAGCAATTGAAAATAATAATAAAGATGAAGACAAATAAATTAAAAAAAATAACCAACAGAATTCCAAAAATCACAGTATGAACTTCTGACATTTTGTTGTATTTCACTACCAGGTATATCAAGTATTATAAGTTTATCTTCAACAGCTTTGTATTCTGGAAAAGTAAGAGTACTTAAACCAGTATTTGGATTATGAGTATTAATAAAATTACTCCACGCATTATTTATATCAGTAGCAAGAGTAAGTTCATTTGAAGTAGGATAATATTCAACATCGTTACCTTGTTCATCAATAAATGACCAAACACTAAATACAAATGGAAGTTCAGAACCATGACATACAACACCAACACAAAATGTATAATTTGGACCCCATGCATCAAATGAAAGAATATGTTTAAAACGATAAATGTAACTAATTGGTGCAGATGAACTAAGTGATTGTTGCATACCAACTGTAATATTTCTTAATGGACAATAGAATAGTAAATCAGTTGCCATAACATTTAATGCATTACGACCATCAACACTATTTGGTACAATATCAAAGGGATAATATTTTAAAACTTGTTTACCAATAGAAACACCAAAAGTACCTTCAATAATTGTATTATAAGCTATTTTAGATACTGGTTTAGTAAATAATTCATATACAAATAATTGACCTTCATCATACATAGAACCGGCAAGAATTGGAACATTTGCAAATCTACCACCTGCAAGAGCAGTTAAAGTTTGTTCTGGTATAATATTTGAACCTGGAATAACCATAGGAGCAAATGGTAAAAAGTTAATTAATAAATTGTTAAGATTTAATTTTACAGAATTTGCTTGAGCATCAAGAATTTCTTCAACTGATTTAGATTTCATACAGTTAACATCATCTTCTTTACAGTTTAAGTATTCAAATGCAGATTTAGCATTTGCTGATGCAGTATTACGGGTATGATAAGGTAATGCTAAAGGATTAGATTCCATAATTGCAGCAGTAAACAATCCTTTAGAATTTGGTGATATCATATGTAACGAAGTACTCATACCACCAGCAGATTGACCGGCAATTGTTACTTTTAAAGGATTGCCACCAAAAGAAGCAATATTATTACGTGTCCAGTTTAAAGCAAGTTGTTGATCAGTAAAACCATAATTACCTTCCATTGATTGTGATGCCATATATCCAAGAACTCCAAGACGATAGTTAATAACAACAGATACAATATTTTTTGATGCAAGTTCAGAACCATCATATAATGCACAATTACCTAATCCTTGTTCAAAAGCACCACCATGAATCCAAAATAGTACTGGATAACCAGCAGGATCACTAGATTTTTCTTTTGGAGAAAAAACAGACAAGTAAAGACAATCTTCAGACTGACCATATTCTGGACAATTTCCTGGAGGAAGGTTGCATAATTGAGGACAACCTGGAGCATTAAAAGTTGCAGAGTATGTACCTGTTGTGAAAGCAGGTGCAGGTATGGCAGTAGTCCATCTTAAATTTCCTACAGGTGGAGTTGCATATGGAATACCTTTCCATTGTCTAACACCTTTATCATTATAAAAACCAGTTACTGTACCAGTAGTTGTTTTAGCAATTAATAATTCATCAACAGCAGTTGTTATACAAAAGAGACAAGCAAATAATAACATATTTATATACATTATAATTTATATATAACAGATTAGAAAAAAATTATTTTATAATGCGCATGTTTAGTATATGATATTATCAGAACATACATATAAAAGTTGAAAATAATATAATTTATTAAATAAATATAATTATTATGTCAAATAGTCAAAATACATTTTATATTTATACTACAGGAATCGCAGATTGGTGTAATTTAAATAAAACATTTAAATACTGGGAAGATGAATTATGTAAACATATTTGTGAATTAATACCACAAAGATTTTCACGTATTGAAATAGTACATAGTGATATATTAGATGATTTTAATGGAATAATGTCTGTAACAAATCAAAAAAGAAATGAAATAATACTAAATATTAACACACGATTACAATTAGAACACACACGTGATTCAAGAATAGTATCATCTATTTTTCAAACAACACCATTATATTTTTTAATAAAACATCAAAATATAATACATCCTCATTTAATAATTGATTTTGCACATGTTTTAACTGATGATTTTGAATCAGATTGGAATGTTGTATATTTAGGTTATGTTGGTGAAGTTCAAATAATTGAATATAATATGTGTACTAGACATATTAAAAATTTTTTCAAAGTAAATGATGATAATACAGTAACTACATATATTAATAAATTATCAAATAATAAAAGGTTTGGTAATTTTTATAAAGATTATCCATCTGATAATATTAAAGATATTATGAAAAAAATTAGAATAAGATTAGGATTGGAATATAAAAATAAATATGGTAATTATACATTATTTGATTCTATTTTTAATGAAAAAAATATGGAAATTCATAGTAAAATGGTTAATCTAATTATGGATAATATTATGAATACTGATAATGTTGAAGATACGATTGTTGATATTGTTATTGATTACTTAAGAAAAAGTTGAAAATACTATTATTTATTTAATAATCAATATAATTATGTCAATAATTATTAGACTAGTTGGTAATTTTATAAATGAAAATAATGAATCATTTATGTATGAACTAAAAATAAATAATGTTAGAATAATAAATTACGAATTAATAAAAACTCACTTAATTTCGCTTAGTGATTTAGATGAAGAAAAGTTTGAATTTATTAATATGACTTGTGATGGTAAAAATTTAAAATTAATTTCAATTGAAAATATTTTTGATGAAGAAAAAAGAGTATGGTTATTCTGTGCAAAAAAAGAAATTAGACAAGAAATAATTGATATATTTGAAAATAATGGTTATAAATTTGTTATGAATACACATTCAAATCTTTTTGAATCAAATTCTAATAATAATACAAATAATAATCAAAATGATGATACTAATAATCAAGAAGCTGATACTGATAATCAAGATGCTGATAATCAAGAAGCTGATAATAATTCAGATACTGAAGAAGAAAGTAATATTGATTTTATTGATATAGAACAAAAAACATTACCTGATTCAATAAATGTAGATGAAGTAAATCAAGAAACAATTAAATTATTTGAAGACACTGATTTTGTAAAATTATTTCAAATATATTTACATAAACCAGTATTATTTAAAAAATTTTATATGTACATTTCAAATGGAAATATTCCAAATGATTTAGAAATGACAAATAATAGTAATAATAATGAAACTAATCAATTATTTATTAAAAATTTAAATCTTGGATTTACAGATGAACAAATTAATGAAGCTTTAGTTAAAACAAATAATCATTTGAATTTTTCAATTAGATACTTATTATATAAGAAATATGAAAATTAATTTATTTTAAAATAGTTTTTTTAAATTTATCAAATGCATTTTTTCTATGAGAAATTTCATTTTTAATATTTAATTTTAATAATTCAGCATATGTCTTTCCATTGTGTTCAGAAAATTTTGTTTTGGTAAGGTCAGGTATAAAAACTGGATCCCAACCAAATCCTTCTTTTGATGTAATTTTTTTAGCAATTTTTCCTTTTCTGTTACCAACAATAGGTTTCATAATTTTTCCATATTTAATAACACCAATTACTGTTTCAGCTTTTGCTAAACTACCTCCATTCATTTTAACAATACCTTCATTATTTAAACTACTAAAATAAAATTTTATTAATGCACCTGGAAAATTATTCATATCGTTAATATATAATCCAGAGTCTTCACAAATAACAATAACATCATTTATATTTTTTATTTGTACACCTTTTTCATGAAATTTTTGTATAACTTCTTTAAAATTTTCTTTTAATAATCCATATGCGCTTTTAATTTTTTCATTAGTTACTTCTTCTACTGAAATAGATTGTATTTCAGGTACATCTAAATCAACATTAATAAGTGTACATTTATTACTACCTAAGATTTGTTCAACCTCTTTTCTTTTACCTTCATTACCTGTAATAAAAACAACATTTTTTTTCATTTATATTTATATATTATAAAATATAAAAAAAAATGAATAATTTAAATATTATAATTATAACTATAGTATTTATGCTTAATCAATCAAAGTTTTCTATGCAATCTCAAAATTCATTTCAAACTCAACAACCATTTCAAAGTCAAAATTCATTTCAAATTCAACAACCATTTCAAAGTCAAAATTCATTTCAAACTCAACAACCATTTCAAACTCAACAACCATCACAAAGTCAAAATCCATTTCAAACTCAACAACCATTACAAAGTCAGCAACCATTACAAAGTCAGCAACCATTAATTACAGCATCATGTTTAAGTAATAATATTAATATTTATTCAAATATTGAGAAACAATTTTTAACTATAAAATCATTATCATTATTTACAGAATCTTTAAATATGAGTATGGATGACTTAAATAATATAAATATTATTTCAACTGATAGTATTGAAAAATTAGGAGAACTTTCTGTTATTTATGTTAAAAATAATAATAGTAAAACAAAATTAAATTATATTTATGAAAGACATTTAGAATTAATTGCAAAAATAATTAAATTTAATAATATATTTAATGAAATATCACAAAATATTAAACAATTAGCATCATTAAATTTATTAGAAGAAGAAAAACGTTATACATATATTGATATATTTTTTCGATATAAATTACAATTATTTGAAATAATTGCTGATATTCAAGTATTAATTGTGCATAATACATTAATTTAATTAAAATAACATTAATTTAATTAAAAATATACTTATTTTATAGAAAAATTGAATAATATATATATAAACATATATAAACATATTATATATGGCTCATTCAAAAGATAATAGAGGATTTTGGGAATATTCTATTTTTCAAAAAGTAGTAATTGAAAATGAAGAAGAAAATATTAAAATGTCATTAAAACCAGAAAATAGTTTTAATCCAAAATTAATTAATGATTATATTAATCCAAGTATTTCAAGAGAAGAAAAATTAATAGAAAATAAAAAAAATGGTATTAAAATATCAAAAGGTGACCAAATAATTATTGATAATTATATTAAAAATAAGAATATTGATATAAATAAAGATTTAGAAGAAATTAAAAAATTTGGTCATAATGCAAAAATAACAACAAAAGAAGGAAAAATTCATTTGATTATGTCACTATTGAAAAATGAAATTGCTAAAAATAATATTGATACCGTAACTAATATGTATTTATTATTAAAAGATTCAGAATATAATTTATCAGATGAGTTTAAAAAACAATATAAAGATATTATAGAGAAAACAAATAAAATAGTATCAACAGTTGATTTGATAAAATTTCAATTTGAAAAATTATATGCTCAGATGCCACCATTAAATGAAAAATCTTTTAAAAGATTAAACCCGTGGCAAATAGATGTTGTTAAAAATATTGATGAAAGAATTTCAACATTAGTTTGTGCTACTACATCTGCAGGTAAATCTGTTTTATCTGGTTACACTGTAACTAAAGGTAGAATTTTATTTGTAGTACCAACAGATGCATTAGCTTGGCAAATTTCTTCATTCTTAGGAAATATTATAAATTCAGATGTTCCAATTATTACATTAACATATCAATCAAATCCAAAAAGAGATGAATTTGTAGAAAGATTAAATTCAGCAAAAGCAATTGTTGGAACAGCTGATTGTATATTAGATTATTTACCATTAATTAATTGTGATTTTTCATGGATTATTTTTGATGAAATTCATATGATTGGAAAACAAGAAGGATTTGCAATGGAATCAATTGCTAAAATATTACATGATGTTCCATTTTTAGCATTATCAGCAACAATAGGTAATGTAGAAGAATTAGAATCATGGTTTAAATCATTAAGTGAAAAACCAGTTAAAACAATTACATGTAATAAAAGATTTTTTAATCTACAAAAACATTATTATGACCCAGTAACAAATGATTTTGTTATGTTAAACCCTTTATCATTAGTAAGTGATAATGAATTTAAAAATAAAAGTATCAAAACTAAAACTATGGATCCAACACCAAAAGATACATGGTCATTAGTTTTATTATTAAAAAAATATAATATTGATTTGAAGGATTTAGACCCTTATGTTTATTTTGATAAAGATGAACGTATAGAATTAGATAAAGCAACAAAATATTTTTATGATTTAATTAATTTTATGTCAGATACATGGTCTTCTAATAATGAAGAATTTTCTAAAATAATTAATTATTATTCAAATATAAATATTGGAAATGAACCAATAGTTTTATCAAAAATTATTAGAAAATTAATTGAAACAAATAAAACTCCAGCTATTATATTTCAAAAAAATAATATTGCATGTTTAAAACTAGTTAGAAAATTATCAAAATTATTAGATGATGAGGAAAATGAAAAATTTCCTAATTTATATAATGAAAGAATAATTAAACAACAAAAAGCAAAAGATACTATTAAAAAAGTAGAGAAAAAAGAGAAAGAAAAAGAAACAACAGAAAAACAAGCATTTAAACAAATGTTAGAAAGTAAATATAAACCTGAAGAAACTGAAATAGTAGTTGAAGAAATTAATGCACCACATCCTGATTTTATTTTTTCAAAAGATAAAATTAATGATAATTTAATAAAAGAATATCACCGTAAGTTTAAAAATTATTTTCCAAATTTAGATGGTGATTATCATTTTTTAATAAGATTATTATGGAGAGGAATTGGTGTTTATGCAATTGGATTACCTGAAGGTTATTTAAGATTAATTCAAAGTTTAGCTAATAAAAAGAAATTAGCAATTGTATTTAGTGATATTTCATTAGTATTTGGTATTTCTATGCCATTTAAAACATCTATTATTTATCATGATGAAACTTGTCCAGATAATTTAGATGCAATGACATATCATCAAATGGCAGGTCGTGCAGGGAGAAGATGTTTAGATAAAGAAGGTAATGTAATATTTATTGGTTATTCATGGGATAGAATTAAAGAATTATCAGTCAGTACAATTCCAAATGTTATAGGATTAAATAAACCAATATATACATTTACAAATGGTTTACTATTAAAACCAGATATTGATTTTTCATTAATAAATAAAAATTTATTAAATAAACAAAACAATAATGAATTTATTTCAATGATTAATAGAAGAGTAGAGAATCAATGGGTTGATACAATTAGTGAAGATTATAATCATAATCATTTAATGTGGATGTTAAGATATAGTATTGATGCTGTTACAATTAATATTATATTTCCATATATTAAAAAATATTTTATGAGTGCAAATCCTCAATGCGAACAAGACCAAATTGAATTAGCATTTTTTATGTCTAAGTTTATTGATATTAAATATACTGATAATAATTATAACAATCTAAATAAATTTTTAGGTAATACTAGAATTGATTATGATGAAATTTATAAAAAATTAAAGGCAAAAAATATTACGATTAATAATAATATTGATTGTCGTGTTTGGATTTCAATTAGAAATAATTTATTAGTTGATCCAGAAGATGAAAAATTAAGACAAGAGTTATTTGATTTTAACACAAAATTAAAAGCAATTCAACATTATTGTTATCATTCAAATTTTGTTACATTAGCAAAATTATTTGCAAAATTATTAACTAGAATGTGGTGGATATATCATTCATCAAGTCCAGTTGTAAGATTAATTTAATTTAATTATAATAATTATAATAATAATAATATAAACTATATTATTATAATTATGACAAATATATATGGTTCAGTTGGTTATACTTTATTACGAAATAAATATAATACAATATTAATTTTTGCAGATGTTCATTCAAAATTACCATATTGTGAAAATAAAATAGATATAAGTGATTGGTTTAAAGATAATATGAATTTTACAAATGTTTTATTAGAAGAAGTTCCACGTGATGGTGTTGAATTAAATGAATTATGGACAGAATCTGAACATACACAAAAATTAAAAAACTTATTTTTACAAAATTCAAATTTAATTCATGCGATTGATATAAGACCATATTTAATTCCTTTTTCATGGGAAATGTGTGAATTAAAAAATGATAATAATATTATTACATTAAATAATTATTTACAAAAGATTAATGGTTTTTTAGAGTTAGAAGATGATTATTTTAAAAAAAAATTATCTTTAGTTTATAATGAAAAATATTTAATAAAAAATGTACATTTGGGTAAACATTTTTTAGAATTACATATTTTATTTAATTCATACAAAGAAAAATATGCTAAATATATGGAAAAAAATGTCTGTGATATATTTAAAGAAAATAAAATTATTTTAGAAGATTTTAATAACATATTAGATTCTACAATGGAATGGTTTGCAATTGCAAAAATGTTTCAACTAAAATTTAATAAAAAAAATGTTATTATGCATACTGGGTTATATCATTCAAATAATATAAGAAATAAATTAATGGAATTATATGAATATAAAATTATAGATAATAATGGAATAAATACTATAAAAGATATAGAAAATAATAAAAATTATAGTGGTTGTATTTCATTATCACCTTCTGTTACAAGTCAATTATCTATTATAAATAATTAAGTATAATTATTTTATAATTATAATTAATATGAGTAAAAAATCAGTTTTTACTGAAAACGATTTTAATTCAGGAGATGGTATGTTAACATCAGTATGGGGACCTGCTTTATGGCATAGTTTACATACAATGAGTTTTAATTATCCAGTAAATCCATCAGATGAACAAAAACAACAATATTATAATTTTTTTAAAAGTTTACAACATGTTTTACCATGTAGATATTGTAGGGAAAATTATACATCAAATTTAGAAAAACATCCATTAACATTAGCTCATCTTAAAAATAGAGAAACATTTTCAAGATGGTTATATGAAATGCATGAAATGGTTAATACAAATTTAGGAAAATCATCAGGATTATCATATGATGATGTGCGAAATATATATGAACATTTTAGATCAAGATGTTTAACAGACCCAAAATTATTAAAAGAAAAAGTAAAAGAAAAAAAATCAACAAAGGAAAAAGGTTGTACTGAACCTTTATATGGTGTAAAATCAAAATGTGTATTAAATATAGTTCCTAAAGATACAAAAGTTAAAACTTTTACTATGGATCCAAAATGTAAATTTAAAAAATAATAATAATAATATAATTATATAATTATATTATTATATTAATTTATCTATCTTCCTATACTATTTTTATTATCTCTTTCTAATTCTGCTAATTGTCTTTTTAAAGATTCTAATTCATTATCTGATAAATTTACAGAATCTGAATCAGTTTCTAATTCTTTTTGATTTTGAGTTTTTTGAGGATGAATTATTTTAGCAGGTGCTTGTTGTTGATTTACAACTTGTGATGGTTGTTGATTTACAACTTGTACAGGTTGTTGATTGACAACTTGTGCTGGTTGTTGATTTATCATTTGTACAGGTTGTTGATTTATCATTTGTTGTTGATTTAATACTTGTTGTTTATATTGTTGTATTTGAACCATTTGTTGTTGAATTTGTTGTTGCATTTGTTGTTGTAACATCATTTGTTGATAAATTTCTTGTTGATATTTTTGTTGTGAATTTTGATGATCTACTAAATGTTTATGTAATTCAATCATTTCTTTTAAATTTATTTTAACTGGATTATTATATTCATCAACTGTATTATATGTTTTATTAATATCAATACTATTATTATTATCATTATCATTATCATTATTATTTTCTATATTTTCATTTTTAACATTTTCTAAATTTTCTATAGTTTCTACAGTTTCAACAGTTTCAACTTCACCATCACTTTCAGTTTTATCTTTATTTTGTACAATATTATTTCTATTATATAAATAATATACAATTCCTATTATTACAATAATTGTAATAAATAAATAAATTTTATTATTAATTATAACATTAAAATAATTCATAAATTTATTCATTATACTAGAAGATTCATCAACATTTGCTATATTAACAGCACTCATATTATTTGATACATTTGCAACAGGACCAGCACTCATACTATTTGCTACATTTGCAACATGTCCGGCATTTACAGTATTTGCTACAGGTCCAGTATTCATATTATTTCCACCATTTCCAGTATTCATATTATTTAATGTATTCATATTATTTAAAATATTCATATTATTTATATTAGATTCTATATTATCCATGATTATTAATTAATATTATATTTATTTATAATATTAAACTCAGTAAAAATTGATAAAATATTATATTATCATGATAATATAATATTTTATGAAGAAAAGTTTTAAATCTAATAAAAAACTAGTTACTAAAACATTATTATCTGCAACATCATTTAGAAATTTTTTATTAAAAGACCCAATTATTGATTATTTAAAATCAATTAATTATTTAAATAATGAATCTAATCAAGTTAACAAAAATAATAATTTTACAAATTTTCTTTTTGAGGAGGGTATTCAATATGAAAATATGGTAATTGAAAATATTAAAGAAAATCATAAAGAAAATTTTATACAAATTTGCAATAGTACAAATTATAGTGATTTAAATAATTTTGAAAAAACTATTGATGCTATTAATAAAAAAATTCCAATTATTTATCAAGGTATGTTAATAAATAATGAAAATTCAACTTATGGAATTCCTGATTTATTAGTATTATCATCATATATAAATACTTTATTTCCAAACACAATAGAAGATGATGAAATTTATATTAATGATAATCCATATTATTTTGTTATTGAAATTAAAAATTCAAAAATAAAATTAGATTCAAAAGGAAAATATGTATTAAATTCAGGAAATTTAGTTGTATATAAAGGTCAGTTATATATTTATAATGAAGCATTAAATAATATTTTAAAAATTAACAATCAAAAAACATTTATATTAGGTAAAGATTCACAAACTAAATTAGGATTAGTTGATTTTAATAAAGATGTAATTTATAATAAATTAATAACAGAAGGTATTGAATGGTTTAATGAACTAAATAAAAACTGTAATAAGTGGAAATTATTACCTAAACCATCACATCCAAATTTATATCCAAATATGAAAAATTTAAAAGATAATGAATGGAGAAGTGTTAAAAATTATCTTGCTGAAAAAATGGGTGAATTAACATTAATATGGAATGTAGGAATAAAAAATAGAGAAATTGCACATAAAAATAAAATTTATAATTGGAGAAATGTAAAAGCACTTTCAAAAAATATGGGTATTACAGGTGAAAAAGAAAAAATAATTGATTCTATTTTAAAAATAAATAGAAATAAAACAAAATTAATATCACCTGATAAAATTAAATATAATTTAAATAAAGATGAAAATACATTAGAATTTTTTGTTGATTATGAAACTATTAATAAAGATGGTGAAAATTGGATATTTATGATTGGTATAGGCTTATTAGATAATAATCAAGATTTTAATTTTAAATGTTTTTATTTGGATGAATTATCATATAGTTCACAACAAAAATTATTTACTGATTTTTGGGAATATGTAAATGAGAAACAAACTTTATCTAATAAAACAAATCAACAATTTTATCATTGGACAAAAGCAGAACCAATTCAATATAATAAATGGGCTGAAAAGTTTTTACTACCAAATAAAAGTTTTGTAGATTTATATGATATATTTAAATCAGAACCAATTGTTGTTAAAGGTGCATTAAATTTTTCATTAAAAAGTATTGCAAAAGCAATGTATACAAATAAAATGATTAAAACAACATGGGTAGAGTCATCATGTTTATCAGGATTAGATGCATTATATTGGGCATTACAATTATATAAAAATAATAATAAATTAAATACAGAATTACAACATATAATGAATGATGTTATTCAATATAATAAAGTAGATTGTCAAGTATTATTTGAAATATTAAATTATTTAAGAAAACATTATACATAAATATTTTTATTTAAAAATGAATTATTAATTATAATATTATAATAACATTATGGGATTTGACAAATTAATTAATTTTATTTGTAAAAATTTATCATATGATTCTATTGAAGATATTAATATTAATTCATGTGTAAAAAAAATAATAGTAAATCATATTATGTTTGATATTAGTTTTTTAATTTATAAAAACTTTATTGAACTAGAAGAAGAAGTTAATAATATTATAAAAATTATTTTAGCATTGCCATTTAATTTTACAAATAATATTATACAAGAAAAACTATCATTAATAATTGAGAAATCACATTGGTCGTGGTTAAATATTTCATTTGATGGTGTAAATGAAGATGAAATAATAAATAACTTTATTAAATATATTAGTACACCTGATATTATTGAAAAAATTATTATTATTAAAATATTTGATAATATTACTGATTATATTAATAAAATTCATAATATTGATTTATTAAAAAGTATTAATATTATATTTGATGGAATACCTTCATTTTCAAAAGTATTAGAACAAAGAAGAAGAAGAACTAAAAATTATTTAGAATCTCAGGAAAGAAAAAGTAAATTTGATACATTTTTTACAATAGATAATTCTTTTCAACAATATGAAAATTTAAATTATGATTATTTTAAATGGATAAAGATTAGATTCACTATTGATAAATCATTTGGTCCAATATCACCATTAATTACAAAATTAGAAGGATATTTAAATACTAATTTAAAATTATATTTTTCTAATATTCAAATATTTATTAATTCTGGTAAAAATAATGGTGAAGCAGATTATAAAATGTTTCAAAATATTTATAATCAAAAATATACAGGTGATATTTGTATTCATACAATTGATTCTGATTTAGTACATCAAATTTTAGTTCAACAAAATTATTTTAATATGATAAAAAAAGATATTAATTTATTTGTTATTAGATATAATTATAAAATTAATCATATTCAATATGTTGATGCTAATTTATTAATAAAAAATATATACAAATTATATTGCGAATCATCTAATTTAGATAATATAAATAATAATATAAATAATAATTTATTTATATGGGATATTTGTTTATTATTATATTTTTTTGGTAATGACCATTTACCTACATCATTTGAAATTGGTCCTGAATTAAGTTTAGAATATTTATCAAAATTACATTATAATCTTTTTAAAAATAAAACATCAATACTTACTTTAGTAAATAATAAAATAAATTTTTCATTTAGTAATTTTAATTTATTATTAAAAGAAATATATAAAAATAATGAAATAAATAAAACAAAAATATTATTAGGACGATTTTTTAAAATTACACATGTATTATCATCATTTTTAACAGATAAATTAGGATTAACATTTGATAAAATTTTATTGTTATGTAGAAAATTATTATTTGATAATGGTAAAAAACAAACACAATTAGAAGAAAATGATATTAGATATAAATTAATAAATAAATATACAAATTTAGATTATCCATTTGATATAAATAATCTTAAAAATATTTCTAAAAATGATTGTTTTATTAATTTTGAAAAATTATCACAAACACTAGATATTATTGATACAGAAGAAGATTTTTGTGGATTACCATTATATGTAAAACCATTTTATTTATCAAACAATAATTATCAAGATTTATATACAACATTTACTGATAATATTTCTAATGAATTAGAAAAAAAAAATCCATTAATATATGATTATTATAATGTTAAAGAACTAAATATAAATTTAAATTTAGTAACTAATCAAAATAATATACAAGATATGACAAAAAATTATATTAAAAAAATTTATCATTTAGTTACAACATTATTTGGTGACATGTCTGATTATAATTCAAATAATTTTACATATTATAAATATTATCAAACCCCTTCATTATATGAAATTATTAATTATATTGATAATGAACATAATAATACAAATAATTTAGTAGAAATATTTAATAAAGAAATAGAAAATGAAACAAAAACAAGTGATACATATTTAAATTCAATAAATCATCATATTATCATAACTCCATATATTAAATCAATAATTAAAAAAATTGACTCTGATGATATTGAATTTTTAATAAAATCAATAGATTTAGATAATTTATGGTTTAATAATGATGAAAATTTTAGATACAAAGATTTTGATATTAATTTATTTTTAATAAAATGGTTTAATTCAATTATAAAATTAAAATCTGAAAATTTAATATATAAATTACCTTGTTATATTGAATAAATAAAATAAAAAAATGTTATAATTACACTTATATTTTCCACCACCAAATTTACTTTAGTAGTTATCTTTAATATTTATAACTACTGGAGTTACTATAGCCACCACTGGAGTTACTATAGCCACCACTGGAGTTACTATAGCCACTACTGGAGTTACTGTAGCTACTACCCGAGCCACCATAACTTGAGTTAGAACTGGTGTATTGTCCACCCCAAGTACTGTATGTTGCTACATAACCTCTATTACTTCTCGGATAATCCGCAGTATTAGAGTAAGTATTATAACTAGTTCTTGGAGAGCTCTCTACTGGGTCGTAGTTGCTGGTGAAATTAGTGCTTCTGTCATACACATCACCTCCGTAAGTAGTATACGTTGTTGATGTATTAAATTGTACTCTTTTTGACATTTAATTGTTTGATTGTTTGATTGCTTTTACTTAACTTTTAAATCACTTGGTTTGTTGTTTAATACTTATTTATTATAATTATAATATACTCTTTTTTTTTCAATTTTTTTATAAAAAAATTATTTTTAATAAGATGTAAAATAATCTGAATAACTATAATTATAATTTTTATCTGATATATTTTTACATAATATATCTATATAACGATTAAGTTCAGGTTTCATTACTAAATAATTATAAGCTTCATTTTTTTGATATATTAAAATATCACGTGAACTTTTATCAAGACCTGTATCAAAAAATATATGCAATACTTTTAAATGTAATGTTGATTCATTTTGAATATTATAGTGTTCTAATGTGTTATTGTCATCTAATTCTTTACCTTCAAACTTAAGATGAAATAAAACTTGTGGAATTTGTTGATTACGTTCAATAATATCTTTTATATACTTAATTGGTGTATGAGATTTAGGATGTAATAATATTGTCTTTTTACCAGCTAATTTAATAAATATTTGCATAAAATATTAGTAATAAATATATAATTATTATTTTTTTCAACTTTTTATAACTAATAAAATATTAGTTATAAAAATAATCTTAATCTAAGTTAATATAATATGGAAATTATTAAACCAAAAAATGAACAACGTGATATAAAATATTATAAATTAGAAAATGGTATAAAATGTTCATTAATATCAGACCCAGATATTGATAAATCATATGTTGTTGTTTGTATAAATATTGGTTCATTAGCTAATAAACAATACTTAGATGGTTTGGCACATTTATTAGAACATATGTGTTTTATTACAAGTAAAAAATATCAAGAACCAAATTATTTACAATCTAAAATGATGGAATTTGGTGGTTCTTCTAATGCATATACATCTGCACATGAAACTGTATATTATTTTGATATATTTTCTAATCACTTGGAAGATATAATTGAAATATTTGTAGATTTTCTTTTTAATGCAGAATTAAAAGAAGAATATATTTTAAAAGAAATGAAAAATGTAGATTCTGAACATAATAAAAATGTAAATAATGATTTATGGCGTTTATTTAATGTTCAACATTTATTATCACCAAAAGATAGTAATAATAATTCATTTTTTACAGGTTCTCTTGAAACATTAAAAAAACCAGATATTCATAAACAAATTATTGAATTTTATAAAAAATTTTATACACCTGAAAATATTTCAGTATCAATTGGTTCAAATTATGATACTAAAAAAATATATAATATTGTAAATAAATGGTTTGGTTCAATTCCTTATCAAAAATCAGTTAATGTTTATATTGATAAACCATTATATACAAATAAATTAGATAGAACATATGTTATAGAAAGTATTAATGATAGTTTTAATTTAAAATATATTTATGAAATACCAAATTCATTATATAAATTAAAACCAATAAATTATGTTTATGATTTAATAAGTTATTTATTTAATATTAATTCAGAAGGAGCAATACGTGATTTTCTTAAATTAGAAAATTTAATAGTAGGTATTAGTAGTTATTATGAAAAAAAAGAAGGTTTATTTAATATAGATATTGAATTAACAAAACATGGATATAATAATATGAATTTAATAGATGGATATATAAAATATTATTTTGATTATATATTAAATAATATTGATTTTGATTATTTATCTAATTATATAAAACAAATAACAAATTTTAATTTTAATAATGATTCAAAAACAGAATGTTCTGATTTAGCAAATAATTTAGCAGTAAATATGTTTATTTATGAACCAAAATATATTTATGGAGATGTAATTGAATCTAGTAAATTAGATAATTTTAATATTAATGAAATAAAACATGTTTTATCTAAATCATTAAAAATAGTATCATTAAATAAATTTAATTTTAATAATCCCAAATTAACAATTAAAATTGACCCTTATTATAAAACAAAATTTGCAAGAGTACAAAATATTGATGGTGAAGTAAAAAAATTTAATATTAAATTTGATTTAGACAATCCTTATTTAAAATCTATTCCTAAATTTATTAATAATTTAAAACAAAAAATTCCCATTGAAATTGAAAAAAATATTTGGTTTGGAAATTCATCTCAATTTGATGAACCATTGTATTATATTAGTTTTATTTTTAATAATGAAAAATATTTTAAAACACCAAGAGAATATTTATTAACATCAATATCATCAATATTACTACAATATTGGATTAATAAAAAATTAGATAAATCACAACATATTAACTATAGTACTAGAATTTCATTAAACCCAAATAAAAATAATATTACAATAGATATGACATTATTGAATGATATTAAAATTTCACAATTATATATTAATAATATATTTAATGAATTATTTAGTAAAATAGATTTTCCTGCTGATTTTGTTAAAAATAAAATCAAAATATTTAAAAAGGATATTAAAAATATAATATTTACAAGCCCGTGGGATTTAGTTGATTATTATTTTAATTTATCATATTCAACAAGATATATATATACTGATTTATTAAAAGAAATCAAAAATATTAATTATAATGATGTTATTTCATGGATAAATACATTTTTTGATAATTCAAAATTAAATATATACATATATGGAAACATAAAAGAAATACCTAATTTTAATATTGTAAATAAATATTTAAATAATAATTGGTTAAAACCTAAATATACACAAAAAAAAGATATTATTATAAACCATCCAAATATAAATGAAAAAAATAATTGTATTAAAATAGTATATTGGATTAGTAAATTTGAACCAATTAATGTATTATATTTAATGTTAACATATATTATTTTTAGTGACCTATTTTTTAATAGATTAAGAACTGAACAACAATTAGGATATTTAGTTGGATTAGCACATGGTGTTGATAATGAAGATTATTATATTTATCAAAAAGTACAAACAACATTTGATACTGATTTAGTACAAGAAAGAATAAATGAATTTAATTTATCTATTATTGATGAATTAAAAAAAATTAATTTAAATAAATGGATAGAAACATTAAAACAACATTTACTAAAAAAAGAAGAATCATTATCTGATTATTATAGTAAATATTATAATGAAATAGTTAAACAAACATATATTTTTAATAGAAATGAAATATTATTACAAAATATAAATAAAGTAAATATTTTAGATTTTGAAAAATGGATAAATAAATTTATTATACATAATAAAAATAAAACAATTATTATTTCTAAATGTAAATAAATTATTCAACAAGTGTATATGGTTTTTGTCTACATTTATTTTTACCAGATTTATCTTTTACAATAAATACTAAATCTGAATTATCAAAAGAACCAAAATTACAACTATTATTAATAGGTTCACCAAAATCACATGTACTATATAATTTACCATCCCCTAATTCCATAATTATTTTATCACCATTATATAATTGATTATCTTTATAATAACATTTTTCACCTTTCACAATTATTTCTCTATTTATTATTTCAGTATTAGTAGGAGGTGTATTACTACTAGCAGTAGTATCAACAAATGTTTCTTTTGATAAAACAAAAAATAATAACATTGCAATTAATATAAATAATATCATATAATATAATTTATATTTTATTTAATATTTTTATTATAATTATAATTATAATAAAAATATTAAATAGATTATTTATAAGGACCTTCGTAAGGTACTAAACGACATCTTTTTTCATTATTAATAGTCATTAAAGGTACTATTTTTTGAGAACAATCATTACCTTGACATTTAGTTGGAAATGCACATTTTGAATCTTCTTCTAAACCAAAATCACATGTATTATAATAATTTCCATCATTAGTTTTTAAAATTACTTTTTGACCTATAACAGAATTATCATCTTGAATAGAACATTCAGAATATGGTATAATAGTGTCTTGAGCAATTTCAAATAAATCTTTATTTGAGCCTACTAATACAAATGGTTCTGAATTGGTAAATAAAAAAAATAAAACTATAATTAATAATATTATGGTAATCATATTATAACCTTAGAAAAAATTGAATTCTAATTATATTAGATTTTTTTTATTATATTGTTATGATTAATTATCAAAATTATGATGTTTCTGATGTATGTATGTTAAATAAAGACTCATTATTTATACTTTTACTACATATCCTTGCATTAACTGCTATTCTTAGTCTTTCATATGAAGTAAAAGAATTAGGATTATATATTATTAGTAAAACTTATGTTTTATCAAAAAATATTAAAAATTTAAAAAATAAAATTAATAAAACAAATAAAATTCTTGAATCATATATTTTTAATTCATCTCAATTAAAACAAGAAGTAGTTAAAGAAAAACAAGTAGTAGTTGAAGAAGAACAAGTAGTAGTTGAAGAAGAACAAGTAGTAGTTGAAGAAGAACAAGTAGTAGTTGAAGAAGAACAAGTACAAGAACAAGAACAAAAAGAAAAACAAAAAGAAGAACAAGAACATCAAGAAGAAGAACATGAAGATGATATTGTTGATAAGGATGAAAAAGATGACCCTGATTATGTAGACTCTGAAAGAGATTCAGATGGTGAATCCAGTGATGACGACGCTGAAGAAGAGTATGATAATGATGAAGAAGAAGACAACGTAATATATGATGATTACGATGAATATGATATAAACGACGATGATTCTGATTATGAAGATTCTGAAAGAGATTCAGATGGTGAATCAGATGATGAAAATAAAAATAATTAAAAATAATAATTATTTATAAAAATATTAATTTATTATTTTATTAATTTAATAAAATTTAATTATAATTAAATTTTATTTTATTATATTTATTAATATGAATCCCCATGAATATGGAGTATTAATAACAGGGTTTTTAAATAATATATTTAGTATTAAATATATACCTGTAACAATACCATTTATATGTATAATTGGATGTGTATCATGTTGTACATCAAGTATATATTATAAAAAAAAAATTAATGATATTAATTTAAAAAATAAAAAATTACCAGATCTATTAGATTTGATGTATATGGAAACAGCAAATTTAGATGAAAATCAAGATAAATTAAATAAATATTTAGATACTTTTTTATCTTCAGATAATGAAGAAAAAGTATAATTACTAAATTAAAAAAATATTATATACTATTTATACAAATATTATATAATATATAATAATGTTATCAATTGCTATTTTATTTATATGTATAAATATATTAAAATCAGAAGCAAGGTCAATAAAATACACATATTTTAGTAATTCATTATCAGATACTAAAAATAATTTAAAAAGTAATAAATATTTAACAAATTATATTGAATCACATAATAGTATATTTAGTAATTCAATTAATAATATATATAGTAATTCACATAGTAATTTATATGATGCATTTAAAATAAGACAAGATTTATTTACAAATAATTTTATTAATAGTCAATCAAATAATTATGTAAATAGTCAAGTAGATAATTCTGTAAATAGTCAAATATTTAACTCTTTATATTCTAATAATCTTTTTTATAGTCAAATATTTAATTCTAATAGTCCAACTTATGAACCAACTTATAATCCAACTTATAATCCAACTTATGAACCAACTTATGAACCAACTTATAATCCAACTTATGAACCAACTTATAAACCAACTTATGAACCAACTTATGAACCAACTTATAAACCAACTTATGAACCAACTTATAAACCAACTTATGAACCAACTTATGAACCAACTTATGAACCAACTTATGAACCAACTCATAGTCCTACAGAAATACAAACTAATATACCAAGTTATGAACCAACTTATAAACCAACTCATAGTCCTACACTAATTTCAACAAAAAACCCAACAATGGAACCAACACCAATTAATGTACCAATATTAACATTTACATCAAATATACAATTAAATAACTTAAATTCAATTATATTATCAAATACAACAATAAAAGCAATAATAATAGCTACATCAAAAACAATGGATGTAAATGATGAATATGTTAAATATATAGGTAGTACAATAGTAAATAGAAGATTAAGATATATTAATTATATTATTAAATTATTAGGATTTAATGTTATTGCACAAACAAAAATATCAATTCCTTTACAAGGTTTATATAAAGATTTTTTAAATAATCCTGAAAATTTATATACTAAATTAAGTGATAGTTTAATAAGTGCTTCTAATTCAGGTAATTTTACAAATTTATTAATAGCAGAATCAATTAAATTAAATTCATCAGAATTAACAAATGTTTCTGTAATAGGAATAAATAATTCACCACTAACTATAATAAAACCAAATAGTAATAATAGTAGTAATCATCAATATAAATTATTTATTATTATTATAATTATTATGTCGTCATTATTAGGTGTTGTATGTTGTTTTAAAATATATAAATATCATAAAGGTGAATATGATAAATTTATTGAAGAAAAATTTAATATTATTAAACCACGTCAAAATAATAATCAAATAGAAAATAATAATAATGATAATATAGAGTTAGAATCATTTTTTAACTTTGATTTAATATATCAAGATAGTGATAATAATGAATTAAATGAAAAAATAGAAATAGAAGATATTAATTTATTAGTTTCTAATAAATTAAAAACAACACAAAATGATTTTTATATTGAACAAAAAATAGAACCAGTTATTGAAATAAAACAAGAACCAATTATTGAAATAAAACAAGAACCAATTATTGAAATAAAACAAAAACCAATTATTGAAATAAAACAAGAACCAATTATTGAAATAAAACAAGAACCAATTATTGAAATAAAACAAGAACCAATTATTGAAATAAAACAAGAACCAATTTCTAAACCATTTCCAAAACCATTTCCAAAACCATTAACACTCCCACCACAAATAAAAAAACTAGTTATTGAAGTAAAACAAGAACCAGTTATTGAAATAAAACAAGAACCAGTTATTGAAATAAAACAAGAACCAGTTATTGAAATAAAACAAGAACCA
>JACCDH010135726.1_pt1 | contig 21777 bp, 14 predicted proteins | sample 7442481 | NCBI WGS metagenome assembly JACCDH01 (sample SAMN15323433, study PRJNA562643) | freshwater metagenome | isolation source: river surface water | place: USA:Blue River Watershed | collected 2017-08-15
TCAGCCCGACGAGATCAAGGCGATCCGCGAGGCTGAGCATGTCTCGCAGCCAGTGTTCGCGCGCTATCTCAATGTGTCGAAGAACCTTGTCTCTGATTGGGAGCGGGGGAAGAAGAGACCAGGCGGGCCAGCGCTACGGCTGCTGTCTATCATTCAACGCAAGGGGTTGGAGGCGGTCGCTTAGTCTGCTTTGTCGGACGATCTGGAACGGCAGCTTTTGACAGCATTGATTGGGATAGCGGACATCTTTGACAGCAGCATAAGCGCAGGCTTCGCTCCCCCAACGAGCGCTATTAATGCGTCTGACCCTCGCTAACCGGTCTTTAGAGAGCGTTCCGTTTGGCAATTGCACCGAGTACAAAGGCACTAGGCTTTGGAGTCCTCTTAAACGTGGTTCGGTCTACCGAACAGAGGCCGAATTTGGCCCTGTAACCATAGATCCATTCAAAATTGTCGAGGAGGGTCCAATGGGTATAGCCAATCACCGGCACGCCCTCTTCGATTGCAATCCTTAGTTCGCGCAAAGCTGCTGGAATCAGTTCGGCGCGGATTCTGTCATCGTCAGTGCCGACGCCATGCTCAGTGACCATGATTGGGCAGCCGCTGGCCGCATGGGCATAGCGAACTGCCCCCGCCAGGGATGGTGCGTGCACCTCATCGCCGTTCGAGCCCTTCTTGGCCTCAGGAGGCGGTGCCACGCGCTTGCCGTCCAGACCCCAGATGTTACGGCTGTAATTCTGGACGCCAAGGAAATCATCGCCCTCCACTGCTTCTAGCCAGGCGCCATAGGCCCCCGCCCGCACTTCATCGCGGCGAGGCGCGTAGCCCTGCTCATCGCCCATTGCCAAGCTGACGCCGACTGGAAGGTCGGGTCGTATGGACTTGATCGCCGCGCGGCCCCTCTTGTGGGCTGCGATCATGTTGGGAAGCGACGCCTTGGCAACGCTGATCGGCATCAAATTAGTTAGCCGGAACTGGTCGGAGCCGATCGCTTTTCCGGCAGCGTCACTCATCGCCTCGATATACATCGCGAATGGTGCGACGAGCTCAGGGACTGATGCTGCAACAACGAGTGTCAAGTTTGGCTCATTCAGCGTTGTGGCGTAGCCGATTTCGGCACCGAGATGCCGAGTAGCTTTCTCGCAGTAGCGCGCAAATAAATCGGCCGACTCGGGAATGGTCCATCCGCCCTGTCCGGCAAACCAGCGCGGCGTAGTGAAGTGGTTGTAGGTGACCATCGGCACGATCCCACGCGCACGGCACCCTTCGACTATCGCCTTATAATGGTCGAGCATCGCAATAGAGAACTGTCCCTTGACGGGCTCGATGCGAGACCATTCAAGCGAAAAGCGGTAAGCGTTAAGACCAAGCTGCTTCACCAAGTCGAGATCCGTTGCCCACAATTCAAAGCTGTTGCAGGCGTCAAGTGAGGGCTCGCTAAACACCGTCGGCTCGACGTTCTCGAGCAGCCAGGTGTCGCTGTTGGTGTTGTTGCCTTCGACCTGATGTCCAGCGGTAGCCGTCGCCCATAGAAAGTTCTTCGGGAACGGTTTCGAGCCAACCTTGCTGCTGCCTGCGAAGGCTGAATCGGGCAGAGCGGCCAATACCGCCGCACCGCTTACGAACGTTCTTCTATCAATGGAGAAGGTCATATTCACAGCTCCAATAGGGCATGAAGGAATAAAACATGCATCCCAGAATGTATGTATGGTTGCAGGTAAATTCTTTTGAAGGCAAGGGTGAATGCACTCCATCAGGTCGGTGCCCGCATCGACCACAGCCAGACTGCGCCTCGCCCGCGATTGCGCGGTTGTGAATCATCAAGTCGACACCTTCCATCTCGCGGACAAGATGCTCGACCGGTCGTCCAGTTTCTTATTCGCCTTCAGGTATTGCACTTCTTCAGAACCGTGCTGTTAGAGCGCGACCCGGGCCAATAGGTATAAGGATGTCAAAGCCCATTGAGCTACTTAGGTGCCTTTTCCGTGCCGCCCAGTGAAAAGCCAAGGGTCGCTTAAAGACCGATTTGGAACACCAGCAATCAACTCTACGGCAAGGATAGCTCAGGCTTTACCAACAAGTGATCCCGATAGACGTCGCGGAGCAGCTTCTTGTCTACCTTACCGGTGGCGGTCAGCGGAACGGATGCAATTAGAATGTCGTCGGGCAGCCACCAGCGAACTGTCCGCGGCACAAGAAAAGCTAGCATTTCAGCATACGCCACTTCCGCACCTTCGTGCGGTTCGATGATCAGCAGTGGTCGTTCGTCCCATTTGGGGTGCGGGACGCCGATGACGGCAGCCACTTTAACCCCGGGGAAGGCACTTGCGATATTCTCCAGATCGATCGAACTGATCCATTCGCCACCCGACTTGATGACGTCCTTGGCCCGGTCGGTAAGTCTGAGAAATCCGAAACAGTCGATCGTCGCGATGTCGCCGGTGTCGAACCACCCGTCCGCATCCGCTGCTGGCAAATCGGGGAAATATCGATCGATGACCCACGGCCCGCGAACCTCAAGTGCGCCAGAAGTCTCCCCATCCCAAGGTAGTTCCGTTCCTTCTTCATCGACAAGCCTCAGCTCTACGCCAAACTGCAGGCGGCCTTGGCGCGTCCAGATCACGTCTTCGGCAAAGTTTTCGCCCTCAGCGACGAGTTTGGGCGTCGGCGTGGAGATGACACCGAGCGGGCTCATTTCGGTCATGCCCCAGATCTGTCGAACGGTGACTCCATGGCGATTCTGGAAGGTTTCGGCCATTGCGCGCGGCACTGCTGAACCCCCGATCACAACCTGCTTGAGCGAGCCAACGCTTCCGCAAGTCTGTTCAAGATGCGAGAGGTACATCGTCCAGATCGTGGGGACGCCGCACGAAAAGGTGACGCCCTCGGCCTTGATCAGCTCCTGCAAACTTGCCGGATCCATCCGGTCGCAGGGCAGAACCAGCTTGCAGCCGTTCACTGCGGCGGAAAACGGCAGTCCCCAACCCGTGGCGTGATAAAGTGAGGAGCACGGCATAATCGCATCGAAGGCGGTAAAGCCGAATGCTCCGCTTAGACCCGCCGCCATCGCATGCAGCACGACCGAGCGGTGACTGTAGAGCACCCCCTTTGGATCCCCGGTCGTCCCAGACGTATAGCAAAGGAATGCGCCGGAATTCTCGTCAAAGGAGGGCCAATCCAGTCGTCCGACTTGCTGATCAATCAGCGCCTCATAGCTTACGGCTCCTGCAAATCCGCCGTCCAGCCGCGCTTCGTCGGTCAACATAACGAAATGCATTATGCTGGTCAGGTGTGGCCGCAGGCGAGTGACCAGCTCGACAAAATTGGGTTCAAACAGTAGGATCGTACTGCCTGCATGATTGATCGTGTAGACGATCTGTTCGTCAGACAAGCGCGGGTTCGCGGTGTGGAGTACAGCGCCGATACCAGGCACGGCGTAGAACAGTTCGAGATGCCGATGGGTGTTCCACGCCAGTGAAGTGACCCGGTCACCAGAGCCGATGCCGAGCGCCAGCATGGCCTGCGCCGCCTTGCGTGCGCGGCGTTCGCACCCAGCCCAATCGTATCGCCAAATCGGTTCATCCACCAGGCGGGAGACGATCTCGCGGTCGCCATGGGCCGCGCTTGCAAACCGGATCAAGCTGCTGATCTGCAGCGGGGCGGATTGCATCAAGCCTGGCAGCATTTCTATTTGACCTTTGGTTGGCCAAGGTTGGCGTTGGGCGGACGATCATACTGCTGCATGAATTGCAGCGAAACCTGCCGGACGATCGCATTGCCGATACCAATGATTTCGAAGCCGTGCTCGCCATGAGGGATGCTGACCAGCCGCAACGGGATGCCGGCTTGCCGGACTTGCCCAGCGAAACGCTCCATGCTGGCAAGGGGCACCAGGTGGTCGTTCTGGGTCATGAACATCAATGTCGGCGGAGCTGACGGCGAAATATGCGTGGCAGACGCCACCGCGGCGTAACGGCCGGGGAATTGCTTCGGCGATCCACCGGTATAGCGTTCTGTCATGCTCTGCACGTCCGGGCCGGTCAGCGGGTAATTGTTATTGTGGATCGCCACCAGATCGACGCCGGGATAGATCGGGGTAACCGACTGGACGCGGGGAATGGTGCCCCCGCACGAGGAGCGGAGCGTGCCCTTGTTGGCCATGTAGGCAGCATTGATGGCGAGGTTTCCGCCGGCCGAGCCGCCTCGCAGCGCCAGGCGCTCCGGATTGCCGCCACGGCTTGCGATGTTCGCGTTGGTCCAGGCCATGGCGCAGCCAAGTTGATCGTGGACCCGATCCCACAAATGGCGAGTTTCGCTCGACAAGCTGTAACCCACCGAAAGGACGATCCAGCCCTGATCCGCGAACCAGCGCATATCGGCGCTTTGCTCTTCGTTCGAGCCTTCGACCCAGCCTCCGCCATGGATATGCATCAAGACCGGCCAGCCGCCATTTGGGACTGGCCCGCTGGGGCGGAATATCCTGAGCGTCAAGTCTTCGTCCTGATCGTGGGTGTAGACGACCACTTCGTCTGGCTTGACCTCGTCCAGGCTACCGGAAAAGCCGAACGCGTTGGCGACCGACACCTCGACATTGTTGGCCCATGCTAACGACAAAAACCGGGACAGAATGATTGACGCGCCAAGTGCGGTGAAAAGCCCCAAGCCGATGAGCAGTGCTCGCGTGGTCCCGTCAGCACACCGGCACAGCGCAGCTGCGGCGAGCAAAGGCACAAGTATGAACCAGGCCGTCCACAATGAAAGCGCCAGCGATCCGAATACGCCGACATAGCCGATCGATGGTGCAAAAGCGCCGAGCACAAGCAGTGCGCAAACAATCGTGACGAATGCGCACACGGAGCGCAGCATACGGCGAGTCCAGCGTCGTCCCGGTTTGGATACTGTTGCGTTCACATCCATAGCAGCCATCCCCCCGGGGCGATCTTAGATTCGCCGTCATGAACGCTTTGTCGTTGAAATCTAACTTACGGTCAACAATGAATGTAAGTTAGATTGGCTCGCAGAAATTTACGTTCACACTTGCGTTCAAATTTGCATGTTAATAAGCTGATGCTGGATCGCTGCTTGGCAGCCAAATTGTGATGAAGGCGGTTGGAGTATGGTCGAGCGTATTGGTGCAAAGGCGACGAGCGCCAAGGGTGGGCGATCAAACCTACCTAAACCGAGGGCCCCATCGAGCGTCCGCCGGACCCAGGAAGAACGGACCGCGGAGACTAGGCGCGCCTTGGTCGATGCGGCAATCCGCGTGATACACCGCATTGGCTATGGCGGGGCGACAACTGCCCTGATCGCGGAAGAGGCTGGTGTGAGCCGCGGCGCCATTCTCCATCATTTTGGAACCCGCGCAGTACTAATGGCCGAGGTCATTCGCGATGTTTTCGAAAAGGAGCGGGCCGAATATGCCCGCCTCGATGCCGCAGCGCACTTGGGGCACAAGGCGTCGGATTGGCCATCCATGCTGTGGAGTGTTCTCAGCCAGCCGTCCGGCTTGGCAGTCCTTGAAATCCTTCAAGCCGCGCGCAGTGATGCGGAACTGTCCCAGCGGGTAAAGGCGACCCAGCAGGCGATCGAAGACCTCGCCACCGATTCAATGAACGCGGAATTCAATGTGCCAACCGACGCTCGGTTCGTTGATCGGATGCGCTTGATTGTTTGGGCGGTGAGAGGCCTTTCGATTGCCCAGGTTTTGATCAAGGATCCCCAGGAAATTGGACGATCGATCGAACTGTTCACCGAGATCCTAAAGGCCGCCGAACGAGCTGGTGTATTTCGTACAAAATCTGACGGCTAGCTCCCCAGCTCCGTCAAACCGCTTTGGTTTGAGCTCGAAACACCGCCCTATTTTTGCTCGGCGCAGGCATTTGCTGTTGAACTAAACAAACATGCATGCTTGAATGTTTGTTAGATATCGCCTATAGAGTCACTCGACTCGCCGCAAATGGCTGCGCGAGCATGATGGGAGGACGACCATGCGCTTCTGGATTTCACTCGTCGGTTGCAGTGCACTTGCGCTGGCAAGCGCGGCCAACGCCCAAAGCGCCGAGGCGCCTGAAGCTGGTGTCGATGAAGGCAACATCAGCGAGATCGTCGTCACCGCCAACAAGCGCGAGGAGAAGATCCAGGACGTTCCCGTGACCGTGAACGTAGTCGGCTCGCAGCAACTCGATCAGCAGAACATCACCAGCGTTGGCGATCTTTCCCGCGCGGTTCCCGCTCTGGGCGCCGCCTTCCTGGGCGGCTCGCCTTCGATCCGCGGCGTTGCCACGGGCGGCTTTGCACGGTCTTCGGAAGAAGCAGTTTCAACCGTGCTCGACGGCGTCGTGCTCGGCCGCACCGCAATCACCCAGCTTCACGATGTCGAACGGGTCGAAGTACTGAGCGGGCCGCAAGGCATGCTGTTTGGCAAGAACGCCTCGGCTGGCGTGATCAACATCACCACCGTCGCCCCCAAGCTCGATACCTTCGAGCTGATCGGATCGGGCGACTATGGATCGTACAACTACACGCGCGCCAGGCTAACCGCCAATATTCCGTTGGGTCAGATCGCTGCCCTGCGGGTCAGCGGCTTTGAGGCTGGCGACGATACGCTGGTGCGCAACACCCGCACCGGCAAGCGCAACCACAGCGAAAGCTGGGGTGGCCGCGCGCGGCTGCTGGTCGAACCGAGCGACACGCTCAAGATCAACCTGATCGGCGACTACGAGCGGACCACCGGCAACGGCAACTTCCCCTATGTCATTGCGATCCTCCCGACTGAAGATCCGTTCGGGACCGTCACGCTGGATAGCCAGCTTTCTGCCTGCGGGATCACCGCCAGCCCCAGCAACACGCTTAACTGCGGCGAAGGTCCGTCGGCCAAGACCGCACGTTCACGCCGGTACGGGTTCTCGGGCCAGGTCGATCTGACGCTGCCGGGTGAATATGTACTCACCTCGATCACGGCTCAGCGCTGGCTCGATACCGGAGAGTTCGGCTATTACGGCCTTGGCGGCGATACCGATATGGTCGGCGCGGACATTCTTAGCCGTAACATCACGCCGAGCCGCTACAAGGTGTTCAGTCAGGAATTGCGGGTAACCTCGCCTTCGAACCGCCCGGTCGAATTCGTTGCCGGGCTCTATTATTCGCACGCGCAGAACCATGACGAAATCTTCCAGGCAGGCGGTCTGGGCTACCTGCCGGCTGGCATGGCCGATGCACGTTACCAGACGATCGATATCGACCAGAAGAGCTACGCGGCGTTCGGGCAGGCCACTCTTCACGCGACCGACCAACTGTCGTTTATCGTTGGTGGCCGCTATACCCATGAGACGTTGGACGATTTCGCCCCACTCGCCACTGCGGCACAATTGAACGCGATTCTCACCACCCAAGGGTTGGCCTATGTCCCGGTCGGGTTCGGTGCCGGCTTTGCCGCGGTCGACGAGTCAATAGAGGAAGATAACTTCTCTTGGCGCCTCGGAGCCAAATACGATTGGTCACCCAACTTCATGACCTTCTTCACCGCCTCGCGCGGCTACAAGGGTCCGGCGGTAAGCGATCAGGGTGGCCGCCGAGATGCCCTTGGCAACGCGCTCAATCCGGTGATCGCAGCCGAAATTCCGATGGCCTATGAACTCGGCGCCAAGGCCACCGTGCTCGACGGCAAGATGTTCCTGGGTCTGACCCTCTTCCACACCAAGATCGAGAACTTCCAAACCCAGGTCTTTGCCCCCGCAGTCGGCGTGCTTCCGGCTGGGTTCATTCAGGGCAATGCGCCTTATGTGACGACCAAGGGTTTCGATTTCAGCGTGTTCGGGCGCCCCTTCAAGGGCTTCACCCTCAACGCTGGCGTGATCTACACCGATGCGAGCTATGCTCCGAGCTTTGTTGTGGCTTGCGCGCCGCAGCAGACCACCGGGGTCGGCACGTGCAGCGCGGGCCGGACAACCCCCGCGGTCGACCAGATCGCTCGCACGCCCAAGTGGCGGGTCCTCCTGAATGGTGAATATTCGACCGAGATCACCACCGGCGTGTCGGCCTTTGTTCAGGCCGACATGCAGCATCAGTCGAAAATCTACCTCGGCCCGACGCCGGATCCGATCCTGCAGATGCCGGCGACAACTTTCGTCAATGGCCGGATCGGCCTGCGCGACAGCGACGGGGCCTGGGGAATCAGCCTGTGGGGCAAGAACCTGTTCGGCAACCGTTACAACGTTTATCAGCAGGACTTCCTGGCTTTGGCGGGCAATGGCCGGATGGGCGTAACGCCTGGATCACTGCCTGCCTACCTCACGCTGCCGACCCGCGACTGGGTCGCGACCTACGGGGTGAGTGTGGACTTCAAGTTCTGATCCAACTTGGGGGAGCGGTCTGCGCTCCCCCAAGCCGTACACATTCGAAATGAGGGGGTTGGAGGCAGCGCCTGGCCCCGAAAACCACCTCTAACCCTGTCGCATAAGCGGCGGTCGGAGTGTTTGTTCTTGCCCGAACCATGGAGATGCGGATGTTCAGCCTCAAATCCTCCCGATCCCGCCTGTTGGCCGCGAGTGGCGTTGCCCTATATCTGGGCGTTCTGGGCGCGGCATCGCCCACAAGTGCGGCGGCTGATGCCCCCCGGGCGCGCTGCACGGCTCTCGCAGGCCTTCGGGTTGACACCGGCAGGATCGAGACAGCCGAACACGTCCTCAAGGGTGCGCGCTTAGTCAGCGAAGAGCAAAGTGGTCAATTGGCAGCGCTCAACGGCATCACCGCGCCGGTAGATTTCTGTCGAGTTCGAACCCGGCTTCACCCAACACGCGATTCCGACATTCTCGTCGAGGCCTGGCTGCCCGACAACTGGAACGGCAAGTTGCTGGGCGTTGGCGGCGGCGGGTTCTCGGGCGGCTATGCGACTGCCGCAATCAGCCTGCGCGGGGCACTTGAGCAAGGCTACGCCGGGGTTTCCACCGATGTCGGGCACCCGGCGACCGAGTCTGCGAAGTGGGCGTTCGGCCACCCGCAAAAGCTGATCGACTATGCCTATCGCGGCAACCACCTGGCCGCAGTGGTGGCCAAGCAGGCAATTACGGCATTCTATGGCACACCAGCCAAACGCACGTACTTTCACGGCTGTTCAAATGGCGGGCGCGATGCCTTGATGGAAGTCAGCCGGTTTCCGCAAGATTATGATGGGGTCATCGCAGGTGCTCCGGCGGCGAGCTGGACGCCGATGCTGACCAGCTTCGTCGCCAACCGCCGGGCCATGTTTGGACCGTCGGGTGCATCCAAGCTGGGAACCAAGCTTTCGCTGATCAACAATGCGGTGGTGGCTAAATGCGATGCGCTAGACGGGGTCAGCGACGGAATTCTCGAAGATCCGCGCAAATGCCAGTTCGATCCCGCAGAACTGCAATGCAAGCCGGGTGCGGGCGAAAGCAACAGCTGTCTGTCTGCTGCCGAAGTCGGCGTGGCACGGCAGATATACCAAGGAACCTTTGTCAAGAGCGGCAAGCAGCTGATGAGCGGCTTTGCCGTGGGTAGCGAGGCATCGGGCTGGGATGAGTGGCTCACCAGCGAAAAATCGCTGCAGAGCAACTTCGGTGACGAGTTTTTCCGCTGGATGGTCCACGGCGATGCGAGCTGGGATATGACACGCTTCGATATCGATCGTGACTTCGCGGCAGCGCAAAGCCAGGTCGGCTTCCTCAATTCGGACAATTCGGACATCCGACGGTTTGTCCGCAGGGGCGGCAAACTCATCATGTACCACGGCTGGAACGATGCCGCAGTCTCGCCGTTCAATACGGTCCGTTATTTCGAGGCGGCGCGCCAGCGCTCTGATCCTGGCGGCAACAACACCCGCCTGTTTATGGCACCCGGTATGGGCCACTGCTTTGCCGGCCCTGGCCCAAACACCTTCGACATGCTGCCCGAACTCGATCGCTGGGTGGAACAAGGACCGCCGCCCGAACAGGTGATCGCGTCCAAGTATCCCAACGATCTGTTTGCGTTGCTCCGGATTCCGCAGAAAGCACTCCGGACCCGGCCGCTTTGCGCCTGGCCCAAAGTCGCCCGTTATAAAGGCATGGGTTCCACCGACGATGCCGCAAACTTCACTTGCGACCTGCCGCAATAACAAGATTGGGAGCGCGCCTTGACTGGCAAACTGAATCTGGACGGGACGACCTTTCGCGACGAGCATGGCCGGCATGTTCTGCTCCGGGGGGTAAATCTGGGCGGCGATTGCAAATTGCCGGTCAAGCCCGACGGGCGCACCCATTTGCCCACGGACTTCTCGGATCACCGGGTCGTCAGCTTCATTGGCCGCCCGGCTCCGCTATGCGAGATCGACGCGCACCTCGACCGGATTTCCCATTGGGGCTTCAACTGCCTGCGCCTGCTGACGACTTGGGAGGCAGTCGAACACGCTGGGCCCGGTCAATACGACGAAGCCTACCTAGACTATTTCGCCGAAGTTTGCCGCCGGGCAGGCCAACGCGGACTGCGGGTCTTCATCGATTTCCACCAGGATGTCTGGAGCCGGATGTCAGGCGGCGACGGTGCGCCGGGTTGGACGTTCGAGGCAGCCGGGCTCGATTTCACCCGCTTTCACGAAGCCGATGCCGCCTTGGTCATGCAGCATAATTACGACCATCGGACTGGCGGACGGCAAGCCAGTTATCCGCTGATGAGCTGGGGCAGCAACTACGCCAGGCCAGCGAACGGCATCATGTGGACATTGTTCTTTGCCGGGTCTGACTTCGCGCCGTCCGCCAAGGTCGACGGCGTAAGCATTCAGCATTTCCTGCAGGAACGATACCTCGGCGCGATGCGGGCAGTCGCAGAACGGGTCACTCATCTCGACAACGTAATCGGCTTTGACACGCTCAATGAGCCCGGCACGGGCTATATCGACAAGCCGATGGATCAGCCCCTGCAGCGCGGGCAGGGGCTGGTTTGGACCCCGCTTGAAGGGCTGGCGGTCGCTTCAGGGATGGCCCGCTCGTTGCCGATGTTCGCCTTCGGCCAAGGGGTGGTCTCAGCCAAGACCGTCAATGCCGACAAGGTGTCACTCTGGCTGGCTGGTCGCACTGATCCTTTCCGCGAAGCGGGGGCATGGGATATCGATCCCAACGGCAATCCCGTTGCAATCGTGTCGGATTATTTTCAGCGGGCCGGAAATCGGCAAGTTGATATTGAGCGGGACTATATGGTGCCGTTCTTCAACCGCATGGCCGATACCATCCGGGCGGTTCGCCGCGATTGGCTGGTTTTTGCCGAAATCGACCCTTTTGACGCCGCCAGAGGACATGGCTTTCCGGAAGGTATGCCGGAACGGTCGGTCAACGCGAGCCATTGGTATGACCTGTCGGCCCTAGTCACCAAGCGCTTCAATCCAGAGCAGCAAATCAACGTCTTGTCTGGAGAAGTCCGCGAAGGCGCCAGAGCGATTGAGGATAGCTATACGCGGGATCTTGGGGTTCTGAAAGCGGCCGGGGAAAAGCTCAACGGAGGGTCGCCGACCTTGATCGGTGAATGCGGCATCCAGTACGATATGAACGATGCTGAAGCCTACCACCGGTGGGACTCGGGTGAACGGTCAGCTTCCATATGGAGCGCACAGACCGCCGCGCTCGATCTGATGTACAATGCACTGGATCGGCTGCTGCTGTCTTCCACGCAGTGGAATTACACCGCCTCCAACCGCAACGATCCCATGCTGGGCGACGGCTGGAATCAGGAAGACCTCTCAATCTGGTCGGCTGACCAGATGTTGCCCGGCGATCCGTTTTCCGGTGGGCGAGCGGTCGAAGGGTTCTGCCGCCCGTATGTACGATCCGCCCAGGGTACCCTGTTGGAGCAGCGTTTCGACCGCGAGACTGGCGTTTTCGAGGCGGAGATTGCCGCTGACCCGGGCATTGCCGGTCCAACCGAGGTCTACGTTCCTGCTGCCCAGTACCCGCATGGGTTCAGTTGGGACGTGATGGACGAAGCCGAAGTGGAGCAGGATGAACAGGTGCTTCGCATCCGTATGACCAGCGAAGGCCGGCTTAGACTTCGGATTGCTCGAACATGACGGCTCCAACAGCAAAATCGCGCGCGTCCGGCCTGCGCTTCGGCCAGATTTTCGGATACGGTGTTGGCGATTTTGCATTCAATCTGACCTTCACCTTCTGCTCGCTTTTTCTCCTGTATTTCTACACTGATGTCTTGGGCCTGTCCGCAACGACCGGTGGCCTGATCATCATGGCTGCGCTGGTCTGGGAGGGCATCACCGACCCGCTGGTTGGGATGTTGGCCAACCGGACGAAGAGCCGGTGGGGACGCTATCGTCCCTACCTGCTGCTGGGAGCAGTGCCGCTGGCGCTGTCGTTTGCACTGATGTTTGTTCCAACCGGCCTGTCCGGGTCGGCCCTGGCCATGCTCGCGCTGGCAACGCATCTGCTGTTTCGTACCGTCTACACCTTCGTCAATATTCCCTACATCGCGCTGTCAGCGCAGATGACCTCCGATAGCATGGAACGCAGCAGGCTCGCCGGTGCGAGGATGATTTTCGCGATCATTTGCGGGCTGCTGCTCGCAGCTGTGTCTCTGCCACTTGCCCGCGTATTGGGCGATGGAGTCAGCGGCTTCTTCGCGCTCAGCCTGCTTTATGGCGGCGTCGTAATCGGCATCTTGCTGCTGTGTTTCAAAACGACCCGTGAAAATATTCAGTTCGCGACAGATGAGCATCCCACGCTTGGGCAGATGGTTCGCGCAGTGCGCTACAATCGTCCATTCCTCATCCTGCTTGCAGCGACCTTGCTGGGTTCGGTTGGCTATACGATGTCAGGCAAGGCGCTGGTCTATTACCTTAAATATCACGTCGGATCAGAAGCGGCGGTGACAACGGGACTGATAGTTGGTCTGGCGACCGCTGCATTGGCGATGCCGTTCTGGCTGATGTTCATGCGCCAGACCAGCAAGCGCGTCACGTGGCTTACCGGGTTCGCATTGACTGGTGCGAGCGCGCTGGTGATGTTCGCATTGGCACCCAAGGCCGGTGCGCTGTTGTGGTCGCTGATTGCGGTTGCAGGTGCGGGCAACGCCGCCTTCATTCTGACGTTCTGGTCGATGGCACCCGACACGGTCGAATACGGTCAGCTGACGACCGGAACGCGGGCCGAAGGCGCAATTTTCGGCTTCATCATCTTTTCACAGAAAGTCGCTCTCGGGATCGGCACGGGCATGCTCGGCGTCATCCTCGATCAAATCGGCTACCGGGCCAACCAGGCGCAAACTGCGCAGACGCTCGACGGGATTTTGGCCATGTACACGCTCGCGCCATTCACATTGGGCGCCCTGGCTGCCGGCTGCATCTGGTTTTACCCGCTGAACCGCACCGCGCACGCCAGCATTGTCGAACAGATCGCAGAGCGTCAGCTCTCCTCCTCAAAGCCAAGCTCAAATTTGGAGGTCGCCTCATGAAAATCGGCGCATTCGCCTGTATGGCACTTGTCACCGTCGGCATCGCGGCGATTCCCGCGCTGGCTCAACCGGCACCGCCCGCTCCTCTTGTGCCGATCGAGGCGCCGAATGAAACCGGCGCCATTGCCCTTCCCGTAGGCAATCAGTCGCAGCGCCCCGCCGAACGCTGGAGCAAGCTGTTCGGCCAAACCATTGTCCGCAATGTCTCGCAGCCAACCATAACGCCCTTTCTGCCCGATCCCGCGAAGGCGACTGGCGCAGCAGTAATCATTGCGCCGGGTGGCGGCTTTGCTTTTCTGTCCATGGACAGCGAAGGCTGGGCCGTGGGCAAATGGCTTGCAGACCACGGCATCGCGGCGTTCGTTCTGAAGTACCGCCTCAATGAAACGCCTGCTGACGACGCGGCCTTCGCGCAGCGCCTGATGGCTTTCGTTGCAGCAGCCAGTTCAAGCAATGGTACACTTCCCGAATTGGCGGAGCCGCGGGCGACCCAAGATGCCTTCGCTGCGCTAAGGCATGTTCGAAGCAACGCCGCACAATTCGGAGTCGATCCGGCGCGGGTCGGAATGATCGGCTTCTCGGCCGGAGCCATTACGACCCTCAACACCGTTCTCGAGGGGGACGCCGCAGAACGACCGGCCTTCGTCGGTTACATTTATGGCCCCATGAACAAAGTAGCAGTCCCCGCCGACGCTCCGCCAATGTTCGCGGCTTTGGCCCAGGATGATACGCTGTTTGCCGCGCAGGGCTTTGGCATCGTCAGTGCATGGCGCGCAGCAGGTCGGCCGGTCGAGCTTCATGCCTATGAACAGGGCGGACACGGCTTCGGTATGGGCAAGCCCGGAACAACTTCCACGCTGGTAATGCCCCAGTTCCATGCCTGGCTCGCAGCGCGCGGCCTGCTCGAACGCAAATGAAATAGGTGCCGCTATGACCATCAATACCAATCGGAGAACCTTTATCGGTGGTGCAGCCGCGCTTGCTGTTTCGCCAATTACCGCGAAGGCGAGCAGCCGTGCAAAGGCTGGCGCCTTTCCTCGAGGCTTCCTGTGGGGAGCGGCGACCGCCGGTCATCAGATCGAAGGCAACAACGTCAACAGCGATTCCTGGGTGATGGAAACCATCAAGCCCTCGCTCTTTCGCGAGCCTTCACTGGATGCCGCCAACAGTTTCGAACTATGGCCGGCCGATCTCGACCTGGTCAAAAGTCTCGGCCTCAACACCTACCGCTTCAGTATTGAATGGTCCCGGATTGAGCCGCTCCAAGGCGAATTCTCCACCGCAATGCTCGATCACTACAAGGCGGTGATCGAAGGCTGTCGGCGGCGCGGACTGATCCCGATGGTCACTTTCAATCACTTTACGACGCCGAAATGGTTCGCAGGCCTCGGCGGGTGGACGAACCCGAAGTCGCCAGAACTGTTCGCGCGGTTCTGTGAACGAGCTACCCGACATCTCGGTGCCCAGATTGGCTGGGCTACGACGCTCAACGAGCCCAACCTGGCTCTCCAGCTATGGACCACGATGCCAGAGGTCATGCATCAGCTCAATCCGGTGTTTGGACCGCTGAAGGCAGCGGCGGCCCGATCAATCGGTTCCGAGCGGTTTGAGATGTCCAACCTGATGATGCTGGAGACCGCCAAACAGGTGTTGCCCAATATGATTGCGGGTCACAAGGCTGGCCGCGATGCAATCAAGTCAGTCCGGCCCGAACTGAAGGTCGGGGTGAGTCTGGCGATTGCCGACGAACAGGTCGGCAATTCAGCCGCCAAGCGCGACCAGGTGCGCAGCGAGGCTTACGGTGCCTGGCTCGAGGCGGTCAGGGGAGACGATTTCGTCGGGGTCCAGAATTATGCCCGCAATGTCTGGAATGCAGAGGGAAAATCGGCTGCCCCTGCTGCCGCCAAGCGCAATTATAGCGGCGAAGAGGTCTTTCCGGCGTCGCTGGCGGGGGCGGTCCGCTATGCCCACCAAGCCAGCGGTTGCCCAGTAATCGTCACCGAACACGGCGTGGGCACTGACGATGATACGATCCGAGCCGCGCTCATCCCGGCGGCACTCAGCGAACTGAAGCTGGCAATGGACGAAGGCGTGCCTGTGCTTGGCTACATGCACTGGTCGCTGATCGACAACTTCGAGTGGATCTTCGGATATGGCCCCAAGTTCGGGCTCGCAACTGTGGATCGCAAAACCTTCAAACGCACACCTAAACCCAGCGCGTTTGTGCTTGGCCGAATCGCCAAGCGCAACGCGATCTGATCGGAGGAGACGTGACCATGATCAGAAATTTCGCACTTTGGGGTGCCGCCGTTCTGTCTGCAATTGCGCCGTTGGCTGCTCAGCCAACAGCGCCCGTGCGGGTTCCTCTGGTCCTTGATGCCAAGGCTGCTGGACCAACGATCAGCCGCGACATTTTCGGCCAATTTGCTGAGCATCTGGGTCAAGGCATCTACGGCGGTATCTGGGTCGGTCCCAATTCGCCAATCCCCAACGTTCGCGGAATTCGAAGCGATGTTGTGCAGGCCTTGCGCGACCTCAAGGTGCCGGTTGTCCGCTGGCCCGGCGGCTGCTTCGCCGATGCCTACAATTGGCGCAACGGAATCGGTCCCGCCGGACAGCGCGTAACTACCGTCAACCTGTGGGGTAACGTGCCCGAGCCGAACACGTTTGGCACGCACGAGTTCATGGATTTCGTTGACCAGATCGGGAGCGAGGCCTTCGTATCCGTCAATATGGGGTCTGGCACCGCAGCTGAAGCGGCCGACTGGCTGGAATATATGACCACAAACCAGCCTTCGACCTTGGGCAAACTCCGTGAAGCCAATGGCCGCGCGAAGCCGTGGAAGATCAAGTATCTCGGCCTTGGCAACGAAAGCTGGGGCTGCGGTGGCGGAATGAGCGGCGACGAGTACGTCATGGAGATGAAGCGCTTCTCCACCTTCGTGCGTAACCTCAACCCGGCCCAGAATGCAGAGGTACCGATCTATCGGATTCCGGAGTCTATGCAGCGGATCGCCGTCGGTCCGGATGCGGGCAAGACTGAATACACCGAATCAGTGATGAAAGCTTGGAGCCAACGCGGCAATGCCGGTTGGGGTTTCGAAGGCCTCTCGCTCCACTTCTATTCGGCAGGACCAGGCGGGATCGTCACCGCGCCGTCAACTGGGTTTGGCGAGCAAGACTATGCCTATCTGCTCAAGGATACCCTCCGGATCGAAGGCATGATTGCGGCCCATTCGGCAATCATGGACAAGTACGATCCCAAGCGCGAAGTCGCCCTCGTAGTCGATGAATGGGGCGCCTGGCTGCGGCCGCTCCCCGGGCTCCCGATCATGTTTCTCAAACAGCAGAACTCGCAGCGCGACGCGGTGCTCGCTTCGCTCAACCTCAATATCTTTGCCCGCCACGCCGACCGGGTTCGGATGGCCAACATTGCGCAGATGGTGAACGTGATCCAATCGATGATCCTCACCGACGGCAACAAGATGGTGCTGACCCCGACCTATTATGTCTACCAGATGTATGTGCCGTTCCAGGATGCTCAGCTCATCCCGGTCAAGCTGCAGGCCGGAGAATACCGGCTCGGAGACATCACGCTTCCGCAAGTCGATGGAATCGCTGCGCGCGGTAAAGACGGACGGGTTTGGCTGGCTCTGACCAACCTTGATCCGAACCGTGAAGTCATAGTCGGCGCGCAAGTTCATGGCATTGTCGCAAAGCGAGCTGAGGGCCGCGTTCTGACGGCGCCGAAGGTCGATTCGGTGAATACTTTTGAAACTCCGTCAACTGTCGTTCCCCGGCCATTCCGAGCGAACGCCAAGGACGGAGCGCTGGACCTGAAACTTCCGCCGAAGTCGGTCACCGTGGTCGAGCTGGTCGGCTAGGTTCTGCAGCTGACCCAATTCCAAACCGCAAATCCCAAGAGGATGCGATGAACAACCCGAGCCGCACCGCAGTCGCACTATCCGCCGCGATTCTTCTGCTCGCCGTCGGCGCCGGAGTGGGAGTGCCAGCCGGTGCTGACCCGGCCAAGGGCGATACGCTTGAGCAAGGTTTCGCAAACCCTCCATCCACAGCCCGGCCGCGGGTCTGGTGGCACTGGATGAATGGCAACATCACCAAGGACGGGATCGCAAAGGATCTCGACTGGATGCGTGCGATCGGTATCGGCGGGGTGCAGGTGTTCGATGCCAATCTGGCGACGCCGCAGATCGTTCCCAACCGGCTGGTCTACATGACTCCCGAATGGAAGGATGCGTTCCGGTTTGCCGCCTCCAAGGCGTCTGAAAATGGACTTGAGATGGCCATTGCCGCCTCGCCGGGCTGGTCTGAAACAGGCGGCCCCTGGGTGAAGCCAGAGGACGGGGTCAAAAAGCTCGTCTGGAGCGAAATGAGCCTAATGGGCGGCAGGCGCTTCACTGGACGCTTGCCGGCACCTCCGTCCGTTGCCGGACCATTTCAGGATATTCCAGCCGAACAGGATGCGGTTGCTGCAGCGACTGGCGAAAAGCAGTTCGAGGTGCCCGCGTTCTATCGCGATGTGGCGGTCCTGGCTTATCCTCAGCGCAGCCAGAGCAGCTTGCCAGGCCCCTCATCGACCTCAGCAGGCGACAAGCCGCTCGACATCGCAGCCCTTACCGACGCCAGTCTTACGACCGCAGTGCCCGTCGGGCGCGGCACGCGAGATACGCCAACTGTGATTACGGTCGAGTATGATCAGCCACAATTGGTGCAGTCGCTGACCTTCTATGCTCCGGGCGGTGCCGAAAAATTCGGTGCCCCCAACTACCTGCCGCGCCTTGAAGCAGAGCTGACCAACAATAGCTGGAGCAAGGTTGCTGATCTTGCTCTTACGCCTGTCCCGACAACGATCAATTTCATGCCGGTCAAGGCGCGCAGGTTTCGGGTGGTCCTCGCAGTCAATCCCAATGGTGGATTAAGCGGTTTCACGCCTGCCGTAGGCGCCGACTTGCGGCCCTTGATGGCGCTCATGGCGCCGAAGGCCCAGCTTCCTGTTGCGCAACTGTCCTTCTCTGGTGAAGTCAGGGTCAATCAGTTCGAGGCCAAGAGTGGTTTTGCCACCGTCCTTGATTATGCAGATCTCGCTGCCTCGGGCGGTCCCGGTATCGGCATCGCACCCGGATCCGTTATCAACCTTACCAAGCGTCTCAAGCCAGATGGAACGCTCGACTGGACCCCGCCCAAGGGGAAATGGCGGGTCGTCCGACTGGGCTGGTCGTTGACGGGCAAGACCAACCATCCAGCGCCGCTCGAAGCAACCGGGCTAGAGGTCGACAAGCTCGATGGCCGCGCCGTGCGGAACTACCTTGAGGGCTACCTCGCGATGTATCGGGGTGCCGTTGGCGATGACCTGATCGGCAAGCGCGGTATCACGGCGCTCCTTACCGATTCAACCGAGGTCGGAGCTTTCAACTGGACCCCGCAGATGGTGGAGCAGTTCAAGCGCTTGCGTGGCTATGATCCAACTCCCTGGCTTCCCGTACTCACGGGGGTGATGATTGGAACGCCAGCGCAGAGCGACGCGTTCCTTTATGATTACCGCCAGACCCTCGCCGAACTTCATTCGTCGGAGCATTACGGAACCGTTGCCGCGTTCGCGCACGAAAACGGTCTGAAAGTCTATGGTGAGGCGCTGGAAGACCGCCGACCGTCGCTTGGTGACGATATGGCAATGCGCCGCCATGCGGACTTTCCGATGGCCGCGCTATGGACCTGGCAACGCGGCGAAAAGCCGCGTCCAACTTTGTTGGGTGACATGAAAGGCGCCTCATCGGTGGCCCATCTTTATGGTCAGAACATTGCCGCCGCAGAATCGATGACCTCGGCCCTGCAATACTGGGCCCATTCTCCGGCTGATCTGCGCCGTGTGATCGACTTGGAATTCGCCAATGGCATCAATCTGCCGATCATTCATTCGTCCGTGCACCAGCCGGTTGACGACAAGCAGCCAGGCTTGTCGCTCCTCATTTTCGGTCAATTCTTCAATCGTCATGAAACTTGGGCTGGCATGGCCAAGCCCTGGATTGACTACATTGCCCGCAACAGCTTCATGCTGCAGCAGGGCCGTAATCATGCCGATGTCGCTTATTTTTATGGCGAAGACACTGCTCTGACCGCGCTTTATGCCAACGGTCCGCTGACCGATGTTCCGGTCGGCTACGCCTATGATTTCATAAATGCGGACGCCTTGCTTAACCTCATCAGGGTCGATGGCAATGAGCTCACCGCACCCAGTGGTGCTCGCTACCGGGTGCTATACTTGGGCGGAAAAAGCGACCGAATGACTTTGCCGGTGCTACGTCGGATTGCCGACCTGGCTGCGGCTGGCGCAACCGTCGTCGGCACGGCACCGAGCGGTTCGCCGGCTCTGGCTGACGACCCGCTTGAATACGCCGCTCTGGTCAAGCGCCTGTGGACGGGGCAGCCCATCACAAAGGTCGGACGTGGCCGCATGGTGGCGAGCAAATCTGCTGAGGAAGCCCTCCGGCAACTCGGCATCGCGCCTGACTTCGACTACGGCAAGCAGGCACCTGACAGTGAAATCCTGTTTGTCCACCGCAAGCTTGCGGCAGGAGACATCTATTTCATCAACAACCGTCGCGATCGTGCCGAATTCGTCGAGGCTCGCTTCAGGGTGAACGGCTTCGAACCCGAACTTTGGCGGGCCGATACCGGCACTTCCGAGCAAGTCAGCTACCGGATTGAAAACGGCGTAACGGTGGTTCCACTCGAAATGAATCCGGAAGATTCATTCTTTGTCGTCTTTCACAAGCCGACGTCCGCCACTTCAGCGACTGTGGAACGAACGGCCTACAAGACGATCGCCACTATGGACGATAATTGGGTCGTCTCATTCGAACCCGGACGAGGGGCACCGGACACCCTGAAGCTTGGAAAGCTAACATCACTGAGCCAGCGACCCGAGCCCGAAGTGAAGTACTTTTCAGGCGTCTCGACCTACCGGAACAGCTTCACTATCCCGCCAAACGGGCAGGAAGCCACCCCGATTTGGATCGATCTAGGCGCAATCGGAGATGTTGCAGAAGTGCGCATCAACGGCCGTCCCGTAGGCACCGTTTGGCACGCTCCCTATCGCCTGGAGATTGGCTCGATCCTGAAACCTGGAACCAACCAGATTGAAGTCAGAGTCGCAAACCTTTGGGTAAACCGGCTGATCGGCGATGCCCAGCCTGGTGCAAGCAAAGTGGCCGTCACGACCTTGCCAACCTACACGGCAGGTGCGCCGCTTCGTCCATCGGGACTGCTTGGACCGGTGCGCTTCTTGAGGCCGAAAACCGCAAACGAGCGGTAGTTCAGTTCAGGGCTGCGCAGATGGTTTGACTTGTCCACGCGACCATCCCCCTTCATGACTAATCCACGCCCCTGGCCGGGCCAGTTCAACCTCGACTTCATGGGCTTCCTCGCCCTCTCGGCGATCTGGGTCGCCTGGCGCCACCAGTTCAGCGCGGGCGGCCTTGGGCTGGCGGTGCTGGCCTTCTTTGGTGGGATGCTGTTCCTGTCGATCTACCTGCTGATCCACACCAGCCGGGCCGGCGGTGACATCAAGGTGGGGTGTTGTCAAAGCAAACTGGCGGGCAGTGTAGGGAGCTGATATTCTGTGGGTATGGCCTGCTCTGCTAATCCGTTTCGCTACTTCAACTCGTCGCCCGAGGTGACGAGTTGCGATTGGACTGACAGCACCATGCTCTGCACTCGATGAAGCAGGATGGTTCGACACCGGCGACATTGCCACGATCGACGAGAACGGGTTTCTGCGCATCACGGACCGGAAGAAGGATGTGATCAAGTCAGGCGGCGAATGGATTAGTTCGATCGATATCGAGAACGTCGCGGCGGGATGTCCGGGGGTGAAAGTGGCTGCAGTTGTAGGCGTGCCGCACCCCAAGTGGGAAGAAAGGCCGATCCTTTTAGTCGAGCCGCACGCGGGCCAAGCCAACATCGTGGAAGCTGTGCGAGAATGGATAGCCCCCAAGCTCGTGAAATGGTGGATGCCCGACCTAATCGTCGAGGACATTATCCCGCTGACTGCCACTGGAAAGATCGACAAGAAAGCCCTTCGACACACTTATGCGGGCGCATTGAACAGCGAGTAGCGGTATGTTCAAAACTCAATTTGACCACGCGGCATTCCGCCTGGGACTGTCCCGGATTTGCTCCCGGCCAGAACGAGAGATCCGGCTCTAATCATAGGTGGAGGAACGTCGGGCCTCAGATTATCTGCATTATTATATAATTATCAGTTATTTAGTCCCCAGAGAAGGTTCGACACCGGTCGACTTCCCACCGCCA
>JACCDH011646332.1_pt1 | contig 21776 bp, 16 predicted proteins | sample 7442481 | NCBI WGS metagenome assembly JACCDH01 (sample SAMN15323433, study PRJNA562643) | freshwater metagenome | isolation source: river surface water | place: USA:Blue River Watershed | collected 2017-08-15
TGTCACCCAGCTCGGTCGAACCCGGCATGCCCGCTGTTTTGCCTGAGGCCTCGGCCTGATGGCTGCGCAGGGTTTGCAGCATCGACTGGATGCTGGCAGGAGAGATGGCTTTGTCGATCATGCGTGTCTCCGTCAATAAGCTGCGTTGGCCATGCCCAAGCCGTGCTCACGCAGTTGGGCCAGCTTGTAGCGCAGGGTGCGGGGGCTGATGCCCAGGCGCTTGGCGGCTTCTGTCTTGCTGGGGGTGCTGGCCAGGGTGGCCATGATCACTTGGTGTTCGTTCATGCGGGCGGCGCTGTGCAGGTCGGTGGGCAAGTCGACAGCGTCGGTGGCGATGACGGGTGCTGTCAGACCGAGGTTCTGTCTGGCGGCGTTCATGAAATCATCGAAGCCAGACTCTGACTTGACGGGGACGGGCAGGTTGGTGGATTCGACACTCACCGCCACAGGCGCAGGTGTGGGGGCCGATGTGCTGGCTGGAGCGCTGGCGGTCAGCCAGTCGTCAAACATCAGGTGCGCAGGGGTGACCACGTGGTCGGTGCACAGCACCATGGCGCGGCGCATGACGTTTTCGAGCTCTCGCACATTGCCAGGCCAGGGGTATTGCAGCAATTGCATTTGTGCCTGAGGGTGCAGTTGCCAAGGCTTCTTGTCTTGCTGCAGCAGGCACTGCATGGCCAAAGGAATGATGTCACCCGGCCGCTCGGCTAAAGGAAGCAAACGCATGCGGAAAGTGGCAATGCGGTAGTACAGGTCCTCGCGAAACTCGCGCTCGATGATGGCCTTTTTCAGGTCTTTGTTGGTGGCTGCCACGATACGCACATTCAAGGGGATCACGTTTTGGCCACCCAAGCGGGTGAGCTGGCGCTCTTGCAGCACGCGCAACAGCTTACTTTGCAGGTGCATTGGCATCTCGCCAATTTCGTCCAGAAACAAGGTGCCGCCTTGGGCTTGCTCGAACAAGCCTTTTTGGTCACGGTGGGCACCGGTGAAAGCGCCTTTCTCGTGGCCAAACAACATATCTTCGATCAGGTTTTCTGGCATGGCCGCACAGTTCAGCGCGACAAAGGGGCCGTGCGCACGGCGCGAGGCCTCGTGCAACACGCGGGCCAAGACTTCCTTACCTGAACCCGTCGGCCCCACCAGCAAGGCTGTCACATCAGCCTGAGCCACTTTTTGCGCCAAGGCCAGCAGGTGTTGGCTGGCAGGGTCTACAAACACCACGTTACGAACAGGCTGTGGCGACAAACGTGGGGTGCCGGGGTTGATCTGGTCGTGCAGTTTTTGCCATGAGGCCGTGCGCACGTCTTGGGTCGCTAGGACCGTCAAAGCGCCGGTTTGGCTGGCTTCCACAGCCAGGTCCAGCTCGTGGCGATCGACGCGGCAGACGATGGGTGTACTTAACCCGGCATCTTGCAACAGCTGTTGAACCGCCTTGAGCCGTGTTGTGTCCAGCGTCAGGCGCAACACCACCATGGCCGCATCGCCCGCATGGGTGAGCAGGTTGTCTAAGGTGGTGACAGGCATCACTGCCCAGCCGCTCACCTGCAAGGCATGGCTGTGCTCGGGGCTCAGGGCTGCTTCGGGATCCAGCCAGAGGGCCAGAGGGGTGGAAACGGGGTGTGACTTCACGGCGTTGGTCTCATGTTCAGATGAAACCTACTAAGCAACCCTTGTGCCAGATTTAAATGTATTTAAAAAGAACTTTAATTTTGAATATTGAGTACTTTAATATTTTTAATGAGTTGGCGATTTTGACACTGCGTTTGACGGAAGATTGACAGCGATCACATCCCGTCGTTCAAACAGATTGTCATACCCGCGCACGAGGGTATCCGCAACACACCAGCTCAGACCATGGTCTTGTCTTTGGTGTTGAAGAGCATGCAGAACTGTCCATCCACGCGCAACACCTCCATCGCTGGCAACAGCCGCGACTGAAATCCCATGGCCCTGCAGGCATAAGGCGCCGACGGGATGTGCGTGATGGCGAAATGCTGGCATTGCCAGCAGTTGGGACCTTTGGAGGGGGCGGAGTGCAAGATTTGCTGATGCATATCTGCTTTGCGTCAAGTCTTCATCGCAGACTTGCAAAATTTTGGAAACAACTTTGTCGGGCATGAGTGGTGTTGGAGTGGGGTGGGGTCCACCGGCACTTCAATCACGTTTCAGCCGATTTGCTACCCTGGCCTCAGCCTTTGAGAAGCTGCATGACGGTCTGCGGTTGCTGGTTGGCTTGTGCCAGCATCGCTGTCGCTGCTTGTTCGACGATTTGCGAGCGGGCGAGTTCGCTGCTTGCCTTGGCGTAATCAGCATCCATGATGCGGCTGCGGGAGGCACTGGTGTTCAGTGAGACATTGGCTAAATTGTCAACCGCATAAGTGATGCGGTTGACCACGGCACCGATGCCTGCACGTTCAGTGTTGATGACATCCAGTGCATCATCGACCTGGGTGATCGCGTTGGCCGCGTTGTCACGGTCAAGAATATCGGTGCCACTGATCATGTCCAGCTCTCCGTCAGAGCTGAGATCCGCAATCGTATGGTCAATGGTCTGACCTTCGTTGGCACCGATCTGGAATTCCAGTCTGCCATCGCTGTTGGTGCCGGCGGTACCGTCCAGCACATTCATGCCGTTCCATTGGGTATCTGTGGTGACCCGGTTAATTTCAGAGATCAGCTGCTGGAATTCGATGTCCAAATATTCCCGGTCTGTTTGTGAGTAGGTGTCGTTTGATGACTGAATGGCCAGTTCACGCATGCGCTGGAGCATGTTGGTCATCTCGATCATTGCACCTTCTGTGGTCTGCAGCATTGAGACGGCATCGTTGCCATTGCGAATGGCCTGGTCGAGACCTTTGATCTGGGAAGTCATTCGCGATGAAATCGCCAAGCCTGCCGCGTCATCGCTTGCGCTGTTGATTCGTTTGCCTGTTGACAATTGTTGCATGGCATTGGTCAAGTCGCGGTTGTTTTTCGCAATCGCATTTTGTGATACCAAAGATTTGATATTGGTATTGATGACAGTCATTGGGAGATCTCCTGATCGGTTTGTTCAATGCGCCATGCTGCTGGCATGGACCAATGTGTGCTCAGTGGTTTCGGCACACAGGGAAGACATTTCTTCTTGAAGGTTTGAATCGTGGGGGTGCAAACGAACGGCTTCTTTGGCCAAGTCCAGCGCTTTATGCGGTTCAAGTTGGCAGCGAACGACGCGGATCAGGTGATGCCAGACCACGGCGTTGCTGTGCACTCCCTGCAATTCCAACAATTTTTCCAAATGCTGTTGTGCGCATTGCCAATCTTGTTCCAGCTCCGACAGCAGTGCGCTGATCGAAAGCATGTCTTCGCTTTGTGGATAAATGGACAGCCCGGCTTCGCTCAATGCGCGGGCCATTTCCATGTTGTTTTGAGTGACCAACTCTGCGATGGCATGTCGAATTTCTGTGGGACTGAAACGTGAAGCGCAGTACCCCATGCGCGGCCTGCCAAGATTGCTCTCAGCAAGTAATGTTTGTATCAGTCTGGTCATGCACTTCTCCCACCTCAGGGTGTTGACGGTTTGACCCTTGCGATTGAAGGGAACAATGACAGTGGCAAAGCAACTGTCGTGCCAAGTGAAATTCGGACTGAATTGCGGTGTGGAGCTGTTTGCAAAGTCAGAAATTGACAATGCTTTGAAAATTTTGAATTCTTATGAATTCAAAATTACTATGGAGAAAACCGAGACGCTCAGAATTTCGTCAAAGATTTGACGCCTTAAGCGGCAACAGTTGGCCGCAAGAGGATTCCAGTGAGCTTGAAAAGTCGTGGCCTCAGGCGATTGACACCTGTGTCAACGCAGCAAGGCCAGAACCAACATGGGTCGATGGTTGGCTTGGGAAAGCATGGCTGTACCCGCTTGGTCGAGAATCAAGGCGCGTGCCATGTCTGCTGTGGTTTGCGCGTAATCGGCATCCATGATCCGGCTGCGGGAGGCATTGGTGTTCAGTGAGACGTTCAAGGCATTGTCTGCGGCATGTACTAAGCGATTGGAGGCGGCACCCCATGTGCTGCGTGAGTTGGACAGCTGGGTCAGCGCATCTTCGATGCTGGACAGCGCACTGGTGGCATCTGATTGTGAGGAGATCAGGACAGACGATTGCATGACATCGTGGACACTGCCGGTATCCAATGAGGTCAGGTCGACTGTGAAATGGTCGCTGCTGGATGCTCCCACTTGCAACTTTACCAAACCGCTGACACCAGACTCTCCGGACAAGACTTTGCTGCCGTTCCATTCGGTGTTGCTCACGATAGCCCCCATCTGGGTTTGAAGCGCTTCAAACTCGGTATGCAGGGCATCCCGGTCACTTTGACTGTTGGTGTCGTTGACGGACTGTATGGCCAGCTCTTTCATGCGCCAAAGCATGGCGGTCATTTCTTGAGTCGCGCTGTCAGCTGTCTGTAGCAGCGATAGTCCGTCGTTGGCATTTCGCACGGCCATGTCCAGACCGCGAATGCGACTGGTTAGACGATTGCCAATTGCCATCCCTGCCGCATCATCCGCGACAGATCGAACGCGCTGCCCCGTGGTCAACCGACCCATTGCTGTTTCAAGCGCACGGTGATTGCTGGTCAGCGCCTGCTGAATTTTCAGAGCAGGCAGGTTGGTGTTTATGGCAGAGCTCATTGTTCATCGGCCAGAAGGCGCAACTCAGTTGGTGGGCAAGGCCTCAATTTGCTCAGATGTCATGGCAGCCAGTTGGCTGGACGTCAATGCCTTCACTTGAGTCGAGCTCAGGGCGTTGAGCTGTGCTGTGGTCATGGCACTCACAAAGTCAGTGGTCAGACCATTGAGTTGTTTGGTGGTCATGGCTGCTACATCTTCGGTATCCAATGCAGCAACATCATCGGAGTCGAATGCGTTGAGTTGTGAAGATGTCATGCTCGCAATTTGTGTACTGGTCAAAGCCTCCACTTGTTCTGTGTCAAATGCATCGACTTGGGTTGTGGACAAGCGTGACAACTGGCTGGTACTCAGAGCCTGGATCTGGTCTGTGCCAAGCTCGGAAATTCGGTCAGTGGACAAAAATGCCATCTGGCTACCAGTCAGAGCCTGGATTTGTGTCGTTGTCAATTCCGTGAATTCGTCAGCATCAAAAGCTTCAATTTGTTCATAGCTCATGACAGCGAGGCTAGCTGCACGCAAAGACCGCAGTTGCTCTGTGTTCATGGCTTGAACGAATGCTGTACTCAAGCTCTTGACTTGCAGACTTGTCAAGGAATCGATGGCCTCTGTGTCCAGAGCACCGATGATGTCGGAGTCGGTCGTGTCCAGTGCGCTGATTTGCGCGGCCGACAGTTTGCTGATCTGTGTCGCCGTCAGCGCGTCTACTTGCTCTGAATCCAAGCCATTCATGACATCGGTGCTCAAACCGCTGATGGCCGATGTGGTTACATCGTCGATCAGATCGGCCGTCAGCAAGGACAGGACATCACTTGAAGCCAGTTGAGAAAATTGTCTTGCAGTCAAACCTGCTACCTGTTCCGAGGTCAATGCATCAGTTTTGTTGGCGACCAGATAGCTCAGTTGCTCGCTGCCAAAGTTGGCGATTTGTGATGAGGTGAGGGATGTCACTTGGTCATCGCTCATGCCGTCAATCAGATCGGTCGAGATGCTGCCCAGTTGTCTGGCGGTCAAGTTCGCCACCACACTGGTCCCCAAATTGGCGATCACGCCACTGTCCAGGGCATTCAGCTGTGTTGTGGTCAAAGCTTGGACCTGAGTCGACGTCAAGGATGCAACCTGGGCCGAATCAAGACTGCCGAGTACCTCTGTATTAAAGCCTTTGATTTGTGTTGTTGTAAGGTTTCCGATCAGGGATTCAGTCAGGCCCGCTGCCTGATCACTGGTCAGGTAGGCGATCTGGTTGGAGCTCAGGCCTGGCAGTTGTGTCGTCGCATCGAGCTGCGCAAGGTCATCGGATTCAAGTGCCCCGATTTGTGTGGAGGTCAAGCGCGAGAGTTGATTGCTGGTCAGTGCGGCAATTTGGGCAGAGCCAAGGTTGTCAATAAAGTCAGACGACAATTGACCAAACTGCACTGTAGAAATGTTGGAGACACCGGCCACTAGTGCAGCGACGCCGTCGCTGTCTAGGCTGTTGAGCTGTTCTGCACGAAGACCTCCAATGGCGGTGGAGCTCAATGCTGCCACTTGAGCAGTGCTCAGCAGCGCCATGGATGCAGTATTCAGGCCTTTGACTTGCGTGCTGCTCAGTGCTTCAATTTGCTCGGTACTGAATGCACCCAGCAGGTCGCTGTCGATGTTGTTCAATTGATAGGAAGTCAGTCCGCCAATTTGCTCAGTGCTGAGTCCACCAATGTCTTCAGTCTCCATTGCGTTGATCTGAGCCGAAGTCATCGCTGCGATTTGACTGGAATCCAGCAACTGAATTTGGTCAGATGTTAAAGCGTCGATGAACCCGGTAGTGAGTCCCCGGATCTGACTGGTGGTCAGTGCTGACAGTGCTGTCGACTCCATGGCCTGGATGGTGTCGCTGTCAAGGTTGCTCAACTGTGCAGCCGACATGGCAGCAATCTGACTGCTGCTCATGGCCTGAATTTGAGAGCTGCTCAGGGCTTGCGCTTGTCCTGTGGTCAGAAACTTGATCTGGGATGTGGCCAGGTAGCTGATCTGGTCATCGGTCAAACTCTGAATCTGATCAGTGCTCAGGCTGCCAATTTGAAGGCTGGTCAGTGCATTGAGTTGAGCTGATGTGAGGGCCGTGATGTCATCTGTTTCGATGGCTGCGACTTGTGTGCTGCTCAAAGCAGAAATCTTCGCTGTCGACAAATTGCCTACCTGATCACTGCTGAGGTTGGCGATGAAATCGGTGTTGAGTTTTTTAAGAACGGTGTTGGAGATGTTGTTCAAATCTTCGCTGTCCAATGCCGCCACAGAACTGGAGGACAAACCATTGAGTTGTTGGGATGTGAGTGCAGCCACCTGTGTACTGGTCAGCGCGGCAGCCTGGTTGCTGCCCAACTCCGCCAGTTGTGTTGAGGTCAGACCTTTAATTTGAGCGGTTGTCAGGGCGGCAGCCAGTGTGGTTGTGAGTGCCGCGACTTGATCGGTGGTGAGCCCTTTGAGTTGGGGGGCCTTCAAGGCCGCCAGCTGTGTTGTGGTCAGATTTTCAATGTCTTCGGTATCGACGGCGGCCAGTTGAGTGCTGGTCAAGGCAGCCATTTGGGCGGTGGTCAGCGCATTGATTTGTGTTGAGCTCAGGCCCTGAATGACATCTGTGGAAATCGTCTTGATTTGTGCCGCACTGATGGCGCGCAGGTCATCTGTTTCCATGGCTATGATTTTGTCACTCGCAATGTAGCCCAATTGAGTACCCGACAGGGCGGCTACTTGGTTGGTTTGGAGCGCTACGAGTTGGTCGCTGGTCAGACTGCCCAGAAAATTGGAGTCCAGACTGCGGATTTGTTTGGTTGTCAACGCCTGAATCTGATCAGTGCTGAATCCGGCGATGACATCGGTCGCGAAATTGTTCAATTGTGTGGCCGAAAAATTCGCCATGTCAGCGGTGCTGAACGAACTGATGTGGTTCGTATTGAACTGACTGATCTGGCTTGTAGACAGTGCCTTGATTTGGGCATTGGCCAGCAGTTCCAAGCGGCTGTAAATGAGCTCATCGTCGGCAGCCAAAGCTGTGGCGTCAAGGGCGCCTACTTGGCTGGCGCTCAGCGCCTGCATGTCGGCATCTTCCATGGCCGCCAGCTGTGTGCTGGTCAGGGCGTTGACCTGTGCTGTCGTCATGGCTTTGAAATCGCTGGAAGCCAAGTTCCGGATCTGGTCTGTGGACAGTCTCGAAATGGCCGTTGCGCTGAATGAACTGATGATCGACATGGTCGCTCCTAGGTTGGGTCGGGGGAGTGCCCGTGTGCGCTGTGCAGTGCCAGCTGGACGCGGTCTACTCGTTCAGGTTCAGAATCGGACGAGACGGGAATTTCTTTAGCTTTGCATTTCAAATTTACGGATCAATGAGCGGCAGACTCTTGCCGGTTGGCAATCGACTGCCGATTCATGACGGGTTCTTGGTAAAGCCGGACATGGCGCAAATATTGCTTTTAATGCTGAAACTCATTTTTTATTTTGCTCATGAACGCTCCAATCGAACCGATTTTTGGAACATCCGACGACTTGGCGACATTGCGCCTGGTGGATTTGATGCACCTTGTGGAAGCCCTGCAGACGCAATCCAAGCTCGAAGAGGCGTCTTTGCTGTACCAGCAGTGGTTGGCAGTGAGTCAGGACCCGATGCGTTATGTGGCGCACTACAACCATGCGGCCTTGTTACAGAGCTTGGGCCGGATGGACAAGGCCGAGAAAGCCTATTTGGAGGCGATTGCGGCCAATCCCAGTTTCGGCCACGCTTACATCAACCTGGGTCTCATGTACGAGAAACTGGGGCTGCAGGACAAGGCGTTGGTGCAATGGAACACCTTTGCGAGCTTGCGCTTCATTGCATCTGCGCTGGATACCGAGATGCTGTGTTCGGCGCTGAACCACATTGGCCGGGTGCAGGAAAACAAAAAGGCTTATGACCTGGCCGAGAGGGCTTTGCGCGAGAGTCTGGAAGTCCAGCCTGAGCAGCCCGGGGTGGTCCAGCACTGGGTTCACATTCGGCAAAAAGCCTGTATCTGGCCGGTGTACCAACCCTTACCGGGCCTGGACATGGCCAAGCTGATCCGTTACACCTCGCCATTGGGCATGTTGGCCATGACCGAAGACCCGGCCATGCAATTGCTCACCTCGCAAAACTTCGTACACCGCATGTACGGCCAAAACCATAAACCAGTCAAAGCCAAGAAGAAGATGGCGCACGGGCGCAAAAAGGTCGGCCTGGTGTCAGCAGACTTTCGCGAGCATGCGGTTGGTTTTTTGCTGCCTTCGTTCATGCAGGGTGCAGACCGCAACAGTTATGAACTGTATGCCTATGATTTCACCAAAGAAGAAAACACGGCACTCCGGCACAAGTTCAAGCGCAGCTTTGATCATTTCGTTGATATTTCAAAAATGACCGACGAACAGGCGGCGCAGCGTATGGCGGAGGACGGTATCGATATCCTGATCGATCTGCACGGTTTGAGCGCCGGCGCCCGGCCGGGGATATTTGCCCGTCGCCCAGCACCGCAACAGGGTACCTATCTGGGCTTCATTGGGCCGACAGGCATGCCTTGGTTCGATTTCGTGATTGCGGATCGCGATGTGTTGCCACCTGAATTGGCCATTTATTTCACTGAAAAGCCGGTGTACATGGATGGCTCTTTCATTCCATTGGACAGGCAGCAGCTGCCTGTTCCTGTCACCGATCGGGCTTCTTTGGGCTTGCCTGAAGACGCCTTTTTGATGGCGGCTTTTGGCAATGTTTACAAAATCACGCCAGAGATGTTTGACGTCTGGATGAGTTTGCTCAAGCGCATTGACAAAGCGTGTCTGTGCCTGATCGACGACAACCCGATCACCCTGCGCAACCTGAAAACAGCTGTGGCCCGCGCTGATGTGGACCCTTCCAGGGTGATTTTCCTACCTCGCACCGATCACCCGACGTTTTGCTCGCGCTTGCGGCACTTTGACGTTTTTCTGGACACCTACCCCTACAACTGTGGCTCAACCACCAGCGATGTGGTCAATGCGGGTGTGCCCTTGGTCACGCGTTATGGCCGCACCATGGTCTCACGCATGGGCTTGAGCATCCTGCGTGAGATCGGCGAGGTCGAGAACGCTGTCAGCACTTTTGAGGATTACGAACGCAAAGTGGTAGAAATCGCACTGCGTCGCCATGCCCAGCCTGACCGCATGTTTTCAACCCGGGTCGGTTCGTTGTTCAACCAAGCCATGCAAAGGGTGGTGCAACCAGAGTTTGCGGCCCTCACACCCAGCCTTGCCGAGAGCCTGCCACAGCGGCATGCCCTACAGCTGACTCGGCATTACCTCGGGCAAGAGGCTCACGTGGGCATCCACCCCTCTGGGTTGATGGTGCCCGACAATGTCGATGCGCATTTTGAACAATTGCGTGCCCATCTGCTGGGGCGCCAACATGTGCATGCCGGTTTCTGGGCTTTCTTGCCCGATGCGCAGCTGCAGACTTGTGGACTGGATGCCGCCGCACTGGAAAACCTGGTGTTGCTGCAGGGGCCTCGCCACGAATGGCTCATGTTCAACCCATTCTGGGATGTGAGTGCTTTTCATCTCAATCCATTCTTGTTGGCAGAGCAGTCAGTGCCGGGAGTACTGGATGCTGCACAGGTGTTTGCCGATACGCTGCAACTGGGTGTGCAACTGAACCATTGGGTCTGCTGCAGTGACAGCTTTTTGCTGGGTTTGAATTTTGTGGCCAAGCGGCGCATCTGGCTCGATTGGCTTGAGTTGGCCGACAAACTGCTGCGCAGCCAGAATCCCCTTGTAGTCGAGCATCGAGACATCTTGTATGCATTGTCTGGCAATTTCATCATGATGTCAGACACACCCGCCATGCATGCCGTCGATCCTTTCACCTTACCAGCGTTGGGCGAGGGGGCATCCAACTTGCTGGAGCAGGCGATGGCTTGCGATGCACTCAAGGCCAGCCATGTGCGCTCAGGCCATGAGCGTTGCTTGGCCCAACACGCCAAATTGGCAGCGTTGGCGCTGTCGCCAAAGAACTGATGTCTGTGCTGCACACGAGCTGTCATGTCATTGATTTACCTCGACCTGAATAGGTGAAGATCCCATGAAATTCGATCCCAAAGTCACCCAATTGATGTGTGTCTTGCAGGAGGCCTTGCGGCCTGATCACCAGCAGCATTTGCCTGCCATCATTGAGAATGCCGGACTTGAGCAAGTCCTTGACCCGGAACTGTTCAAAGCGGCTCGCTACTTTGAGCGTCGCTCACTGCTGATGTTCCTGGCCACTTTGGGCCATGAAAACACCGAGGACAAAGCTCATTACAGACGTTGGTTAGCCGTCACGCAATACCTGAGTCAACAGATCGACCTTGACGAAGCCGTCAAGCTCTGCACCACGGGGCGTGCATTGATGTCGAATTTTTACCGTGATGTGCTACAGGCCGTGGCCCATCCGAGTGAGGCCGCTATCCCCGTGGATTGGGTCGGTAGTCCTTGTCAATCGGCCGACATGCTGTTTGCAACCGATGTGCTGTTGGATTCCCAAGCGGTGCAATGGTTGCCTGCCGTTCTTGAGCGTTGGAGGCAGCTCGACACCAGCGGCGAGCCTTGGCTGTGGATGTGTCGCACGGTGGCCGAGCGAGTCGAATATACACAGACCGCTCAAAAAGCCAAAGCTTTGGCTTGGGCGCTGGATGGGTTATTGAAGCAAGCCGCACCTGAACACCAAAGTCTGGTGGATACCCTGGCGCCCCACCAGGTCGATCTGCACTTAAGAGCCGGGCAGGGGCAAGAAGCCCTAGAGCTGGCTCAGATCCTGTACCAGCGCAATCCCAACATGACCCAGGATTATTGGCTGATGCGCTGCCACGCCAGCCGCAGTGAATTTGTGCCTGCCATGAAGCACGCCCGTGCGTTGCTCGGTACCATCATTGACAAAGCGATGCAAGCTGAGTCTTCCCCAGAAAAGACCCAGACAGATGCACCTGTAGTCAAAAAACGCGGCTTTGATGTGGACGCTGCGAGTGAGAGTTTGAAAACGGTGAACCGCGTGTTGCGTGAGCGGGGGCTGCGACCCTTCATGATGTCGGGCGTCTTGCTGGGCTATTTACGCGAAGGCCAATTGCTGCCGCACGACAAAGACCTGGATCTGGGCTTGATCGGTTGGGAGCAGCAGTTTGAAGTGGCCCAGGCCTTGCTGTCGACCGGCCACTACCATGTCTCTTGGCGTTACCTGCGTGGTGCGCAAACCTTTCTGTTCGATGTAGTCGATTTGAAGTATGGTGTGGCCATTGACTTTTTCTTTTTCCATCCCAAAGCCGATCACTTGCTGCACGGCATCGACTATAAGTATGGCTTCACCCAAAACCTGCGGTTCAGTCCGTTTGAATTAACTGAAGTCGATTTTTTGGGAGACAGGTTCTGGATTCCGGACAATGCCGATCAGAACCTGACTGAAAACTACGGTGACTGGCGCACGCCTCAGTCATCTTATGTGGTCACAGTTGAGTCGCCTGCCTTGGTGGACAAAGGCAGCGAAAAGCACCAGTTCATGGTGCTGATTGAGTTGATGCGCAGTGTGCAGACTTTCAAATCGGTCAAACGCGCGAAGCGCATTTTGGCTTGTTGCGATACTTTGGGCATCGATCCGCTGTCAGCTCAATTGCACCGAGGTTTGAGTGACTGGATGACGAGTCAAGTTTTGCATTGAGGCTTTGATTTCGGTGGTGGAAATACCTTCTGTACGTGCCAAATAAACCACACTGCAGGCTTCTTGCATGAAATCAAACTTGCCAGCCCAGTCATCGCCCATGACGAAGACGTCTGCACCCAGCCGTCGGGCATCATCTAGCTTTTGCGACCAATCTTCTTCGGCAAAGACTTCGTCGACATAGCGGCACGATTCCAGCACGGTTTTTCGGTCTTCGTAGCACATGACGGAGCGTTTACCTTTTTTGGCATTGAATTCGTCGGTAGACAAGCCGACGATCAGACGGCTACCTAACTCGCGGGCACGTTTGAGCAACTGCACATGACCTGGATGAAACAGGTCAAAGGTGCCGTAAGTCAGGACGGTCCGTTCATGGGTAGCGGTCATGTCAGTGCTCCATTGAAAAACCGGCCGGGGTTGCCCACCGGCCCGTCAGGTCAGGATCAGCGCAGCAGAGACAGCACGCTTTGGGGGGCCTGGTTGGCTTGAGCCAACATGGCCGTAGCGGCTTGCTGGATGATTTGCGAGCGAGCCAATTCGGTGGTGGCGCTGGCGTAGTCGGCATCCTGGATGCGGCTGCGAGAAGCGGCCGTGTTCATCGAAACGTTGGCCATGTTGTCCGCAGCATAGGTCAGACGGTTGATCTTGGCACCCATATCGGCGCGGAAGTCATCAACTGCGGCAATGGCTGTATCAATTTCAGTGATCACAGCCTGAATCCCGCCAGCGGTGGACGTGGAGCTGATATCACCTGTTGCAATCGTCGCAGTGCCCAAACTGGTGGATGTCAAAGCAATGAAGTTGACGTCGATTTGGTAAGCAGTACCAGAGCCGGTGCCGACCTGGAAGTAGGCCGCGGTGCTGGAGGAGAAAGTGCTCCCGTCCAGAATCTTGACACCGTTCCATTCAGTATTACCCGCGATACGGTCAATCTCATTGACCAACTGATCGTATTCCTTGCCGATGGCAGCGCGGTCTGCTGAACTGTAAGTGTCGTTGGCACCCTGCACTGCAAGTTCGCGCATGCGTTGCAGCATGTTCGAAATTTCTTGCGTTGCACCTTCCGCAGTCTGAATCATCGAAATACCGTCATTGGCATTGCGCACGGCTTGGTTCAGGCCTCGAATTTGGGCGGTCATTTTATTGCTGATCGCCAAACCTGCCGCGTCATCGGCTGCAGAATTGATACGTTTACCAGTGGAGAGTTGCTCCATGGCTTTGCCCAGACTGCGGTTGTTGACGGTCAGAGCGTTCTGAGCGACAAGCGACTTGATGTTGGTGTTAATCACTGACATGGTCTTACTCCTTTAAGAGGGAAACTTCACTTTGGTTTGGCAGGAACCTTGAAGGGAGTAGGACCTGCCGGGTCTTGACAGAAATACTTGGAGAATCTCTGTTATTTGATGAATCGACACATCGTCGAAAGACTTTAGGCCTTGAATAAATCGGGCATCAAATTTTTTCGTCATTGAGCAGACCTTTGAGGTCTGAAAAGTGATGTGCCATGCGCAACGCGGCTTCGTTAGGCATTTGACGTATGACATCTCCGTTTTTAGCGTCACGAACGCGAACAACTACCTGGTTCGATTGGGAGTCAACCGAAAAATTCAAGTTGTAATTGTTGCGTTGTGCCATCTCATTCAAATGGTCAATCGCGTCTGCCAGTTTCTTGCGCATCAATGCGGGATCCTCTTGCGCAGGTTTGGCGATTGGTTTTGCTGGCGCTTGCTTGACATCTACAGGGGCACTTTCGGCCGCATGCATGCCAACTGGCGACACAGGTGCGCGAGCGATGCTGACGGGCGCTGCTTGCCCGGGTTGAATCGATGAAATATCCGAACTCATGACAGATCCTTTCAATATCGCGCAAATTGCACGAAATGACCTGCAGGTCTCTGAATGAGACCTGTCGCAATATGAATCGGATGTGTTGGCTTTAACTTTAGCGGCAGCTTTAAGCTATATTTTTATGAATACCAATAATCTCTTTTAATGATTTTATAAATCAATTGTTATTGCTTGAAAGCATGGCAGCAAATGTGCTCTTCAAGCTGGAACGCATGCTGGTACTTTCTCCTACGATGCTCTCCATGACACTGAACTGGCTTGTGTAGCGAGCCAGGAGCTTTTCCATGCGATCTTCCAGTTGTGTCAACTCTGTTTTATAAGATTCGATCTTTGATTTGGCTGTGTTGGTCTGCTGTGATAACAGTCCGGTTGACCTCATCATTTCATCGAGTGTTTTGACGGCACGACCTGCCAAGCCGGCAGGAGCCTCGCTGAACACGCTTTTGTTACTGGTGCCCGCACTGAACATGGTCACTACTTCATCGAAATGATCTTGTAACGCGCTGTCAAGTTTGCTTTCGTCGAGTTGTAAAACACCCAACCGGTCGATGCTGAGACCAACGTGACGAGCAGCTTTGACCGTTTCACCGGGTGTAGAGGAGGTGGTGGTGATGAGACTGCGAACCTGACTTTGGATGGCGTTCAGCAGGTTGTCCCCCGCAAGAGCACCTCCAAAGTCGGGGACTTCACTTTTGCGATCACCCAGAATTTTGATACTGTCTTGAAACTCGTTGTATGCCGTGACAAGGTTCTGAATGCTTTGCTTGATGTCGGTGGTATCCCGTGTCAAATCGAGTCGAGCTTCGCTCGTGGTGGGGGTATACAAGTCAAGGTTGACACCATCGATCACATCATTGATCCGGTTACTGGGTCTGATCACCGTGAGCCCATTGATGTTGATCTGTGCGTTTTGTGCACTTTGATTCGTGGTGAAGCTCAGTGGCCTCTGGCCTTCCAGAGTCAATGCAGTACCGGCTGGAATGGATTGGTCAGAAGGCAAAACCCAAAAACCATCGACTTTTTCGAGTGAAATTTTGGTGGCCTCAGTGTCACCATCTGCGGTGTAACTGACCACAACTGCAGATGCATCGCTGTCAGCACTGACCCGCAGGTTTTCGTTTGATGCGGAAGTCACAACGGGCGTATTGGTTGTGGGAATATGGGCTGATGTGGCAACGGAAAAATTGTTAACAAGTCCTTCCTGACCCGACAGTACCAATTGGAATCCGCTTCCAGTGTCTATCAGCTGCGCTGTGACACCGACTTTTGCACCATTGATAGCACTGACCACTCCCGCAGGTGTTGGAGTGGTCACGCTGATGGGGTCTATGGTTTTTCCTGCAATTGTCAGATTTAAATCAAAAATTTCCCCACTGTTGATCGCGGTGTTGCGGACCGAAAATTTGGCGCTTTCACTTCGCTGGGCTTTGGCCAGTTGGTCCACCTGGACATTGAATGTGCCTGTTTTAGCCAAAGCACTTGCTGTCGCATTGAAGGCACTGTTTTGATTGGTCTTGGCGCTGATCGAGCTGAAATCCGAAGCGTCGTTGATCTTCTCAAAAGCTGATTTGAGATTTGAGAGGGCGTATTTGACAGCGCCGTAACCGGAAATTTGGGCCTCTGATTTGGTGATTTTGGCTTCAATTCGCTGCTTGCGGGGCGCCCGCTCGGCTTCCACCAGACTTTCTGCCAATGATTTGATGTCGATGCCAGAACCCGCGCCGAGGGTATTGACGATGTTTGTGGTGGTAGCCATTGAAAATATTCAGATCATGGTTTGAAGGACGTGAATCAACTCCGGATGTATTCAAAAAGCGATAAGCCCGAAATCTTTGCGAAGCTTCCCATGGCGGCTTCAAGCGCCATCATTTCCTTGTTCATGCGGGTTACAGCCTCGGCATAGTCCAGATCTTCGATCTCGGACAACGTTGATTTGAGTCTTAATGCTGTTTCATCCAAAACATCCAATTGAGACTGAACGACGATTTGGTCCGAGCCGTTTTGAGCCTGTGACAAAGTCAAGTTGTTGTGCATTTGGGTCAAGTCTGCAATACCTTGCTGAATGCCGTTTGTCTCACTGTTGTCGATGGCACTGATCATTTGATCCAAGGCATCAAAAAAACCGACACTTTCACCACCATCTCTGACCACCCGGCTGTAAACGTCAGTACCCGCCCGGGTGAATTGCACAGTGCGCTCGACACCTGCCGGAATGCGGGTTTGGGTTTGATCGCCTTGGTATTGCACACCGCCATACTGATCTTCCGCAAATGCAGGCGTGTTGACGCGTGTGCCTGAGAATAAATAATTCCCGCTGTCATCACGGGTGTTACCTAAGCTCAGTAGTTGGTTCCGCAGTGCTTTCATTTCCATGCCAATGGCTTTTCTGTCATCAGGTGCCAGTGTGTCGTTGGCTGCTTGCAGACCCAGTTCTTTCATCCTGATAAGTACGTCGTTAGAGGCTGACAATGCGGTTTCTTCCGCTGTGTAGCGTCTCATGGCGACTTCAAGGGTGCGTGTGTGACTGTTCTGACGCTCCACCTCACCCTTCAGTCGCTGGATGGCTGCGGCTTGGTCAGGAGCGTCGCTGGGGGAGAGAATTTGCTTGCTGACAGCCAACTGTGCTTGGGTCGTTGCCAACTTGTTCTGAATGGTGCTCATGCGCTCGGTGGCGCGGTCAAATAGGAACGAGGTGGAGATTTTCATGAGGGCTCCGTTCAGCGCACTTGCAAGATGGCGTCAAACAAAGACATGGCCGTTTGCATGACTTTGGCGTTGGCTTGGTAGGCTTGCTGAAAACGTACCAAAGCGGATGCTTCTTCGTCCAGGCTGACGCCCGAGATACCATCTCGGGCCTCTTGGGCTTGCTGATAGACCACGCTCAAGGCTTGTTCTGCAATGGCTGCTTGCCTAGCGACACTGCCAACTTGGTTGACGCGTTCTATATAGGCCTCGGTCATGGTCAACCCGCCAGGCATGATGGCGTTGTCCTCTAGCGCAACCAAACGCAGCATGGCTTCGTTGTTACCAATGCCGTCTTTGTTGCCGTCAATAGTGAATACATCGCCGGCTTTGGGTGCCGTCGAAAATTCGAGCTTCAAGCCCCGGTAGGTCAGAGTGGGTGTGGTGGAGTTGACGTTGACTTGCAAAGTGCGCTCTGCAACGACAGTATCCGTTATGGTGTCGATAATTTTGTATTGCGTATCGGAGATGAAAGTGACCTGCAGCGGTGATGCACGCAAAGTTTGTTTCATGCCGCCTTCGGTGCCTGTAAATTGGCCACTCACTGTGGCGCTGCTGGCTGAACCGCTGCGATCGGTCACAAAGATCAACAGATCGTCTTTGGCAACACCCTGAATGGCGATGCGGGTATCAAACCCCAGGCGGCTCAAATCCGCCGGAGTACCGTTGCTTCCCATGCCCAGGCGAATGTCATCGGTGGTGTTGTTGCTGGCGCGTGACAATACCAATCGACCGACCGATTCACTGGCTGTGATTCCGGTCGTGGCTGTTTCAGTATTGAGCCAATTGACCACCGAGCTCAGAGTAAGCGGTCCCGCCAGCGCAGACAGTGACTTCCCGTTGAGTGTGAGTGCACCTGGCTCAATGCCGCCAGTGGAGGGCACAAAGGTTTTGCCCGTCAACACAGCCGGTGTCTTTTGTGGTGCCAGCAAATCACCTGTGGTGGTGTTGAACTGCTGAACTAAACCCACTTCGGCTATCGCCCCCATGAAGATGTCCATCTCCAGGTAGGTCGACGCACCACTGGCGTTGAGGTTGGCTGCACTGTAGGTGGCGCCCGCTTCCATGCCGTTACCAGATTTGATGATCAAGGCCTGTTCGTCGGCAGTCAAGGTTCGACCCAGGATATGACGGCCGTCACGGGTCAGGACTTGAAAAGACTGGTCGGCGGTCGGGTTCTGAAGTGTCAAAGACAGATTTTTTATGCCGGCGCTTGCTACGCCGAGGCTGGCAAAAGGCTGGCTGGTGCTGGTAGAGACTGTGACTGTTCCGATTTGGGGCATTTGCGCCAACGCCAAGTCATCTTGCAAGCCGGTTGGGCCTGCAAATCCGGGCGGTTCATACATCACCCGCGCTTGGGCTGTGCCGCTGTTCAATGGGTTGTCAATGACCCTGAACTGTCCTGCAGCTGCAACCCGATTGGCATCTTGCACAATCATCTGCATGCCTGCAGCCTGAAAGGGTTTGTCTGCACTGAAACTGAACAAATCACCACCCAGGAGGCCTTCGGCGTCCACACCTTCGCGGTGAACGGCATTGATTTCGCGGGTCATGACATCGGCCAGATCGTTCAAGGAATTGAAGGCAGGATTGAGCACTTGGTCGCGAAAATTCATCACCCCGCCGATCTTGCCGCTGCTGATGCCAGGCATTGTTTCGGGCTTGCCATAAGCGTCGATCACAAATTCCAGTTTGTTGCTATCGATGTTGGATTGGGAAACGCTGATGGCCCGTGAGGTCGAGTTTTGAACCAGAATGCCTTGATCCAGGGTGTCGCCCACGCTGACCAGTACCGATCCATTGTCCTCAAACCGGGTTTTGACCGAAATCAAAGCAGACAATTCGCGCAGCAAGCGGTCGCGTTGATCCAGCAATTCGGACGGTTGGTTGGCAGCACTGCTGTGCTTGACCATTTGCTTGTTCAGCAAGCCCAATTGTTGGGTCAAAGAGTTGATTTGGCCTACATCGGTTTCAACCGATTGACGGGTCTCATTGTCGAGCAGGTCAAATTGACCAGCCAGTTGTCGAAAGCGTGCGGCCAAACCATCCGCATCACGCAAAAATGTGCTCCGCGAAACGATCGATGCGGGATCGCTGGCCAGGTCTCTGGCAGATTCGAAAAACAGATTCATTGCGGTGGTCAGGCCAATGCTTTCATCGCCCATGACATCAATCAAGCGATTGACATAAGAGAGCAGGGGCTTTTGGCTTTGCAGGTCGCTGTTGCTGTTGCGCAAGTTGGACTCGACAAAGGCGTCGTACTGACGCTGCACTGCATCAAAACGGGCACCCGTTCCCAAGTAGCTGCCACCCATCTGCCGCGGCTGGTTGGAGGCCAGCGAAACGTCCTGGCGGGTGTAGCCGTCGGTGTTGACGTTGGCAATGTTGTTGGAGACGGTGGCCAGCGCACGTTGGTACGCGTTGACGCCCGAGCTGCCAATGCTGAGCATGTCACTCATGGCTTAGTCTCCGGTGTAACGTGGTCGAGCTTGTAGCCTGTAACACGTTGAAGTTCGTAAGCCTTGATCGCCTCCGGTTTGATAGGCATGGCTTCACGCGTCGGGTTCAGCGGCATGGCTTGAGCTTCGTTTTTGTGCAGCTGCAGCGCGTCTTGTGTGCTCATGCCTTGCGCCAGAGTCATCTGGCGTTCCATCATGTTCGCTAGGCCCATGCCGCCGCGCTTGACCATTTGCAGTGAAACCTCCTTGTCCATCAGGTCTTGGTACATGTCCATGTTGCCGCCGTCCACAAGATCGCTTTTTTCAATCGACTCGCGCATGGTCTTCATCATTTGCTGAATGAAGTAAGCCTCGAATTGCTCTGAAGTTTGACGAATGGCTTTGGACGGATCTTGTGCCGCCTCACCCTTTAAACGCGTCAGGGCGTTGAAGTCCAGATAAGTGCTGGAAGAGGTGTTGGTGGACAAGTCGCTCATAGGGAGGCTCTTTAGATCACGATCAGTTCTGCACGCAGGCTGCCCGAGCTTTTGAGGGCTTCGAGGATGGCAATCAGGGCGGACGGTGTTGCGCCGACTTGGTTCACCGCATCGACCACCTGGCGCAAGTCCACACCGGGCTGGAACAAGAACATGGGATTTTTGGGTTCGGACACGGCGATGTCGGCGTTTTGAACCCCAGCGGTCTGACCCCGTGAGAGTGCGTTGGGCTGGGATATTTCATTGGTCGCGGCAATCGCCACCGAGATCGTGCCGTGCGCCACGGCAGCGGCCGTCACGCGCACATTGCGGCTGATCACCACGGTGCCGGTGCGTGAGTTCACGACCACGCGGGCAGGCGGTTCGCCAGGCACCACGTCGAGGTTTTCCACCATGCTCATGAATGCCACGCGCTGTGACATGTCGCTGGGGGCCTTGATGGCGAAGGACATGCCGTCCAGAGCCTGTGCCGTGCCTTGACCGAAGTTTTTATTGATGGCATTGACGATGGCCGTGGTGGTGGTGAAATCCGATTCACGCACATTCATGACCACATGGTCGGCTCGGTCAAATGGGGTGTCGACAATGCGCTCGACCGTGGCACCGCCCGGGATGCGTGCAGAAGTGGGCACACCAATGCTGACTTTGGAGCCGGCCGCGCTGGTCTCCACGCCAGTGGCTGTGAGGGCACCTTGCGCCAGACTGTAGATTTCACCGTCCACACCGCGCAGGCTGGTGAGCAGCAAGTTGCCGCCGCGCAGGCTCGTGGCTTTACCAATGGCCGATACGTTGACGTCGATTTTTTGACCGGGTTTGGCAAAGCCTGGCAGCTCGGCCGTGACCATCACGGCAGCCACGTTTTTGATGTCGATTTTGCCGCTGGTGGCGTTTTGTTCAAAATCAGACAGCGGGCCGTCGATGCCTACACCCAGACGGGCCAACATGGCTTTCATGCTTTGCGCGGTGAAGGACACATCGGCACCGTCGCCTGTGCCTTGCAAGCCCACCACCAAGCCATAGCCAATCAGCTGGTTGGTGCGGCCTGCTGCTATCGAGGCCAGGTCTTTGACGCGGTCTGCCCAGGCGGAGCCGGACAGGCCGAGCAACAAGACGAGGGTGAAGATGGTGGATTTCATGGGGTTTCCAGCGTGCCTGTGGTTTAGAAAGGCCAGAACTTCATCAGGGCGTTGGTGCCCCAGCCGGCCTTGGCGGCGTTGGCCATGTCACCGGTGCCTCGGTAGGCAATCTGGGCGTTGGCCAGGCGGCGCGACTGCACCGTGTTGTTGGGTGAGATGTCTTCAGGGCGAATGATGCCGCTGACCTGGATGATCTCGGCACCCTCGGTTAAAGCCAGTTGCTTCTCGCCACGCACCATCAGGTTCCCATTGGCCAACACTTCGACCACGGTCACGGACACATCGCCGATCAGCGTGGCTTGCTGGTCAGCTTCACCGCCACCCACGCTTTCGATATTGGCTTTGCTCAAGTCCACGCCGCCCATGATGCCCTGCAGCCGTGTCCCCAGAATTTTGGTCGGCAAGCGCATGCCCTGGACCCGGGCGTTCAAACCATCAGGGGCGTTCGCCACCGAGGGAATGATGTCGTTTTTCGCGGCACGTTTGATGCTGCCGCTTTGGGTGCGGCCAGCCTGGGTGGATTCATTGAGCAAAACGGTGATGACATCGCCCACGTTGTAAGCACGTACACGGCCAAACCAGTTGTCGCTTTGACGGCCGTTGTAGATGGCGCCTGTGGCCATTTTGGGTTTTTCGATGGCGACCGGCAGCACGGGGGCGAATTGTGGGGAATGGACCATCGGTGCATTGGGCGAAGCGCAGCCGCTCAAACCCAGTACCAACACGATGCAGGACACGCAGGACAGTGAA
>JACCDH010959455.1_pt1 | contig 21773 bp, 21 predicted proteins | sample 7442481 | NCBI WGS metagenome assembly JACCDH01 (sample SAMN15323433, study PRJNA562643) | freshwater metagenome | isolation source: river surface water | place: USA:Blue River Watershed | collected 2017-08-15
GCTTTTGGACCTTGGCGCACGATTGGGCCTGCCGGGCATGGTGAACGAAGATGGCAGCCCGAAATTCGCCGATTACGCCGATTACATCGTCAACCACCAGCGCCGCCCCGGTGTCGGCCCGTTGATCGGCTGGCGGGGTGATGGCTCTGAGGCAGGGCGCGGCGCGCCAAACCCTGAACAGCTGAACCGCTATATCGAAAACGGCGGCTTCTTTCAGGCCCATGTGCCTGAAGAAGGGGCCTTCTACAAACCGTGGAACGCCGAATACCAGGATTGGGCGGTCAAGATCGGGCTTTACGAGACGCCGCAGCCCTATCTCTTTTCGATCTGGTCCGAACCGATGCGCCGCTTTCAGGCGGCGGCCGAAGGGATCGGCCCGATCCAGCCGCCAGACCACCTGCGCGACCGCCTTATCCAAGCGATGGACCCGCTGCCCAGCTGGTATCCGCCCTTTGGCGAGGAGACCGCCACCGATTACCCGATCCATGCGTTAACCCAGCGGCCGATGGACATGTATCACTCCTGGGGCAGCCAGAACGCCTGGCTGCGCCAGATAAGGGGGCGCAACTATTTGTATCTGCCCACAAAAATCTGGACGGAACAGGGCTTTGCCGAGGGAGACTATGCCCGGCTGACCAGCCCGACCGGCACGATCGTGGCCCCGGTGGCCCATATGGCGGCGCTGAACGAAAACACGGTCTGGACCTGGAACGCCATCGGCAAACGTAAGGGCGCCTGGGCGCTGGATGAGGCCGCGCCCGAGGCGACGACGGGCTTTTTGCTCAATCACCTCATCCCGGAATGTCTGCCCGGTGACGGGCGGCTGTCGAATTCCGATCCGGTGACGGGTCAGGCGGCCTGGTTCGACCTGCGGGTCAGGATCGAACGGGTGGGGCCAAGGCCCCATGCCGAACCCGCCTTCGGCCCGATCCCCCGCGTGGTGCCCCAAGGCACAGGGCGCGCCCATCCCTCCTCGGACGCCCTTGGCGTCTCGTCGGGAGACCCACGACGAGCGGCGCAGCCGACGAGGAGTGGCGGAGGACCCCAGCGATGACCTGTCTACCTGCGAAAACCGACAAGAAACTTGGCCTTGCCATCGACCTTGACACCTGCGTCGGCTGCAATGCCTGTGTCACGGCCTGCAAGGGCTGGAATGACCAGGGCTATGGCGCGCCTCTGTCGGACCAGAACCCCTATGGCGCGGACCCGTCCGGCACCTTTCTGAACCGGGTCCATAGCTATCAGGTGCAGCCCGCCGATGCGGCGGCGATCACCGTCAACTTCCCGCGCTCGTGCCTGCATTGCGATGACGCTCCTTGCGTTACCGTCTGCCCGACCGGGGCCAGCTACAAGCGGTCCGAGGATGGGATCGTTTTGGTCAATGAGGACGCCTGCATCGGCTGCGGGCTTTGCGCCTGGGCCTGCCCCTATGGCGCGCGCGAGCTGGATGCGGCGGCGGGGGTGATGAAGAAATGCACCCTTTGCGTCGACCGCATCTACAACGAAAACCTGCCCGAAGAGGACCGCGAGCCGGCCTGTGTGCGCAGTTGCCCCACCGGCGCGCGGCATTTCGGTGACTTTGCCGACCCTGACAGCAAGGTGAGCCGGCTGACTGCCGAGCGGGGGGGATTTGCCCTGATGCCCGAGATGGGCACCAACCCCGTCAACCGCTATCTGCCGCCGCGCAAGAAAGATGCGCTGGACGCCAGCCCCTTGGCCCCGCTTTTGGACATCAAGGCCACAGGGTTTGCCGGCTGGCTTGACCGTATGCTGGGGAAGATCTGATGCATCCGGCACCATCCGTCATCCTTTTCACCGTGCTTTCGGGCCTTGGCTTTGGCTTTCTGGCGGCTTTGGGCCTGGGGATTGTGCAGCCTGCAGGCTGGACGGCCTTTGCGCTTTGGGGCCTGGGCTATGGGCTGGCCGTGGGCGGGCTTCTGGCCTCGACCACCCATCTTGGCCGCCCGGACCGCGCCTGGCGGGCCTTTAGCCAGTGGCGATCCAGCTGGCTTAGCCGCGAGGGGATCGCGGCGGTGGCGACGCTGCTGATGCTGGCCCCTGTGGCCCTGTCGGACTGGCTGGGGCTGGGCTGGAGCCGCTGGCCTGGGATCATCGGCGCGGGGCTGGCACTGGCGACCATTGGCACCACCTCGATGATCTATGCCCAGCTGAAAACCGTGCCGCGCTGGAACCATTGGACGACACCCGCGCAGTTTTTTGCCTTTGCCCTTGCCGGGGGCGCAATGCTGGCCGGGCAGGGGGCTTGGGCCTTGATCTTGCTTGTCATTCTTGCCGCCAGCCTGGTTGCGCATTGGCATTTCGGCGACCGCCGCTTTGCCGAGGTCGGTGCGACCATGGGCAGCGCCACAGGGCTTGGGGCCTTGGGGGCGGTTTCGGTTTTTGACCCGGCCCATACGGCGGGCAATTACCTGCTGCGCGAGATGATCTATGTGGTCGGGCGCAAACATGTGGCCAAGCTGCGCGTGCTGGCGCTGGTGCTGGCCTGCCTGATCCCGGGGCTGATCCTGTTGGCCTTTGCCCATCCGATGGCCACCGCCGCCGCCGTTCTGACCCACTTTATCGGCGCCTTCGCCGCGCGCTGGCTGTTCTTTGCCCAGGCCGAACATGTGGTGGGCCTTTACTATGGCAAGCGCTAGGCGGGGCAGGGGCTAATAGGTTAGCAAAAGCCGGTCCCTGACCTCTTCTGCCTCCATGGTCTGGCCGCCCATCTGGAACCGCTTGAGCATCGAGCGGCCCACATTAAGCATGATTTCACGTTCAAAAAGCTCCTTGGGCAAGGGCAGGTCGCAAGAGGTGCCGCCCGATTTCTTAGTGCCGTCAATGGACAAGGCCACATAGACCCCGCGTGCTTTGGCCTTGGAGATTTCGTCAAAAAGATCAGGGAGTTGAAAGGTCTGTGCGCCATAAAGGATCGACTGCGAAAAGCTGTAGGGCGGATCGCAATAGATCACATCGCCGGGGTTCGCGCGGGCCATGGCCGCGCGGTAATCCAGAAGATCGAACTCTGCCCCCCGCAGCCGCGCATGCCAAAGATCGACCCGCTTGGCGAAGGCCTTGGGCGGAATGGCCGGATGGCTGCCGCAGGGGGTGGACATGTGCCCGTTTGACCGGCGAAACCGCACCACCCCGCCATAACAGGCCCGACACAGAAACAGGAAATCGGCCCCATTCGGCGCGGCATTGAACCGTGCCTTGATCGTCTCATAGACCGTGACCCGGTCACCGGCCTGAAAGGCTTGCCAGCGGGTTGCATACCAGGCTTTCAACAGGTCGGGATCGCGTGACAGGGTTTGCCAGATCTCGATCAGGGGCGGATAGATGTCCGATCCAAACCCGCGCTTGGGCGCCAGAACCGCCATCACCCCGCCCGCGCCCAGAAAGGGCTCGTGATAGGTGCCAAAGTCGCGGGGGAAATGGGCGATGATTTCATGGGCAAATTTCTGTTTGCTGCCGACCCATTTCAGAAGCTGGGTCTTGAAAGGGGCAACGGGCCCATAAGGCTGTGGCGGCTGCGCCAAACTGTTTCCCTGGCCTTCGGTCATGCTGAGCCCCGACATGGCATCCCAGGCCCTTCCTGCCGCAAAAAAAAGGATATTCCAAGAGCGGCGCGCCACTGGGCCGCAACCGGGCAGGCTTTGGAATCTCAGGAAAATCTGGAGGCGGGTACCGGAATCGAACCGGTCTTCACGGATTTGCAATCCGGTGCGTAACCTATCCGCCAACCCGCCATCCTGCCCTTCACTTAGGCAAGCGCGGGGGCGGCGTCAAGCGGATATCGGCATGGCTAGACGCGGTAAAACCCGCGATACCACTCGACAAAGGCGCGCATGCCGTCGCGGACATCGGTGGCCGGGCAGCCGCCTGTCAGCCGGTTCAAGAGGCTGGCGTCGGCCCAGGTGGCGGGCACGTCGCCTTGTTGCATGGGCATGAAGTTCCGGATCGCGGTCTTGCCCGTCGCGTCCTCGATCGCCTCGATGAAATCCATCAGCCGCACCTTCTGGCCGTTGCCGATGTTCACCACCCGGAACGGCGCGGCGGGTGAGAGGCTGTCGCCTTCGGCAATCGCGGTGCGGGTTGCGGGGCGGACGGGAACGGCGGCGGTCAGGTCCAGAATTCCCTGAACCAGATCAGTCACATAGGTAAAGTCGCGCCACATCTCGCCATTGTTGTAGATGTCGATCGGCTTGCCCTCCAGAATGGCCTTGGTGAATTTGAAGGGGGCCATGTCGGGGCGGCCCCAGGGGCCGTAGACGGTGAAGAAGCGGAACATGGTAACGGGCAGATCGTGCAGATGGGCATAGGCGTGGCCCATCGCCTCATTGGCTTTTTTCGTTGCGGCATAGATGGTTAGCGGATGATCCGCCTTGTCGGTTTCGCGAAACGGCATCTCGTCATTCGCGCCATAGACCGACGAGGTCGAGGCCATCAGCAGATGGCCGACCTTCAACTCGCGCGCGGCCTCCATCACGTTGAAGGTGCCCACCAGATTGCTGTCGATATAGGCGCGCGGCGCCTCGAGGCTGTAGCGCACGCCCGCCTGAGCGGCGAGGTGGACGATGACATCGGGGCGCGCGGACTGGGCGGCGCGCATGACGGCATCGGCGTCTTCCAGCATCGCCTCGATCTGGCTAAAGCCTTCATTTTGCTGCAAGATCGCAAGGCGCGCGCGTTTGAGGTTGATGTCGTAATAGCTGGTCATCCCGTCAAATCCGGTCACCTGCCAGCCCTGTTGCAGCATCAGCCGTGCCAGGTGAAAGCCGATGAAACCCGATGTTCCGGTGATGAATGCCCGCCGCATGCCCAATGCCCTTTTGACCTGTGGGACAGGGGTAAATCAGCCGGCGGGGCAGGGCAAGACGCCAAAGACAAAGGGCGCCCCGCAAGGGACGCCCTTTTGTATTGGAGCGGGCGATGAGATTCGAACTCACGACCCTAACCTTGGCAAGGTTATGCTCTACCCCTGAGCTACGCCCGCACTCCGTGGAGGGGGTATTAGCCAATGCCGTGCGGGGGTGCAAGAGGGATTTGCGCGCGAAATCGGTGATGGGGGCAGAAAGCGGCATAAACCTTTGAAAAGACACGAAACGGGTGTCGGGTTTGCGTCGGTTTCGCGTCGGGTTCTTGTCGGGTATCCGTCCCGACATTTGGCCCGATCTTTGGGCCCTACCCTTGGTCTTGGCGGGCAGGTTGGGGGCGGGGCAAAAGCAAAAGGGCCCCCGGAGGGAGCCCTTTGAGCGGTCTGACTGGAGCGGGCGATGAGATTCGAACTCACGACCCTAACCTTGGCAAGGTTATGCTCTACCCCTGAGCTACGCCCGCGCACCGGTCAGATGGCGGTGAGATAAGAGATCACCGCGCCCTTCGCAAGGGCAAAACCGCAGGCGGCCCGCAGATTCAGCCTTTGGATCTGGCCTTTGGGTCTGCCGCCGGATTATGCCGCCAGCCGCGACTTGACACTTTCGGCGGCGGCCACGAGGGCTGCGGCGATGAAATCCAGTTCGCCCTCGGTCAGCCGGGTGGGCAGGCGCACATCGCAGGCCCGCATCAGCATCGCACGGGTGCGCGGTAGATCGGGCTGCGGCCCGAGGAATTCCCAGTTCCAATAGGCGCGCGCATTGCCTTCAGAGAGGCCAAAGACCTGAACCGAGACGCCGCGCGTCTTGGCTTCGGCCTGAAAGGCCAGCGCCTGGGCATCTGACCAGTCACCGGACAGGTTGAACTGGATGGAATCGGGGGCGCGGTCCTCGGGGGCGAGGGGGGCAGGCACGGTGAGATGGGCAGAGCGGTTCAGCACGGCCGCCACCCGGTCATGGCCGGCGCGGCCCTTGGCCACGCGGTCGGCCACCAGGGGAAGCTGCGGACGGATCACGGCGGCCGAGAGGTTCTGCATCCGCATGTTGTAGAGCGGCAGCTTGTTTTGCCACAGCATATAGCTGTTCTGCATGCCGGGATGCTTTTTCCAGTTCGATTCGTAAGCGCCCGACATGATGACGCAGCGCGCCGCAAGTTCGGGGTCGTCGGTGATGAGGATGCCGCCTTCGCCCGCGTTCACCAGCTTGTAGGACTGGAAGGAGAAGCAGCCGATCTTGCCGATGGTGCCGATCTTGCGGCCATGCCATTCGGTGCCAAGCGAATGGGCGGCATCTTCGACCACGGGGATATTGCGGGCGTCACAAAGCGCCATGATGGCGTCCATATCCGAGGTATGGCCGCGCATGTGGGAAATCATCACCGCGGCCGCGCCGTCAAGCTTGGCTTCGAAATCGGCCATGTCGATGCGGTAGTTTTCGCCGACCTCGACCAGAACCGGCACGCAATCGGCATGAACGACGGCAGAGGGCACGGCGGCGAAGGTGAAGGCGGGGATCAGCACGCGGGCACCGCGCGGCAGGTCAAGCGCCTTGAGTGACAGGAAAAGGGCTGCGGAACAGGAGGCGACGGCGAGCGCGTATTTCGCGCCCATCAGATCGGCGAATTCCTGTTCGAGACGTGCCACAGGGGCCCCTTCGGGCGCGGTGTAGCGGAAGAGATCGCCCGAGGCGAGCAGACGGTCGATCTCGGCGCGGGCCGCCTCGGGGATCGGTTCGGCGTCATAGACATTCGGGGCAGGGGTCTGGCCGTCAGCGAGCATCTGAAGCTTTCCTGAAACTTACTTTCAGAAAAGCTTTAAATCCTTCTCTTGTGACAGGCCAGCGACAATTCCACAGATGTGGCGTTTTTCGCTGATCTGCGTGTCGTTCGCCGTTGCGGCGCCCTTTGCGAAGAGCGCCGGAACGGCGACGATGAGCGGTTCACAGCCCCAGCCGGTCGCGCAGGGAATACCATGTCATTGCCATGACCAGCAAAGGCCAGCGCAGGGCCGCGCCGCCGGGGAAGCGGTGTTGCGGCAGGCGGGCCATCAGATCAAAGCCTGCGGCATTGCCGGCCACGGCTTCGGCCATCAGCTTGCCTGCAAGGGTGGCCATGGCCACCCCATGCCCGGAGTAGCCCGAGGCTGACATCACGTTCTGGGCGGGACGGGTAAAGCAAGGCATGCGGTTTATGGTAATGGCCAATGTGCCGCCCCAGGCATAGTCGATCCGGGTGTCTTTCAGTTGGGGATAGACCTGAAGCATGGGTTTCGACACGGTGCGGATCACATCCGGAAAGCGGTAGCCATAGCTTTCGCCGCCGCCGAACAAGAGGCGGTTGTCCTCGGAGAGCCGCCAGTAGTTCACCACGAATTTGGTATCGGCCACCGCGACGGGTTCGGAGAGGATCTCGCGGGCGCGGTCGCTGAGGGGTTCGGTCGCCACGATGAAATTGTTGATCGGCATGACCTTGGCGGCGACAGTGGGTTCAAGATTGCCGAGGTAACCATTGGCGGCCAGGATCACCTGATCGCAGGTTACACGGCCCCCTGCGGTATGAACCACGGGCTTTGCCCCCGGTTCCAGGCGTGTCACTTCGGACATCTCATGGATCACGGCACCTGCCTTTTGTGCGGCTTGCGCGAGGCCGATGGCATAGTTCAAGGGATGCACATGGCCTGCGCCGCGGTCGACCTCGCCGCCTTTATAAACCTTTGACCCGATCAGGCGTTGAATCCCCGCCCTGTCCAAGGGTTCGAGCTGGTCATAGCCGTAATCGCGGTGGAGTTTTTCGCCGTAGGCGTGGGTGTCGCGCACCTCGGCATCGGACCAGCAGGCATGGGCGATGCCGGGGTGGAAGGTGACGGGCATCTGGTGTTTGGCAATCAGGCCCTTGACGAGCGCCTTGGCATCCTCGGCCAGGGCCCACATGCGATGGGCGTCCTCGCGGCCGACGGTCTTTTCCAGCCAGACCTGATCTTGCCGCTGGCCCGAGCCCACCTGCCCGCCATTGCGGCCCGAAGCGCCGAAGCCGACGCGATGGGCCTCGAGCACCAGCACGCTCAGGCCCTTTTCGGCCAGATGCAGGGCGGCCGAAAGGCCGGTATAGCCCGCGCCAATGATGCAGACATCGGCCCGCGCCTCGCCTGTCAGCGGGGCGCAGGGGGCAAATTCGGCACGTGTGGCGGCGTAATAGGACGGGGGATATTCCCCCGCCCGGTCGTTCACATAGAGAAGGTTCATGGGGCAGCCTTACACGTTCAGCAGGAGATGTTCCCGCTCCCACGGGCTGATGACCTGCAGGAACTCTTTGTATTCGTTGCGCTTCACGCTGTCATAGACCTTGCAGAAATCGTTGCCCATCACCTCGGTCAGCGCGGTGTCCTCCTCAAGAAGGTCGAGCGCATCGCCCAGCGTCGTCGGGATTTCGTCGCTGTCGATATAGGCGTTGCCCGAGAACTCGGGGCGCGGGGCGACCTTGTTCATCAGGCCGAGATAGCCGCAGGCAAGGGTGGCGGCGATGCCGAGATAGGGGTTGCAATCCATCCCCGGCAGGCGGTTTTCCACCCGCCGTGCGGCGGCGGAGGAAATCGGCACGCGGATACCCGTGGTGCGGTTGTCGCGGCCCCATTCCAGGTTGATGGGCGCGGCAAAGTCGGGGACATAGCGGCGATAGCTGTTGACGTAAGGCGCAAACAGCGCGACCGCCGCCCCAAGGTGCTTTTGCATGCCGCCGATGAAGTGGTGGAAGGCGTCGGTTTCCACGCCCTTCGGCCCGGCGAAGATGTTCTTGCCGGTGCGGCTGTCGACCACCGAGGTGTGGATATGCATGGCCGAGCCCGGCTCGTCCGCGATGGGTTTGGCCATGAAAGTGGCAAAGCAATCGTGGCGAAGCGCGGCCTCTCGGATCAGGCGTTTGAAGAAGAACACGTCATCGGCCAGACGCACAGGGTCGCCATGGGCGAGGTTCAATTCGATCTGGCCGGCGCCGCCTTCTTGCAGGATGCCGTCGATCTCAAGCCCCTGCGCTTCGGCAAAGTCATAGATGTCGTCGATCACCTTGCCATATTCGTCGACGGCCGAGAGCGAATAGGCCTGCTTGCCCGCCGCCCGGCGGCCCGAGCGGCCCATGGGGGGAATGACGGGCTGGTTCGGGTCGATGTTGCGGGCGGTAAGGAAAAACTCCATCTCGGGTGCGACGACGGGTTTCCAGCCTTGGGCGGCATAAAGATCGACGATCCGACGCAGGACGTTGCGGGGGCTGAAGCCCACCAGATTGCCCTCTTGGTCCTTGGCGTCATGGATCACCTGCAGCGTCACATCCGCCGTCCAAGGGGCGGCGGTGGCGGTGGACCAATCGGGTTCCAGGATCATGTCGGGTTCGGTGAAGGCGTCAAAGGGATTGTCGGCCCATTCGCCGGTGATGGTCTGCAGAAAGATCGAGTTCGGCAGGAAGTAATTGGTCTGCTTGGCAAATTTGGCGGCAGGCATCGCCTTGCCGCGCGCCACGCCGGCGATGTCGCCGATCACACATTCCACCTCGTCCACGCGGCGGTTGCCGATGTATTCGCGGGCTGCCTCGGGCAGCTGGTCGGTCCATTTGGACATGTATCACACTATGTTTTGTTCGGGTTGACCCCGGACACCGTCAGGCCTGAACAGGCGCGCGGGACCGGGGGGCCTTGAAGAAAGCGGCAATCCGGGCCGCCATGGTCTTGTCTTGCAGGGGCTGATCCAGCTTGGCGGCGGCCTTGGCCATCACCTCGTCGGGCACCAGACCCTTGCCCCGGGTCTGCATCAGGCCATCGACGAATTCGGGGCGAAATTCGGGATGGGCCTGCACGGTCAGCGCCTGATCGTCATACAAAAGGGCGGCGTTGGTGCAAAAGTCATTTGAGGCAATCACCTTGGCCCCGGTGGGGGCGGTGATGACCTGATCGCGGTGCCAGGCGTTCAGCGTCAGCTTTTCGCCGCCGAAGTCGTAATCGGTGGCCCCGACCGCCCAGCCGCCGCCATAGCGTTCGACGCGCCCGCCCATCGCTTGCGCGATGATCTGGTGGCCAAAGCAGATGCCGACCATCGGCACATGGGCGGCAAAGCTGTCACGAATGAACTGTTCCAGCGGCGGGATCCAGGGGTGATCTTCATAGACCCCGTGGCGCGAGCCGGTGATGAGCCAGCCGTCACACTCGGTCACATGGCCGGGAAATTCGCCCTCGACCACCTTGTAGGTGCGGAAGGTAAAGCCGTGGCCGTCCAGAAGCCGGGCAAACATGTCGGGGTAGTCGCCCATCTGCGGGGCGAGTGCCTCGGGGGCGAGGCCGGTTTGCAGAATGCCGATCAGCATGAAAGGTCCGTGGTTTTGTGAGCCAAGGGTAGCGCAGGGCCCCCCCGGTTGGTCAAGGGGGGACAATGCGGGGTTTCAGGAGGCCCGATTTCTTGCCAGAAATCGGATCGGAGTTTGGGCCAAATTCCGGTGTCAGACCGTGTCGAGGTAGAGGTCCACCCGTTCCTGGTCGGTCAGTTCGGCGATGTAGTGCAGTTCCTGCCGTTTGGTATGGATCAGGTTCTTGATCAGCTCGGGGTGCAGGAAACGCGGCACGATGCTGCTTTGTTCCAGCGCGTCGATGGCAGCTTCCCAGGTGGCAGGAATCTGCGCCAGGCCGTCCAGCGCATAGGCATTGCCGACGATGGGGCTTGGCGGCTCCATCTGGTTTTCGATGCCGTCAAGGGCTGCGCCGAGGATCGCGGCCAGCATCAGGTAGGGGTTCACGTCGCCGCCGGCCACGCGGTGTTCGATCCGCCGGGCCGAGGGCGAGCCTGCGGGGATGCGGATTGCCGTGGTGCGGTTTTCATAGCCCCAGGCGATGGAGGTGGGCGCGTGTTTGCCCGGCACGAGGCGTTCATAGCTGTTTTGGTGCGGCGCAAAGATCAGCGCCGAGTCGCGCATGGCATGCAGGCAGCCCGCGACGGCGTGTTTCATGATGGCCGTGCCTTTTGGCCCGCCGCTGTCAAACACGTTGTCGCCGTTTTCATCAATCAGGCTGAAATGGGTATGCAGGCCAGACCCCGAATATTCAGGGTAGGGTTTGGCCATGAAGCTTGCCGCAAAGCCATGGCGGCGGGCCAGCCCCTTGACCAGCATCTTGAAGAGCCAGGCATCATCTGCCGCGCGCAGCGGGTCGTCGCAATGCATGAGGTTGACTTCGAACTGGCCAAGGCCGGTTTCCGAGGTGGTGGTGTCGGCGGGAATGTCCATCGCCTCGCAGGCGTCGTAAAGGTCGGTGAAGAAGGTGTCGAAGGCGTCAAGGGCGCGGATCGAGAGCGTCTCGGCCGCCTTGCGGCGTTTGCCCGAGCGGGGCGAGGGTGGGACTTGCAGGGTTTTGCCCGAGTCGTCGATCAGGAAGAACTCAAGCTCCATCGCGCAGACCGGGGTCAGGCCGCGCGCCTTGTAGCGCTGGACGATGGTATTGAGCGCATGGCGCGGGTCGCCTTCGTAGGGCGTGCCGTTTTCGCGAAACATCCAGATCGGCAAGAGGGCGGTGGGTGCCTCGAGCCAGGGCATCGGCATGAAGCCGCGTTCGGTGGGGCGCAGGACGCCGTCCTGGTCGCCCTGTTCAAAGACGAGCGGGCTGTCGTCGATATCTTCGCCCCAGATGTCAAGGTTCAGGACCGAGAAGGGGAAGCGGGTTCCGTCCTTCACGACCTTGTCGGCAAAGCGCGCGGGCACCCGTTTGCCACGCGCCTGTCCGTTCAAATCCGCCGCCGCGACCCGGATGGTGCGGACGTTGGGGTGCTTTCTCAGCCAATCTTTCATCATGTTCAACGTGAGGTAAGGTCACGTCCACCCCGCGCCAGACCGCTGGGGTCCGGCAGGCAGGTTCGCGGATCATGCCCTTGATCCTTTCCCTGTTTTTCGATCAACGCAGGGGGATCATTGTGACCCGGCCCTAATTTGATCAAATTCAGGATACTACCGGATCAGGTTCACGCGCAAGCGGTTTCTCAGCCGCTGGTTTTGCGGCAGGTGCCGGTTGAGCCGGCGGTTGACCCAGCCGAAGGCCCAGATCACGACCAGGGTCAGCAGGATGAAGTAGAAGCCGACGATGGGGTAGGGGATGAAGGGGTTGAAGGTCTTGTCGGCGAAGTAGTTGGCGTAATAAAGCGCGTCGCCCATCTGGCGGAAGGCGGGGAAGCTGGCGAAGAACACCAGCGTCGTGGCGTGGAAAAGGAAGATCGCCTCGTTCGTGTAGGCGGGCCAGCCCAGCCGCAGCATGGTGGGCCACTGGATGCGGCGGAACTTCTGCCAGCCGGTGATGCCATAGGCCTCGGCTGCCTCAAGATCGCCCTTGGGGATGGAGCGCAGCGCGCCGTAGAAGATTTCCGCCGAATAGGCGGCGGTGTTGAGAAACAGCACCAGAAGCGCCCCGGCCCAGGCCCGCGTCAGCCAGGCGGTCTCGATCGTGATGCCAAGGACGTCGATCCCGGCGCGTGGCAAGAGGACCAGCATTTCATAGGCGATGAAGAACTGGATGAACAAGGGCGAGCCGCGAAAGACGAAGATGAACCAGTCGGCGGGTTTGCGCAGCCAGGGGTTCTCGGCCGCCTTGGCCAGGGCCAGCGCATTGGCCAGAAAGAAGCCAAACCCAAGCGCCAGCACGCCGAAATAGACGTTCCAGATCATGCCCGATCCGATCAGCGTGAAATGCTGGCAGAGCGTGAAATCGGTGCGCGGCAAGAGGTTCTCACCATAGCCGATGGAGCGGAAGGCATAGGCCTGAACGGTTTCCCAGCAGGTCATGGTCATGCTGCGGCCTTTCGCATCGCCTCGCCCGCGGCGGTGGCCTGTCCTTTGGAGAGCCGCGCCGCAAGCCGGCCGAGGACGCCTTCGGAGAGCTTGGTCATCAAGAGGTAGAAACACAGAAGCACGAGGAAGTACCACAGCCGCCAGTCGGGGTGGGGATATTCATAGGCCTGGGTCTTGGACCCGCCGAGTTCGCGTGCGTAATAGACGATATCCTCGATCCCCAGAAGGAAGAGGAGCGGTGTCGCCTTGAGCAGGATCATCCACAGGTTGCTGAGGCCCGGCAGCGCATAGACCCACATCTGCGGCACGAGGATGCGGCGGAACACCTGACGCGGGCTCATGCCATAGGCCTCGGCGGTTTCGAGTTGCGCGCGCGGCACGGCCTGCATGGCCCCGTAAAGCACATTGGCGGCAAAGGCACCAAAGACGATGGCAAAGGTGAACACCGCCAGCGCGAAGGCATAGGCGTCATGCCAGAAGGCGTCAGACCGTGCCAAAGGCACCTTGGCCTCGGGGCAGACGCGGAATTCCAGCCCCTGCCAGGGCCAGGCGCCGTCGGGGCAGACCATGAGGCTTTTGGCATATTCGATGCCCTGATCCAGCGCGATGACGAAGAAGAGGAAGAACACGATGTCGGGCACGCCGCGCACCATGGAGATATAGACCTGGCCCAAGGCCCGGGCGGGCAGGAACTGCGCGCGCGCAGCCGTTGCCCCGGCAAAGCCGAAGGCCATGGCGCTGGGCGCGGTAATGGCCACAAGGCTGAGGACGGTCAGGAAAGACCAATAGAAATCAATGTGCTTGCCCGAGGTCAGATAGCAGGACAGCCATTGCAGCCCCTCGATCGCCTTGGGGTCGGCGCAGAATGAAAACATGAGCGGCCCTTCGGATCGGAGGTCAGAAAAAGGGCGGAGGCTGTGAAAGCCTCCGCCCGATCAATGGCTTAGCAGCCTTCTTTGCCGGCATCGCCCCAGGTCAGGGCGGCCGCACCGAAGTACTCTTCCTTGACGATCATCGCATCCAGCGTGCCATCGCACTTCATCGACTTGATCGCCGCGTCGAACTTGCCGCGCAGCTCGTCGTCGCTGTCGCGGAAGCCCAGGCCCACGCCGCCACCCAAGGCCACTTCCTCGGCCAGAAGCACCAGCGCGCCGCCCGATTCTGCGGCCATCGGCACCAGGTAGTCCTTGTCGGCAAAGACCGCGACCGCTTCGCCATTCTTGACGGCGGCAACGGTTTCCTCGGGCGTTGCGTATTCCAGAAGCGTCATGCCCTGCTCGGCGATATAGCCGGCCTGGATGGTGCCGGTCTGGGCGGCCACGGGGCCCGACTTCAGATCGACATCGGCGGTGGCGGCGAGATAGGCCGATTTGGTCGGCGGCAGGTAGCCTTGCGAGAAGTCGATGACCTCTTCGCGTTCGTCGGTGATCGACATGCCGGCGATGATCACGTCATAGTTGCCCGACTGCAGGTTCGGGATGATCGAATCCCAGGCATTGGTGACCCATTCGCAGGTCAGGCCGGCGCGCTTGCACAGCTCATCGCCCATTTCGCGTTCAAAACCGGCGACTTCGCCCGCGTCATTGATGAAGTTGTAGGGAGGGTAGGCGCCCTCGGTGCCCAGACGCACGACGTCCTGGGCCATGGCGGCGGTGCCAAGGGTGGCAAGCGCGGTTGCAAGAAGCAGCTTTTTCATTTGGATCATCTCCCGTTTGGTTTGGTTCTGCTGTCAATTCCGATCGGCAACTAAAGCCACCGCGCGGTAAATTCGTCAATGGTGCCGTCGTCGATCATGCTTTGCAAGGCGGCGTTGATCGGGTCAAGCAGGGCGGTATTGCCCCGGCAGACGGCCATGGCAGTGCCCAGATCGGGCACGTCTTCCTGATAGAGCGCGAACAGCGTGGGTTCGGCCGCGATCTCGGCATCGAAAGAGCCGAAGGCCAGATCGACGCTGCCCGCCTTTAGCGCGGCAATCACCGCCGCCGGGGTGCCATAAGACGTCACCTGCCAGCCCAGATCGCGGGCATGGGCCTCTTGGATGGTGCCAGACTGCACCCCCACCTGCGCCTGGTCTGGCGCGGGCGCGCCGGTCTTGCCATAAAGCTGGTCAACCTCTTCGGCCTTGTTGTAGGGCAGGGTGAAATCGACCAGCGCCATCCGGTCGGGCGTCACGGCAAGCCCGCCAAGGACCACGTCGAATTCGCCCGACATCACGCCGGGGATCAGCCGGTCAAACTGCACATTCTGCCATTCGCATGTCAGGTTGGCCCGGCGGCAGACCTCATCGGCCACATCGCGTTCAAGGCCGGTGATCGTGCCTTGGGCATCGACAAAGCTGTAGGGGGGAAAGGGCGCCTCGGTGGCAAAGCGCACCGGTTCGGCCGAGGCCAGAACCAGGGCGATGCCTGCGGCTGCGATGGCGCCCGAACAGGCCATGTCAGGCCGCCGTGGCCGACAGGAAGCCGCGCAACCGTTCGGTCTGCGGATTGCCGAACAGCTGGTCGGGCGGGCCCTGTTCCTCGATCTTGCCCTGATGCAGGAAGATCACGTGATCAGAGACATCGGCGGCAAGCTTCATGTCATGGGTGACAAGAAGCATGGTGCGCCCCTCATCGGCCAAGGCCTTGATGACCTTGACCACCTCTTGTTCGAGTTCGGGGTCAAGCGCGCTGGTCGGCTCGTCGAAAAGCAGGGCGCGCGGTTCCATGCAGAGGGCACGGGCGATGGCGGCGCGTTGCTGCTGGCCGCCCGAGAGCATGGCGGGCCAGGCATCGGCCTTGTCGGCGATGCCGACCTTGGCGAGGTAGTGGCGGGCCTTCTCCTCGACCTCGCGCGGGTCGCGTTTCAGGACGGTCACCGGGGCTTCCATGACGTTTTCAAGGATGGTCATGTGGGACCACAGGTTGAACTGCTGGAACACCATCGACAGGTTGGTGCGCATCCGCGTGACCTGAGCGCGGTCGGCGGGGTGGCGGTCATGGCCGGTGCCGCGCCAGCGGACGGTTTCGCCTTCAAACTTGATCTCGCCCTGCTGGGATTCTTCCAGAAGGTTGCAGCAGCGCAGAAGCGTCGACTTGCCCGACCCCGACGAGCCGATCAGAGAGACGACATGGCCGCGGGGTGCCACCAGATCGACCCCCTTGAGCACCTCAAGCTGGCCATAGCTTTTGTGCAGGTCGCGGATCTCGATGACGGGCGTGGACGGGGCGTCGGTCATGGGGGGCTTTCTTGAGGGCGGCAGGCGCGTGTCTTGGGTCCGGTGATGGTCAAATAGGGCGCAGAAATGGCCGTATTGCAACGGGTTTTCTGCCGCTTTCACCGGGGGATTTGCGCAATTTGGTCACTGGGGTTGCGCAATCTGTTCAGGTGCGGCGGGGATCGGCACGGCCAGATAGCGCGCGGGATCGATTCGCACGATGCCGCGCAGGGAAAGGGTGTCGCGGTCTTCAGGGGAAAGCCCTTCGGCGGCCTCAACCAGTGCCTGAAAGGTAGCCTCGGCATCGGCGCCCTTGGCGGCGATATAGGGCAGGCCGGGGGTGGGGGCGGTGCGCGCCACCTCGCGAAGGCGCGTCGCCACCTCCGGCTCCCAGCGCCGGATCATCGCCCAGGTCAGCGCGTCAAGTGCGGCCAGATCGGCGCGGCCCTCGGCCACGGCCTGGGCGGAGGCACGGTGGCTGCCGGTCGCAAGGCTGGGGGGAAATTGAAAGCCCATGGTGGTGGCATGGTTTTGCGGCGCGGCCCAGCCCGACTGGCTGAGCCCTTCGTTATAGGCAAAGCGCGCGGTGCGGAATTCGGGCAGGGTGCGAAGATCGTCGGCGCGGGCGACAAAGACCGAGAGGTAATGGCCGGGCGGGCAGCCCTCGATCCCGTAATCGGGGGTGGCGACCAGCGCCACCCGATCGCTGAGCCGGGCACGATAGGGAAAGCCGCAGGTCTGCGACAGGACAAGGGCCGGGTCCTCCCAGGCGGGCCAATAGGCGCCGGGGCCGCGCGTCAGGCGGTCGGGCGCGGCGATGCCGCGGGCGCGCAGGCCCGTGGCGATCCGCGCCCAGAACCGGTCATTCGCCGCCGCCGTTTCGGCGCGGTCATACATGCCAAGCGAGGCGATCACGGGATCATCGCGCGCTGCCGCGCCTCGGCCGACTGCACCGAGGTGAGGCCCAGAAGCCCGGTCAGCACCCGCAGCTCGTGATCTTCATGCGCGTCGCGCTGCCCATCCGACAGCGCCACTTCCCACAGCGCCACCGCCAGCGCCATGCGGTCTTCAAGCGGGACGGCATCCTTCAACACGCGGGTAAAGCGGATGTTGTCGGGGGCCTCGGCCTCGACCTTCTCGGCCTCGGCGCGCAGGGCGGCGGCCTCGAAGCTGCCAAAGCCATGCCGTGCCATCAGGACCCGGTCGATCCGCTCGACCTCTTCAAAGGCATAAAGCCCATCGGTGCGCGCCACCCGCACCAGAAGGGCCGCAAGCGCCAGATCGGCGTCGGTGCGGGCAAGCGGGGTGGGGTCGGGGCCGAAAAGGCGCTGGAGAAGGCTGATCATGGCGCAAGGATAAGGCTGCCATCCGGGCATGAAAAGCCCTGATCTTGGCCCCAGCTTCGCCGCGTCTCCGCCGAGTCTTCGCCGAGTCTCCGCTCAGACCCCTTTCTGCCCCCCCCTTCGACGGTTGGACCTTAGGGGCCGGGATCAGGCTGGAAAGCAGGCGCTGAGGCGTCGGGTTTCCGTCTCGATCCCATAGGGGGCATTGACGATGAACATGCCGGTGCCGATCATCTTGTGCCCTTCGCGCACCGGGGGGAAGCGCAGTTCGTGGCGCAGCGCCTCGGGGAATTGCGCGGCCAGGCTTTCCAGCATCGGCACATGGGCGCCCGTTTGCAGGATGGGATACCACAGGGCAAGGATACCCACGTTCCATTTCCGCGCGATCTGGCCCAGGACCTTGGGGATCTTGGCGTAATCGTCCTTCACCTCATAGGAGGGATCGACCAGCATCAGCCCGCGCCGGGGCGTGGGCGGGGTCAGCGCCAGCGCCATTTCATAGCCGTCGCGCCTTTGGATATGAGCGCCGAAATCGCCCAAGGCGGCGGTCAGGGCGGCGTTTTCCTGCGGGTGCAGCTCGGCCAGGTGGATCGTATCGGTCTCGCGCAGGGCAAGGGCGGCGATCAGGGGCGAGCCGGGATAGCTGCGCGGTCCGAACATGGCGCGACATTCGGCCAGGCGCTGCATATAGGGGTGATCGGCGGGAAACCAGGCCTCGGCCAGATCAATGCCGGCCTGCGCCTCGCCGGTTTTCAGCGCCTCGGCGCTGCCCAGATCGTAAAGGCCCCGGCCGGCATGGGTTTCGATATAGGACAGGGGTTTGTCCTTTTGCGTCAGATAATCCAGCATCCACGCCAGAAGCGCATGCTTTTGCACATCGGCCAGATTTCCGGCGTGGTAGATGTGTTGATAGGACAGCATGGGGTTCCCCGATGTAAAAAGGCGGGCCAGACCGGCCCGCCCCAACCCGCCCGATGGGCAGGATTATTCCTTTTCGCGGCCCTGATAGGAATAGTCATCGGTGTTGATGACGATCCGGGTGCCCGCGCCGATATGGGGCGGCACCAGCACGCGCAGGCCGTTGGTGCAGACCGCGGGCTTGTAGCTGGACGAGGCGGTCTGGCCTTTGACCACGGGTTCGGTCTCGGCGATTTCCACCACGATCTTTTGCGGAAACTCGATCGAGATCGCCACGCCTTCATGGGTGCGCAGGTAGCATTTCATGCCGTCTTGCAACAGCACCTTGTCATCGCCCACCACATCGGGATGCACCGCAACCTGTTCATAGGTTTCGGGGTTCATGAAGTGGAAGCCTTCGCCATCCTCATAAAGGAAATCATATTCGCGTTCGTCGACGGTGGCTTTTTCCACCATCTCGGTGGTGCGCCAGCGTTCCGAGACCTTTACCCCGTCCGAGATGCGGCGCATGTCGACCGAGGTGGTCGGCGTGCCTTTGCCGGGGTGGAAGTTTTCGGCCTTGAGGACGGCGTAGAGCTTGCCGTCGAGTTCGACGATATTCCCTTTGCGCAGGGAGGAGGCGATGACTTTGACCATGGTTTCTTGTTTCCGTATCCGGGCTGTGCCAAAGCGGCCCGGTGGGGTCCGGGGCGCGGTATGGCGTTGCCCTTAGCGCAGATTGGAAGGTTTCGCCAGATGAAAGCCGACATTGCCTTGCCCTGGTGGCACCCAAGCCGCCATGCCGATCGCCGGCCGGCGCTTTTGGCGCGCAACCGCTTGCAGGCGGGCATCCGGGGCTGGTTTGGCGCGCGGGATTTTCTGGAGGTGGATCCTTCGGCGTTGCAGGTCAGCCCCGGCAATGAGACGCATCTGCATGCGATGGGGGTCACGGCCATTGGCAATGACGGCGCGGGGCGGCAGATGTATCTGCACACCTCGCCCGAATTTGCGATGAAAAAGCTGTTGGCGGCGGGGGAGAGGCGGATTTTCAGCTTTGCCCATGTCTGGCGCAACCGGGAACGGGGGGCGCGGCATAGCCCCGAGTTTACCATGCTGGAATGGTATCGGGTGGGCGAGGGCTATGAGGTGTTGATGGCCGATACCCTGGCCTTCTTGCGGTTGGCCGGGCCGCTGCGCTTTCGCGATGCGGTTTGCGATCCGGGTCTGGAGCCCGAGCGGATCTCGGTCGCCGAGGCGTTTCGCGCCTATGCCGGGGTGGATCTTCTGGCCACGCTGGATGGGGCTTTGGGCGACCGCGACGCCTTGGCCGCGCAGGTGCGCGACATGCGGATTGCGCCGGATGATGGCTGGTCTGACATCTTTTCCCGGCTTTTGTCGGAAAAGGTGGAGCCGCATCTGGGCATGGGGCGGGTGACGATCCTGGACCGCTATCCGGCGGTTGAGGCCGCGCTGGCGCGGGCCTGCGCGGATGACGCGCGCGCGGCGGAGCGGTTCGAGGTTTATGCGTGCGGGGTGGAACTGGCCAATGGGTTTGGCGAATTGACCAACCCGGTTGAGCAGCGGCGGCGGTTTGAGGCCGAGATGGACGAAAAGGCGAGGGTTTACGGCGAGCGCTATCCGATTGATGAGGATTTCCTCGCTGCGTTGGCGCTGATGCCCGAGGCATCGGGCATTGCGCTGGGCTTTGATCGGCTGGTGATGCTGGCCACAGGGGCGCCGAGGATCGACGATGTGATCTGGGCGCCGGTGGGGTAGGTCGGGGTTCACCCCGACTCGCCCGTCGCCGGGGTGAACCCCGGCCTACAGATACCCCTCGACAATGCACAAATCCGCGAGGCTAACCCCATCCCGCTTGGCCTTGGCGGCCTGGTATTCGGGGGAATGGTAGCAGTCCTGTGCGGCTTTCAGATCGGGGAATTCGATCACCACGGTGCGGGGACGGATGCTGCCCTCGACCACCTCTTGCGCGCCGCCCCGCACCAGAAACCGCGCGCCGTATTTGGTGAAGGCGACGGCATTGGCCTGCCGATAAGCCTCATAGGCGGTGGGGTCGGAGATGGTGACGTGGCCGATCCAGTAGGCGGGCATGGGGGAACTCGTGTTTAGGAAGAACGCTACTGATCAAAGAAGTTTCCGACTTCGCGCATGTGCTTAAAGCGGATAACATTCTGGAGGTCTTTCAGGTCAACGTTGTTTCCCAGCGAGTGGATTACCCTATGGCAAGTGGGGCATAGCACCATGAAGTCTTCCGGAACCCTATATCTTTTGCTCTCTCCTTCTTGCAGGTTGAACAATGCAGAAGAGTGATGGACATCTAGCGGTATATTCTGAGGCCGACCTTGGAATGAGTAATCCAGAAGGGGATTGAGCCCGCAGCCTTCGCAAACCGAAGGCTTGCAGGAGAGGACAGCCTCCCGCACTTTCTTGGATCGCTCTATTCTTCTAGAAAGAACGTAATGGCGAGCCTCAATGATATCGGTAGTTTGTGCTTCCTCTAACATCACGTCGCTTGGGATAGAGCCGCCTCGATTAATTAGGCGTCTGTAAATCGAGAAAATTTCAGAAAGGTCACCCGACAAATCAGCCTTTAGTATATCTTCCGAGGTGTATTTTTTTCCAATGCAGTGGCCTGCTTCGTAACCGAGCGGCAAATCATCCTCTGAACCGAGGTCGATTTCCAGTTCGGGAAAACGTTTAGAGATATCAAAAACCCTTTCTCGCATGTCTTGAGCGCGCCTTCTCAATACCTCGCGCCCGCGCACTTGGCGAAACTCCTTGTAAACTGCCGTGGTGCCCTGATTCAATGAAAGGTAAATATCCTGACTGTCAGGGTTTATCAGAAAAACCACATAGATGCCTTCTTGAGCAGATGTGGTAATGAGGGGATCAAAAAAAGCTAACCAAGGCACGCTCGCCCAGTTACCTGCTCCAACGCTCGCCTTTAGTGTCAAGTCCTCAAAACCATAAGGGATGCTTTCTTTGGCCAACAATGCTAGATCGTGGCGAACAAAGTTTCCGAACTGACTACCGGAAAATGGTTTTGTACGTTCACGCGTATAGGTCAATGCAAGTTGCCTAAGTGCTTCAGCGAGCTTCATTTTCCCAACTCCAAAGCAATCAACTGCCTCACCATTGCAAGGTGAGCTCATTAGATCAAGCGTTTGGTTAGAGCGCTGATTTCAGCTGACGGCAGTCGAAGTGATCAAAGGGTGGCGTAGAGGCGCAATATGCCTGGTATCCCCCCCTCACACCAACCGTTCCGCCTCCTTCGCCGCGCGGATGAAATCCGCGAACAGCGGATGCGGGGCGAAGGGTTTTGACTTCAGTTCCGGGTGGAATTGCACGCCGATGAACCAGGGGTGGTCCTTGATTTCGACGATCTCGGGCAGGCGGCCGTCGGGGCTCATGCCGGAAAAGATCAGCCCGCATTTTTCAAGGCTTTCCATATACTTGGCGTCCACCTCATAGCGGTGGCGGTGGCGTTCCTCGATCACGGTGCCGCCATAGACCTCGGCCACCTTGGAGCCCGGTTTCAGGTTGGCGGTATAGGCGCCAAGCCGCATGGTGCCGCCCTTGGCGTCACCCGCGTTGCGCCGCACGGTGTGGTTGCCCTGCACCCATTCTTTCAGGTGATAGAC
>JACCDH010226633.1_pt1 | contig 21764 bp, 20 predicted proteins | sample 7442481 | NCBI WGS metagenome assembly JACCDH01 (sample SAMN15323433, study PRJNA562643) | freshwater metagenome | isolation source: river surface water | place: USA:Blue River Watershed | collected 2017-08-15
AAGTCCATTGCGCCTCCCATGCCTTTTACCATTTTACCTGGTATTTTCCAATTGGCAATATCCCCCATTTCAGAAACTTCCATGGCACCCAATATGGTTAAATCAATTTTCTGCGCATGTATCATTCCAAAACTCATTGCCGAATCAAATACAGCAGCGCCCGGCAACATAGTGATAGTTTGTTTGCCTGCATTAATTAAATCAGGATCAACCTCCGATTCCTTTGGGAAAGGGCCCATCCCTAAAAGACCATTTTCTGATTGAAAACAAACTTGAATGTCTTTAGGTATATAATTGGCCACCAATGTAGGAATTCCAATTCCCAAATTCACGTAAAAATTATTTTGAATTTCTTGGGCAATTCTTTTTGCTATTCCTTCTTTATCTAACATAACAATTGAATATTGAATTATACAGATGTTGTTTTCTTTTCTATTCTTTTCTCATAGTCTTTCCCTTGAAAAATTCTATGCACATAAATCCCAGGGGTGTGTATTTGATTAGGATCTAATTGTCCTGGCTCTACTAATTCTTCCACCTCCGCAATCGTAATTTTTCCAGCCATTGCCATCACGGTATTAAAGTTTCTTGATGTGGCTTTGAATATTAAATTCCCTGCCGTATCTCCTTTCCAAGCTTTTACGATTGCAAAATTTGCGTCAAAGGCTTTTTCTAATAAATAATCTTTCCCATTAAAGTTTCGAACTTCTTTTCCTAAGGCTACTTCTGTTCCAATGCCCGCAGGGGTATAAATTGCTGGCATGCCATAACCTGCAGCCATACACCTAAATGCCAATGTGCCTTGTGGTATTAATTCAACGTCCAGCTCGCCAGACAATAACTGTCTTTCAAACTCGGCATTTTCACCAACATAGGAGGAAATCATTTTTTTGACTTGCTTTTTATGTAACATTAAGCCAATGCCAAAATCATCCACCCCTGCATTGTTTGAAATACAGGTAAGATTTTTTACCCCCTTTTGAACCAAGGCTGCTATACAATTTTCAGGAATACCGCATAAGCCAAAGCCACCTAACATAAGCGTATCTCCGTCCTTTATATCATTAATCGCTTCCTGGGCATTTGCCACTTTTTTATTAATCATACATGCGCTTTTTCGTACTAATTTTTTAAAAAATTGAATACTTAAAAATAATGAATTAGATAGATAAATGAGTTACGCAATGCGAAAAGTATATAATACTAAAAAGCCAATTGCCATGATCAAAATGGACCAAAAATAAGCAGACTTAATGCTGAACTTTTCTTTAAATAAAAGGAATAAAGAAATGAATGGCAGGCTTAATGCCAATAGGATCATTGGCAGCCAAAGTAATTCAAAAATGACTCCTAATACTACATTTTGATAAATGTTGACAAAACGAGTGGTCACCCAAAATAGGGATACCAAAATGCTTAATATGAATATACTTTTTTTCAATTGAAGGCTACCCTAAATGTAAATGATATAGTTGGATAAAAATATTTATTTAAGTAATAAGAAATATTTTAACTTACATACATGTTTTACAAAATTCTTACCGTTGCAGCGCTGGCCACTTTTGAAATTTACGCCGCCATCCCCGCTGGCTTTGCTTTCAAATTAAATCCATTGGTGATTTTTGCAGCAAGTGCGGTAGGAGGTCTTGTGGGTGTTTTTGTTGCAGCTTATTTGGGTGATATCATCAAAAAATGGTTAAGTAAGTTTCGCAAAAACGAGAAACCCAAAACAGAGCCTGGCTTTATTTTGAAAATTTGGGAAAAATATGGTGTAATTGGTTTAGGACTGATTGGTACAATGACCGTAGGTGCCCCCATTAGTATTGGTGTGGGTGTTGGCTTTAATGTACCTACCAACAAAATGGTATTTTGGTGTAGCCTAGGTGTACTTATTCGCTGCACCCTTTTCACCGCCATTGGACATTATGGCCTACAAATGTTCTAGAGCTTAAAAAATTAAGTCAGGTCAGTTGTTAAATCTTCAATAATAAAGATGGCCTATTCTACTGACTTTTGAAAATTATTTTAAGGCAATCTACTTTCAATTAATTTAGACTTTGGCTTCATCTTAACTCCATCTTCATCGTAACTTAGTATTTTCATTTTTTTAATTAATGGGTCATACTTTAAATTAATTTCAGTTGTGAATTTTTGTAAATCAGATGAAAATAATTTAAGTACTCCATTATTAAATTCAAAATCATTAACCATATGTGTCCACTCAATATGCTGAAATGTTTGTTGATTCATAAAATTCGAACTTAAATAAACAGCAAGAATTTTATTATAGTCACTATTTTCATTAAGGATGATGGCCAAGTCCATGATGCCATCATTATCAAAATCTTCCTCAATACTTGAATTCAAATTATTGTTTACATCCACTAATTTATAACCAAAGGGTATTTTTTCTTTATAATCAATTACGCTCTGTGCATTTAACTTAATACTCAACAATAAAGCAGCGATAATAAGAATGTTTTTCATGTTAGGTTAATTTTATTTAACAAAATAATAGGTTATTTATATTACACATTAAAGTTATGTAATATAATTAATTCCTTACCTTTGTTTTATCATCAAGAACCCTAAAGGGGTACCAACCGAGAGCTACGCTCCACGGTGGTGGAATTAGATGAGGACAATTACCGTCAAAATAAAACGTAATTCCCTTACAATTTTTTCTTGGTGTGATTTTTAACCTTAAAAACCACTTACCATGGACAAAAAAACAATTAGCGTACCGGTATTTATGCCCAATGGCGGTCCCCAACCTGAGACATTGGCCCCTGATGCCATTAACCATTACTTTATTGGCAACTTTGCCAAACAATGGGCAATGCGAGACGGGTATTTACCCAGTTTCCTTAGTTATGAAAATGGCAGTATTCAATTTAAATTGGTCACCGATCCTAGGATAGAAGGCGTATTTTGGATTAGGCTTTGCAAATTTATTGCCTACCAGTACAAAACAAATGTTGCCTTACTTAAGGATGCCACCCATTTCGAAGTGGAACATTATAAAGCGAATGATATTATTGGATTTACAGTAGATGCTGATGACACGGATAAACTAATTGAATATAGCAAAAGGCAAAAGGCCGCTTATGACAGTTTGCCCACTAGTCCTAACCTACTTCATAAAGGGAGGATTGAGTAAATAATAAGTTCCAATAAACAAGGGGAATCTGCAGCGAATAAATTTGGATTAATAATGTACTTTAGCAATATTAATTAAGCCTTTAGTATAAACCTAGTTCAATGCATATTCTCCTTGTTAACAATACTAAAATTCCTGTGGCACAATATGGTGGAACGGAAAGAGTTATTTGGTGGCTAGGTAAACAATTAGTAAAAATGGGGCATCAGGTTTCTTATTTAGTAGAAGCTGGATCCCATTGCGATTTTGCGAAAGTGTATGCCTTGAATGCAAACATTCCCTTTAATCATCAAATACCTGCGGGAGTAGATGTGGTACATTTAAATTGTAAAGTAAATGAACTGCCTACTATTCCATATATTGTAACCGTTCATGGTAATTCAAATGAAATTATTCCCTTAGATATTAATACCGTTTTTGTTTCTAAAAATCATGCAGCACGTTATGGTAGCGACTCCTTTGTGCACAATGGAATTGATCCTGACGATTACGGCGATCCAGGTTTAAATAAAACCAGAAATTATTTTCACTTTTTGGGCGACGCTGCATGGAGAGTGAAAAATGTAAGAGGGGCAATTAAAATTGCGGAAAAAGCAAATGTTACGCTTAGGGTAATTGGTGGAGTTCGTTTTAATTTTAACCAAGGCATTCGACTTACATTTAATCCAAGAATTCGATTTGATGGAATGAAAGGCGGTGCTGAAAAAAATGCCATTTTAAGTGCATCTAAGGGATTAATTTTTCCCGTACTTTGGAACGAACCTTTTGGTATTTCCATTGTGGAAAGCTTGTATTTTGGCTGCCCAGTGTTTGGCACCCCTTATGGTTCATTGCCTGAAATTGTACAACCTGAAGTTGGATTTTTAAGTAATAGTGCCCCGGCATTGGTGGATGCGGTGCAACATGCCGATGATTTTGACAAGAAGAAATGCCATGAATATGTGCTTGATTATTTTAGTAGTAAACAAATGGCATTGCAATACCTAGCAAAATATGAAACAGTTTTAAATAAGCACACACTGAATCCAACTGCCCCCATGCTTAAGCAAATACAAACTGAAAAGTTTTTGCCTTTTACAAATGATTAGTGTTTCGTTTTAATCCCACTAATTCGTCATCATTTTTTTATCGATTTGGAAGAAAAAAAATCAGGGCCCTTTAGAGGACCCTGATCGTATCTTTTTTAAATCAACTTAAAACCGGCAGGTCGAAATCGACCCATATTGAACTATTTTAAAAAGTCGGCAAGTGCTGAAGCGTCGTAAACGTTCCACTCTTTTGCAATCTTACCTTCATTCGTAAATCCAACTGCTTGGAAAACAATCACATTCACTGTTTTACCTGCTTTTGTAAATGCTACGTTCTCATAAGCAAAAACATAATTGCGTATGCCATCCTCATTCGCTTTATTATTTACAGATTCCCAAATTGCATCATACTTTTCCGTTTTTACAGCAATGCCCTTGCTTTTAAACAACGGAATCATCTTCATGTTTTCATCAATAGTTAATTTTTTACCATTATCAAAAACAACTGCAGAATCCGTATAAAAAGTTCTTGCTTGTGCTTCATTGCCTGACCAACCAAGCTCATTGATTTTTTGTAATGTAGCCGTGTTAGCTGAGCTGTCCAAAGTATATCCAGATGCATTGCTTGGGAAAGAAGCTGTTGCACTGTTTGCATCCGTTGTTTCAGTTTTGTTTCCACAAGCAAATAAAGCAGTCGCTACCATTGCTGTTAAAATAAATTTTTTCATGTTGAGTTTGTTTTGTGTGATTAATAGGGTTTGAAAATAGCTATAAATCACATCTAAATATACCATGTAGTAGTAATAAATGTTCCCAAACGGAATTTTGGAACAAATTAATATGCTCCCGCACTAAATTTAGTAAGGATACATGCCAATTACATTACCAGCTGGATAATAATTAGCAACAACAATAATGCTCCCATCTGTTCCTTTAGCAACACCTACCCCTATTTGCTTTGTAGTCCCCCATATCATTTGAGAATAATGGCCTGTACCATGAAAGTTGGAATAGGACACAGGTTGATAGATATAGGCCCCTTTTTCCTTATACCAGGATTCAGAAGCATTTAATACGCTAAAGGAATCAAAATCTGAACCCCAAAAAATATTTTCTCCAAAGTCGCTCGTGTTTTTGCCTAGGGTGGACCTATGTTCAATTTCGTTGTTATTATAATACACCAAATAATTTGCCCACTCTTGCGCATAGGCCGAAATTTCGGCATTCCAGGTTAAGGGCGGAATACCCAATAATGCCCTTGCCTTATTATGATGATTTAATATTAGCTGCGCATCCTTTGCTGAAACTTTACTTCCAGTATTATTATACTGTGCGCTTGTATTAAAACTAATAGCGCAACATAAAATTACAAAACAACTTATAATATACTTTTTCATGACAAATTAATTTAGCTTTCACCTCAATATGCATCACAATGCTAAATTAGTATATTAGTTTTTTTATTTAACTGTTTTGATTGTTTCCAGCTTGCCATTTAACCATACTTTAGCATTTGCTTGGGTTGCTGACTTTATTTTTACTGACTTTACTTTTCCCTCTTGCCAAACCATATCAATTTCAAAATTGCCCCTGGCTTTTAATCCCTTCACTTCACCATTGGGCCAAGCTTTTGGCAAAGCAGGCAATAGCTCAATATATTCTGCATTGGATTGTACTAGCATTTCTGCTACCGCTGCTGCACCCCCAAAATTTCCGTCAATTTGAAATGGTGGATGCGCATCCAATAAATTAGGATAAGTACCTCCTGTTTTTGGATTGCTTTCGTTTATTTCGTCAGGCGGCACCAACCTTAAAAGTTCACGATACATTTTATACGCGCGGTCACCCTCTTTTAATCTTGCCCATAAATTTATTCTCCATCCTTTGGACCAACCAGTTGTTTCATCGCCTTTTGTATCTAATGATTTTTTTGAAGCCATTGCTATGGTGGGTGTACTCGTCATATTAATATGTGTGCCTGGATACAATCCAAACAAATGACTTTGATGCCTATGCTTTGGATCCGCATCCTCCCAATCATAATACCATTCCTGCAAATTTCCGTTCTGCCCTACTTGATATGGATGTAAATTTTCCAAAGCCTTTGAAATTTTATTGGCAAATTCCGCATCGTTATTTAGTACTTTCTGTGCTTCTACCACATTTAAAAACAATTCTCTTATCATGGCCAAATCGGCTGTACCTCCATAAAGTGTTGCACCTACATACCCTGCTGGTGTCTTATAATTATTTTCAGGTGATGTGGAGGGAGAGGTAATTAATTTTCCTTCCTTGTCATTCATTAACCAGGCTAAACAAAATTCTGCAGCACCACGCATTAATGGATATCCTTGTTTTTCTAAATATTGTTTGTCCCCAGTATATAAATAATGTTCCCATAAATGTGTACTCGCCCAAGTACCTCCCATGGTCCAATTAGCCCAAACAGGATCGCCATTATTATTGCCTACCGGATTACTCATGGCCCAAATGTCGGAATTATGATGCGCTACCCAACCTGGCATATTATAAAATGTTTTTGCAGTGGTCTTTCCTGTTACAGCAAGGTTATTGATAAACTGCAAAAAAGGCATGTGCATTTCTGGCAAATTGGTGTTTTCAGCCAACCAATAATTTTCCTCTGCATTAATATTCATCGTATAATTACTTGACCAAGGCGGTTGCAAATAGGGATTCCATAAACCTTGCAAGTTGGCTGGTACCGATGGGGTGCGTGAACTACTAATTAATAAATACCTTCCATATTGAAAATACAATGTCTCTAAATAAGGATCCGCTGCTCCTTTTGCATAGCGCTCCAATCGTTGATTCGTTGGTAAATTAACCGTATCCTTATTCGCTAATTTTAATTGTACTCTATTGTAAAAAGTTTGATAGTCTTTTAAATGTCTTTTCTTTAGTTCATTCCAACCTATTTTTTGTGCATTGTTTACTTGGCTATTGGCAATGGCATTATGATTGAGTCCATTAGTAACGGGATCCTTATCAAAACCATTAAAACTTGTTGCCATTGAAACATACACTGTTGCTTCGGTCGCATTGGACAAACTTATACTTGAATCCGTTTTAGTCACTGTTCCTGAATTGCTTTGAATTTTAATAATAGTAGCAAAGCGGGTTCCTTTTTTATTTTCAAAAACAACTGCGTTATTCTTTTTTTGCAAATAAATGGGCTCTGCTTTAATAGGGGCATACCCTTGCACCGATATACTATTATTGTTAATTGCTTTTTCAAATTTCAATAAGGACTCAAAATGCAATGTAAAGGCCAAAGCCCCTGCTTTTTTACTGGTAAGATGGATAGCAAATATTTTGTCAGGATTAGAAACCAAGTACTCTCTTTCAATTACATTTGAATTGGAAGTGGTTTTTACTTTTGCGATGGCTTGATCAATATCAAGTTCTCTGTAATAATCAGTTATATAAGGATCATCAGATAGTTCTAAAAATAAGGTGCCTAAGGGTGCATAAGATTCTGAATACTTTCCTTGCATTTTTTTGATTAACTGGTCGGCCTTTTTATAATTATTGTCCTGTAATGCTTTTCTTACATCAGGTAAATGTTTATAGGCATTGGGATTCATATTTGCATTGACTGGCTCGCCAGACCAAAGCGTTAAATCATTAAGCAAAATTTTATCAATGGAAATGCCTCCAAACACGGTAGCACCTTGTGTTCCATTACCTAATAACAATGCTTCTTCAAAATATTTTGCAGGATTGTCATACCATAACTTTAAAGGGGCCTGTATACTTGGCGTGGCAACAGCAGCAATATTATTTGTTTTCTTGGCCCCCTTTTTTTGAGCAAAAGTCATTAAGGGTACAAATACAAATAAGACTAAAATGGTTTTCTTAAACATAATACAATAATAAAAGGCCTATAAAAGGCCGAAATTACGCATTAAATACTTTATATATTCTTTATCTAAATAATTAGTGAAAAGACAGTTGGCGAAAACTAGTTTACAATAGGAATGCTAGTTTTTTGAAATAGGCTAATAACTAAATGACAAAGTGGTTTAAAAAATGTAAGGCTATTATTTACTTTGTAAGTTGTGACTTATCGATATAGTCCTTACTTGGAGCATAAACAAACATACAAGAAGCCCCCTGAATGGTTTCAATAATTTCATGAACCTTATAATAAGGAACAGCAGGACATCCTAAACTTCTTCCAATAAATCCTTGTTGTCTTACGAGTTCATCACTTACATAATCAGCGCCATGTAAAACAATGGCCCTATGTTTTGCCTGATCGTTGATCCCTTCTTCCATGCCTTCAAGCTCGAGCGTAGTTCCATGTTTACCATAAAATATATTACCCGTAACATAAAATCCTAAACTGCTTTGAAATGAAGCATTTCTATTTGAAAAATTATTGGCATAAAGCCAACCAGAATTTTTCCCGTGTGCCACCAAAGTTTTAATGATTACTTCCTCCGCAACCATGTCAACCACATATAAACGTTGCTCATTACTTGGCTTACTATAATCAATGATGGTTAAAAAACGAACATTACTGATTCTTCCTTGCTCTTTTAGCTTTTCAAACCCTTTTATCGCCAGCTTGAATGCTTCTGAATTAATATTAAGCTTTTCGGATAACAACAGGGCTTTATCATCCGCTCCAACCACTGGCAAAGAAGCCGGATTAAAGGGCACAACCTTTGTAATACTGTTTGAACGAACAGCTAAAAAGGTGAAAAAGGATAATATAAAAAGTTGTTTCAACATTGATTTCGGGGTGCAAAGGTACGCCAAGAAAACTTTTTGAAATGTTAAAACAGTAAAAAGTATGTAAAAGAAATTATAAAATTATATTTATCAATGATTTATATATTTATATAAATCTTTAATTATGATTTTTTTCATTTCCATAAAGACATTTCTAGCCTTTTCAACGGTAGCCCGATTTCTTATGAAAGCAGTCACATTTAAATTTCAAATAACAAACAATGTTCATGTGTGCCTGGGGAAAATAGACTATTAGAACATACAAAAGGATACAATTGATTTTGTAAATGTTATAGTTTAGCCAAATGAAATATTTTACAATTTAATGATTGTAACTTTAATAAGCATTTAGCTACTCCAGAGAATCTTCACTTTAGGATCTGTTCTTCGCTTCGGGATCTTTCCTTCTCTTCAGCATATAAATAAAGAAATCTTGTTTGACTGAAACGTCAAAAAAAATGATGGCATATTTGCCATTGAATAGGCGAAATTAATATTCCAAATTGCATAATGTCTCACGATAAAGATATGGTAGTAAAGCTAATTGGTGAAAGAGTTAGAAAATTAAGAATTGACAACCATCTTACGTTAGAGAATTTGGCTTTCAAAGCGGATATGGATTACACTCAATTAAGTCGCATTGAACTAGGTAAAATAAATACAAGTCTTTTTCAAATACATAAAATTGCATTTGCACTTAATATTTCTACTGCTTCTATTTTAAATGTATTAGACTAATCATGAATGCCAAACCCGCGCATATTTTCAGACTCAACAGCGAATGCGAAAATGCGCTAATTGATTTTCCTTTTCATGACAATAATATCACCTGGATACAAGAACACAGTCTATTGTTTGCTAGCATTGAAAAATTAAATGAAGCAGTAATTCAGCAATTTTTTGAAAAAAATAATTATATACAACAATTCAAAATGTTGTACTTAATAAATGAGGTAAAGCATTAATTACTTTTTGTTGTAAATATTCTTGTAAAACTTTAATTGACCATTGTTGTCAAAGTCCACTAAGCTATACCAGATAATTACTTTAGTAGGAACCACTACTTTTTGAGGTTTAGGCCCCTTGTACTTTCCTGGTTTCTTGAAATCAAAGTTGTCAATTTCTTTTCTATTATTCATTAATAGCCATTTACCCATATCAATGGGCTTTTCCATTCTTACACAACCATGGCTATAAAATCGACTCGCATTTTTAAATAAACTTTTTTGTGGGGAGTCGTGCAAATAAATAGCCGAAGGGCTATCAAATTCAACCTTTAATAAACCTAGTGAATTAGAAGCACCCGAGCCCTGACGCACTGTATAAGGAAAATTACCTGCAGTAATCGTATTTACGTCAATCGTGCTTACATCAACTACTTTATCCTGTGCATTTAAAATAGTATAATTATTTCTTGCAAAATATGCTTTGTCATTTTTAAACTTAGGAATCATTTCATTTCGAATAATACTTCCCGGAACATGCCAGTAAGGATTCAATACCACTTTTTTTACATCTGAAGACAATGTAGTAGTTCTTGTTCCAGGTCGGCCTAACACAACCCTCATTGACATTGCCAATTTATTGCTGTCATAGGCATTTAGTTGTGCAGACGGAATATTTACAATGATGATTCTATTATTTTGTCTTATGGCACTTAACCATCTATAATCGTTTGCCGCTTTATATAATAATTGAATTTTGGCTGTATTGGGTTTTTCTGCGTTTTGATATGAATTCAAAGTATCTAAAATAGTAGCTACCTCTTTTGAACTTTGTGTAAAATAATTAACAAGACCCGCTAAATTGTTATTATTCGCATATTCATTTACAAGACTAGATACATTATATACACCCGGGTTATAGTGTGCCCCTTCAAATTCTAATTTTGGTGCTTTATTACCATAAGCCAAATTTTTAAAGAATTGATTGGCTACCTTTACCAATAAAGAATCCGCATTTACACCGGCGTTTAAAGCTTTTGTATAAGCTTCTTGATAATCATTTGTATTTAAAGCGAGTGTTTTTGCATTTTGAATTAAGCTATCTAATGTTTTTATTCTATCAGGATAACCCACAAAAATGCTGGTTGGCAAACTATCGGTTTGTGAAAATGCATTATTACCTATAGCAAGTAACAATAGCATTAGTATGGTTTTAATCGGTCTCATATTGCGGAAGTAAAGATAAATATATTAATTTTAATTTGCATAATTAAATAAAATGAAAATAAAAGGAATCGGGGTGCTTTTGGCTTGTTTTTTATATACGCAGCTTAGCGCACAAGCACCTAAACAACAAGGATTTAAAGTAATTCCCCTAGGGGTTTTGGGGGGATTAGATGAATCCAACCTTTCATCCTACTTGGTAGGGGCCCAAGGTACAGATGCTTTTATTTGTCTTGACGCCGGTACTATTCATGCTGGATTAATGAAAGCCTCCCAACATAAGCTGTTTAAAGAAAATGACCCGGCGCTCATTCAGCAACAAAACATTAAGGCTTACTTTATATCACATGGTCATTTAGATCACTTAGCTGGTTTGGTGTTAAATGCCCCCAATGATATCTCCAAACCAGTTTATGCTTTGCCCTCCGTGATTGATGTTTTAAAAAATAACTATTTCACTTGGAAGGGTTGGGCCAATTTTGCCAATGAAGGAGATAAACCTGCTTTGGGAAAATACCAATACCAATATTTAAATACTGAACAAGAAATTGAAGTACCCCAAACGGGACTCAAGGTTACTAGCTATTCATTGAGTCATGTTAATCCATATGAAAGTACCGCATTCCTTGTGAATAATAATAAGGAATACTTATTGTATTTTGGTGACACTGGTGCAGATACGGTTGAACGCTCCAATAAATTATTGAATGTATGGACTAAAATAGCCCCCTTAATAAAAAGCAAACAACTTAAAGCCATATTTATTGAAGTTTCATTTGACAATAGTTTGCCTGATAAGTCCTTATTTGGACATTTAAATCCAAGGTTACTAATGCAGGAAATGGATAAGCTATATAGTATTGCTGGAAATAATCTTAAAGAAGTGGCTATTGCCGTTACGCATATAAAACCTTGCTCAAATTGTACACAAAATATTAAACAGCAAATTGAAGCAGGTAATCATTTAGGACTGAAAATAATTTATCCAACACAGGGCGACTTAATCAATTTGAATTAATTTTTTTCAATTAATTTAAAGTAGGTGCTTGATGCTTTTTTCTTAACCCATAATACACCGGTATTCCAGTTGCCATTAAGCTGATACCCCAAATAGCTTCAAGCGGTTGATTGATGATTGTACTTATAAACAAACTCACACAAAATAAACAAAAAATGGCTGGCACAAAGGGATAGCCAATTACTTTGTAGGCTCTTACCATTTGGGGATGTTTTACCCGCATAATGATTACTCCCAATGCAGTACTTCCATAAAAAAGGAATGAAGCAAATACAAGCATATCCGTTAACTGATCAAATGTCCCAGTAAAAACCAATATGATGGCCCAGAAAGCTTGTATAAATAAAGCAATATCTGGCGTATTGTATTTAGGATGAACAGATGCTGCTTTTGAAAAAAACATTTTATCTCTCGCCATTGCATATAAAATTCTAGCTGACATTAAAATGCTACTATTGGTTGAATTCATCGTGGTTACTAAAATCAAGCCTGCTATTAAGGTCATACCCAATGTTCCACTAATTTTTCCTGCAACTTCGACTGCTGCAATTTTATTGGGAGTGGCATTTAAATCGATAAAAAAATCAATGGGCAATATATAAACAAATAGCGTGTTTAATAATACATAAGCTACAATCACGATAATCGTGCCCACCCCTAAAGCCAAGGGTAATATTTTTTTAGGGTTTTTTACTTCTTCTCCGATATAGGCAATATTATTCCAGCCTTCGTATCCCCAAAATGCACCAAGGCTTGCAATAAATAATGCTTTTAATAAATTCCATCCTTGCGGTACAGGATGACTACTGACTAAACTGGTTGTAGTTAAATTTTGTGTGCTTCCTTTGCCTGAAAAAAATCCAACAATCAAAAAGCTAAGGATACAAAAAAGCATTAAATAAGTGAGTAGGCTACTTAATTTTTCAGCGAACTGCACGCCCCGATAATTTAACAAGGTGAGCAATAAAATTAACACAGAAGCCAATAGCTTGATAGATAAATTTTGGAACAAGGCAATGCCCATAAAACTTTCATCGCTGCCCAAAGTGGGTAAGGGTATTAAGCTATTCAAAGATTGGGCAAAAATATATGCGAGTGCCGAAATAGCTGCCGTTTTTATCACAGCAAAACTTGACCACCCATATAAAAAAGAAAAAAAACGGCCATACACTTTTTGAAAATAAAAATACTCACCGCCTGAATTTGGAAACATACTTACCATTTCGGCAGTACATAATGCACCTGCTAAACTTATTAAACCTGCCACTAACCAACAAAGTATAATTAACCAGGAACTTCCCAACTCTTGCGCCATTGGCGCAATTTTTTTAAACACCCCTGACCCAATAATTACACTCACTACCAAAAAAGTAGCAGCACTTAATCCAATTTTAGGTTTGAGTGTTTCCATTAAGCAATAAACTATTTTAATTGAATTTAAATAATTGAAAAGCCAAAGCCAGCGCCTGTATTGATACGCATTTCACCTTTCACAATTTCAAAGCCCCCTTTAACCAAGTCCTCAGCCAAATCCAAACTTCCATCTAAATCAATATATTTTGTATTGGGGCATGCATAAGCAACATGTAATGCCGCGGTAATACTAATGATACTTTCATCATTACAACCCCAGAATAAATCAATAAGGGCGTTTTGAGCAATATTGGCTATTCCTAAAGCACCCACTATACCCCCGCATTTCATGAGTTTAATATTATAAATACCAAATGGCTTTTCATTGGAAGCAAAATGTAAAGCGGCTTGTGAATTTTTTAATGACTCATCTGCCGCTAATAATTTTCGATCAGGCCAATCTAAAGTGAACAATTCACTTTCAGTGCCCACAGGCATAGGTTGTTCGATCAATTCTAAGTCCATGCCTTTTGTGGCTGCAATAAATTTTTGCAAATCAGTAAAGCTATATCCCTGATTGGCATCTACTCTTATTTTAAATTGATGGCCATATTGCTCTTTTAACTTTACAACCCGTTCAATATCCTCATTCACCTCTAAGCCAGTTTTAACTTTCAAAATTTGAAAGCCCATTGCTTGATAAGCTTTTGCTTCCTGTAATGTATCCTGTACATTTTTAATTCCAATGGTTACCGAAGTGGGTAAGCTATTCATTTTTTGACCATAAAATTCCGCCACTGAAATACCCATATATTTTCCAAAAGCATCATGTAATGCAATATCAATAGCCGCTTGAGTGCCGGGTAAATGGGGGAAATGTTGAAACGTTTCAAAAATAATTTGCTGAAAATGTCTAATATCTCTACCCACAAAATTTTGCACAAATGCTGTTTGTAAATTGGCAACAGTTTGTTCGGTGGTTTCTCCCACTACTTCTTCCGCAGGACTTCCTGAACCATACCCAATCATCCCATTGGCAAGTTCTATTTCAAAAAACGCCAATTGCACATCTGAGAATGTATTATAAGCAATGGTATAGGGCTTGGTCAAAGCCATTTTTTTTAAATAAGATCGAACTGCTACAATTTTCATGTTAATTTATTTTATCAATGCTTTTAATACTGGCATTAATGGATCAACTCCTTCCTGTATTGGCAATAAAACGGGAATATTTAATTTTTGGGCATATTCTTTTTGATAAGCAAAGGCTTCTTCGGTAGTACATTCTTCGGTATTGACTGCAACTGCAATGACTTTAGAACCCAATTTTTCGATTATTTCTATTTCAGTTTCTACCGGCGGGATCGCTCCCCAGTGTTCATCGTTGTCAAAGTATTTTCTCTTTGGAGCGAATAATAAAACAACATACTTAGCATTACCTGAAATTAATAATTCAATACCACAAGGACCACTAGGATTGCGTAAAGAGGATTGTCCTTCTAAAAATAGGATATCGGCATTGGTTTCCTTCCAACAACTAACAATGGCATGTTCTAATTCACCTGATACAAAATCATTTAAAGTAGAATCGAAAACAAATCCATATTTGCCTCCTTGTAACCAACCTGTTTGACCGGTATAAATCATTTGACTATTTATACCTTTTGCTTCACAGGCTTGCCTTAACATTCTAGCAGTGGTTCTTTTTCCCATGGCACAATCCATGCCGATGACTGCCACAATGGGGGCTGTTACTTTAAATATATCGCCAGTCCAAAAATGAAGTTCTTCTCTGGATTTAGGTTTTCTAACATCAATGAGTTGCACTCCTTTTGATTTTGCCAAGTCAACTAGGGCAGGCTTATCATTTAAGTACTCATGTAAACCATTCACAATTGAAATACCCGCATCAATTGCTTTGATAACCACTTCCAGCATATTACCTGGCAATTTACCCCCCACGGTAGCAACACCAATGACTAAATATTGTACATGACTTAATTGAGCGATTGCATTTTCAAAACTAGCAAACACAGGAATATTTCTGTGTTGTCCATCAAGTAATGAACCTGCATCTTCACCTGCTGTTGCCTCGGCATCCACTATTCCAATAATCTTAAAACGCTCAGTGCCTCTAATTAAACCATGTGCCGTTTTAGCATCAGATGAAGTTAATAGTCCATTGGTCAATACAATGGCATTGTTATTGTTATCCGACATACGCTTAAAATATTTTTATAATTGCTGAATATTTTAAAGATATAAAAACTAAAGCAAAAGCACTATCGTTTTATAAAAACACCAGGTGTTTTACCAGTTGATTTTTGATCCTTGTAAACCAATTGTCCATTTACCCATACCATTTCAATTCCTTCGGACAAGGCTTTGCTATTTTGAATACTCGCTTTATCAATAATAGTAGTTGGATTAAACAAAACTAAATCTGCTTTTTTACCTACCGCAATTATTCCTCTTTCTTTAATTCCTAAGTAAGCAGCAGTTTGACCTGTCATTTTATGTATCGCAGTAGTTAAGTCCATTATTTTTTCATTTCGAACATACTTTCCTAACACTCTTGTAAACGAACCATAACCACGAGGATGACCACCTGCATTGCCATCAGAACAAATTACAGCATAAGGCCAAGCAATAAATTTTGCTACATCCATTTCGCTCATACTCTTTGCTGCTATTGCTTCTATGCTGCCTTTATAATTTGGATTTTTTTCTTTAAAATCAGCAGCAATGGCTATCAAACTTATTAATGCTTCAGCATCGGATTCTTTTCTTTCTTTTGCAATGGTCGATAATGTTTTTCCAACATAACTAGGATTAGGTGCATATTGTACAATATAAGATTCACTAGGATCAAACAATTGTGTTACGGCTAATTGTGCACTTGCCAAATTGGTATAATCTCTTGCTGGAAATAATACCCTTAATGTTGAATTCCAAAATGTATAAGGATACACATCTGCTGTTATTTGTACGCCTTCTGCTCTGGCTTTATCCAATTGCGCTAAAATAGCGCTAGCTGTATTCCAATCTGATTTTTTTGCCAATTTAATATGAGAAATTTGAACTGGCATCTTTGTGATTTTTCCAATTTGAATAATTTCATCTAATGCATCAGCCATGGTAACATCTTCACTTCTTATATGACTTATATATCTTGTATTTTCGGCAGCAGCCAATTTTGCCAATTGTAGCACTTCGTCTCTATTGGAATAAAAAGCCTGCTCATACTCTAATCCTGTTGATAAACCTAGCGCTCCTTTGTCCAATGCAGATTTTAAAATTAGTTTCATTTTATCTATTTCTTCCTGCGTTGCATTGCGCAATAAATTTTTCTCTCCCATCACTTCTTCTCTTAAACTAGAATGTCCTACATAAGAAGCAACATTAGGCACCACTGGCTTTTCTTGCATATCCTGTATAAGTGAATCCATTGGATAACTTGATCCGTCTTGTCCAATCACCACAGTTGTGATTCCTTGATTAGAAGTGGAGAGACCAGCTTTGTTTTTTTGCAAATCTGCAAAATGGTGACTATGTGCATCGATAAAACCTGGCGCCAATACCATGCCTTTCCCATTAACAACATTGTCATTTTTAGTAGGCGCTACTTTTCCAATTGCAATAATGGCATCCCCTAAAATGCGTACCGATCCATTTAAGGGTGCAGCACCTGTACCATCAACAATCAGCACATTGGTAATAAGAGTGCTATTGATAGCCTTTTGGGCAACGGTATTTTTTTGTGCATGTACAGTAAAAAGCACAAATGACAATACAGTAATGACTGCTCCTTTAAATATATTATTCATACAATTATTTTACCAGAATCTAAAATACAATGCTGCAACAACGACTAACACAATAATGATCATAGCAATATGTGTATTCGTTAACTTATATTTTGTATTGTCTTCTTCTAATGCGCTAGCATGAGTTTGTCCTTTTACATCAATCAAACTAATTATTACCATTGTTAAAGTTGTAAAGAAAAACACCCAACCCATTTGAATTAAATACGGAATTTCATAAGTGCCTGCTTTTGTTTTAAATGCAGTATATAATAAAGTTTCATTGCCCATTAACTGAGGCATGAATTTATCAAATAAAATAGCCAATATCAACCCAAAGAATATACCACTGATGGCAGCCTTCGAAGTAGTTTTTTTCCAAAAGAAACCTAGTAAAAATACCGGGAAAATAGCAGGTGAAATATACCCAGTATATTTTTGTATAAATTCAAAACCTCCTTTGCCTCCAATACCCAAAGTGTCATTCCAATTAATGACAATAGCAATAATCAATGAAATGATAATAACCAGTCTGCCAATATAAACAGTTTTGATATCTGCTGCACTTTTATTTAAATACTTTTTATAAATATCCAGTGAAAAAATAGTTGAGATACTATTTGCTTTACCTGCTAATGAAGCTACTATAGCTGCTGTTAAAGCGGCCATTGATAAACCTTTTAGCCCAACGGGTAAAAATCCAATCACTGATGAATAAGCATTGTCCTGATTGAGTGTTCCTGCAGTTAACATTTCCTGTTGCAATTGTCCATGCTCATGTAAAACATAGGCAGCAATACCCGGCACTACCACTAATAATGGCATAAATAATTTTAAAATAGCTGCGAAAAATATCCCTGATCGCGCCGTTTTTAAATCAGCCCCTAAAGCTCTTTGTGTAATATATTGATTGCAACCCCAATAGTTTAAGTTTGCAATCCACATACCCGCTGCCATCATTGCCAATCCTGGTAAACTCGAATAATCTTCAATTTGTTTTTCTGTTGCCCCTGGACCAGGCTTATCAAAAATCATTTTAAAATGATCCGGTGCTGTTTTTATTAAATGATTAAACCCTGCAAATGCATTATTTCCGTATCCGAACTCTTTACTCACCACCGTCAATGCAATATAGGTAGTGATTAATCCCCCTACACTTAATACCACTACTTGAATAACGTCGGTATAGCCAATTACCTTCATTCCCCCTAAAGTGATGAACAAAGCAAAAACTGCAAGGCCAATCATGATTAAATGAAAATGCTGTCCTCCACTTAAATTATTTATCGCAATAGTACCTAAATATAAAATGGAAGTAAGGTTAACAAAGATGTATAAGAATAACCAAAAAATGGCCATGATCATTGCAACAGTATCGTTATACCTAGTTTTTAAAAACTGAGGCATGGTATAAATTTTATTCTTTAAATACACTGGCATAAAAAATATACCCACCACCACCAATGAAATGGCTGCCAACCACTCGTAGGCAGAAATTGCCAGTCCAAGCCTAAAACCATTGCCACTCATGCCAATAAACTGCTCGGCAGAAATATTAGAAGCAATAAGGGATGCACCTATTGCCCACCAAGTTAATTGTCCTTCGGCTAAAAAAAAGTCATTCGTATTTAAAGTGGCCGATTTTTTTCGACGATAAATCCAAAAACCGTAACTCGAGATAATTACAAAATACAATAGAAAAACCAAATAATCATACTGCTGAAGTGTTTGTGGCATATACTTGTTATGTTTAATTCCTAAATTTAAGGGTTATCCTTTAAATAATATTAATGCACCCTAATTTGTCGGCGCTTTTTTATACTTATTTATGAAAGAGAATTTGTAATTTTAAGTTCAATATTATATATGACTTCCCTATTTAAAGCATTTGTTCAAAAAATTAGCAGTCCCTTAAATTTTGGATTTTTCTTGGCCACAAAATTGCCTGCGGCTTTTTTTGTTGGACTGAAACTAAATCATATCAATGAACAAAGTTGCACGATACAAGTGAAACATACTTGGTTTAGTAAAAACCCATTTAAGTCGGTGTACTTTGCCGCAGAAGCCATGGCGGCCGAAATGAGCACTGGCTTACTAGCATTTGGACATATATATGAAAGACAACCCAAAGTAAGTATGCTGGTGGTGAAAATGGAAGCGGAATACATTAAAAAGGGAACCGGTAAATTATATTTTAAGTGCAATGATGGTGTAGCGGTAGAGCAAGCAATTAATGCTGCGATTCAAACAGGTGAAGGGCAAACGCTTATTTGTAATTCAATTGGAACCAATGAAAAAGGAGAAAAAGTGGCTAATTTTAATTTTACTTGGAGTTTTAAAGCTAAAGGATAATACAAACTATATACAAATAAAAATAGTAGCGTAAAAAAAGCGATCTCCATGGAGATCGCTTTTTTTTATGGGGAACAATATTAAAACTTTTTTGTTCCATTAGGTTGGTAAGCAACTCGGAAAGTATAATAACGTTGTTTGGTTAACTTATCCATATCAGACGCAGTAACCGGTAAGGTTACACCGCCTTTGTAATAAGAGATAATTTCAATTTTTGCATATTTACCCGATGCGGTTCTAATCACTAATACTCTACCAGCTAAAGGTGTAACTAAATTAGTTAAACCATCATAATTATACCATCCTTTTCCACTTCCCATTGGAATGGCATAAGAAGCAGGTGCATTATCAGTTCTAAAAACCGAATCAGCTGGAATGGTTGTTAGTGCATCAAATAAACCTACGTACACAAAAGCGCCTCCTTGACCAATACCACTTGTCCCACCATTCGTAATAATTCTTGTTGACATAAAGGCAATATCCCATTTAGTAGTTGCACTATCCGTATTTGGCACGATAGCATTTTTTTCAATACTATAAAAAGTATATTTGCCATTGGTAATAGGAGCACCCTGTGGACTTAATCTTACCACTGTATCTGCAGGGATATCATTAACTCTTACAGCAGTAACAGGCATTACTGTAGTAGTGGATGATTTTGTACATGCCCACATACTCACTGAACAAATTAAACACAATGCAAGGTTTTGGATTGATTTTTTCATGGTTATTTATTTTTATTTATTAGTTGATATTTGATAATGGCATAATAAGTTCTTCCAGGTAAATTTGGCAGGTTCACTGCGTCGATATAATTACCCATATTATCGGAGCCTAGTTGAATTGAAAATCCATTTTTATACTCTTTACCTATAGCACTGTTAACTGACAAATAGCCTTTTGCAAACTCATCCCCATTGTCAAACACTTCATTGCCATTGGTATTATTTACTGCCCATCGACTTCGATAAATGAATCTAATGTTTGCGAATAAACCGTTTTGAGAATTATAGTTGCATTTGAACTGTACCCTGTGTTTACTATTATTGGGAAGTCCTACATAATCATTCATGGTTAATAAACGACTATAGCCATTGGCATCTTTGGTATATACTTTTCCCGCTTTGATTTGTTCAATTTGATCCTTGTCTCCAGTTAATAAAAATTGGTAGCCTCCGCTAAGCATTATATTTTGAGTGAGCTTATATTTTGATTCAATTTCTACACCTTGTGTAAAAGCACGACCCACATTTAAATAACTAAATACCTGTGCACCTGTAACATAGGCTGCCACTTGCTGCACCTGAATTAAATTATTAATGTCATTTCTAAATAACTGAAAACTTACAAAGGTTTTATTATTGGGTTCGTAATCCCATGTAAGATGCATCCCATTTGAATACTCGGGTTTTAAATCGTTTAGTTGATAATAAGTATCATATAAAGTACCTACTTGACCAGCGGTCATTAATTGTGCAATTACTTTTTGCGCCTGGGCCGATCCAAATACACTATAGCCTCCGGCAGCGGCATTGGTAAAGTCTAAATAAATTTGTCTGAAATCAGGCGCTTTAAATCCTTGACCAATACTGAATTTTAATTTATTATAATCGTTTAGCTTATAGGAGGCAGAAATTTTGGGGCTAAAAGCGGAAGCAAAGGTTTCGTTTTTATCAAATCTGATTCCCCCAACAACAATTAATTTTTTTGATGGGTTCATTTCTAATTGTGCGAAACCATATCCCGTTGAATTGGTTTTTCTAACTTGTTCACTATCGTATCGATTACTTTTTACCCCTTCTAAAACAGTACCGCCCCCAAAAATTAAATTAGTCTGTTTATTAATATTCCAGTCGGTCTGATTTTCGACTCTTTGAAACAAATGATTTAATAAATCATAATAAGGAAGGCCTGACACTGTTAGTAAATCCTGTCTGCCATTATATTCCGTTCGGTATCCTCTAAAACTTGTTTTCAATTTGTTAGAAAACCTATGGTTTAAGGATACATTAATATTTTGATCGGTATTATGTTCATAACCAAAGGAAGTAATTGTTGCTCCACCATTAACTACTGAAATTTCATTTTTTACTTTTTCATCTGTAGCCCTAAAACTTATTG
>JACCDH011186362.1_pt1 | contig 21756 bp, 22 predicted proteins | sample 7442481 | NCBI WGS metagenome assembly JACCDH01 (sample SAMN15323433, study PRJNA562643) | freshwater metagenome | isolation source: river surface water | place: USA:Blue River Watershed | collected 2017-08-15
CGCTTGCTTTGGCGCTCAAGAATGATCTGTGGCCATTCTGGGCAAGTCCGGACTGCTCGCTGCCAGCACCAAACGAATGCGTCCGATGCTTTCTCTGCATTAGGCCGCATACGACCCTCGAATATGGCCTCGGTGTATGCCGTCAGATGGTCAGCCGTCACATTGGCGGGCGTGATACCAGATGAACTCAGCCATCGCGTGGCGGCCGACAGTCCGCGCGACAGGCTTACCGGCAGAAGATTAAGTTTGCTTTGCCACTCAGGGTGAATGGGCGCTGTGTTGCGGCTGGGCACAAGGTCGCGGACCAGCTCGAGCGCCTTTGCCAAGCCGGAACAGATGTTGGCCCAGCGGCGCTCTGAGATGCCAAGTGACAGAGGAGCGACGCCTTCACGAAGTGGCCTGATTTCTTTCGGATTAGCGGGCACATGCTCAGGTGACTTGCCAACGGCCTTGCTGAATGATGATACGGCGCTCTTCAGGTCGCGCTTGCGACTGCCCGGCTCCAGCCGCTCAATGGCGTCTAGTGCGTCCTTGAGGGTTGGCATTGTTGAACTGGTCTTCATCGTTAAGCCCGTTTCTGTGTCGTGAGGCCACAAGTGGACAGGAGCGGCGAATCGTGAATTGCTACTATAGTATTCCAACCCCATCGCTCGCCGGACCTAATCACGACGATTGTCCAAGTTGCTGATTTCAAGCCAAAAAATGTCGCGATCAAATCGCAGCTGCCGACCAATGCGAATGGCAGTCAGTTTGCCGGATTTAACCATGCGGCGAAGGGTGCGTGGGGAGATGCGGAGATGCCTGGCTGCTTCGGTAGACGTCAGCAGCGGGTGTTCCCGGTCACCGACGTTATTGGATGTATCGGATAATGTTAGGCGATGATCATCGCGCACCCATTCCGGGAGCGTGTTTTCTAATGGCGGCGAGTGTGACAAACGAATCATAGCCTGCAATGCATGGCATCCGAATCGCTTCAGTGTAGAACTGTAACCTATATAAACTATGGGAAGGTTATGGCCTTGAACTGGTATATCTCAACCTTGCCAAGGTTGGGGTCGAGGGTTCGAATTTCCTCGCCCGCTCCAGTTTTCGTTTCTTACCGCATGTCAAAAATGCGCTGGGATTTTGTACTTCTTCCCCGGTTCTTCTGAAGAAGATCAAGCATAGGCCATTTCGACCCAATTCTATCAATTTTGGGGCTTGTCGGTAGGCTTCTCCAGCATTGACTGTAACTTGGCTTCGGGTATTTGTCATCAAAGTTGACGTTTTGCGGAGAAGGAAACAATGCCCCTGACATTGACTTTGCAATCTCTGGGCAACGAACTCGCGGATCAGATCATGGCCGGGGCCATCGCTCAGGCAGAAGCGACGCAGCTTCCAATGTGCATTGCATTATGTGATCCCGCCGGCACATTGGTGCAGTTTCGGCGGATGGACCATGCGCCGTTGCTGTCAGTTCAGATTTCCCAGGACAAAGCCTACACTGCCGTGGCCTTCGGCATGCCGACACATGCTTGGCATGACTTCATCCAGAATGATCCGCCCCTTTTAAACGGCATCGTGCATACGCCCCGGCTTGTCATTTTTGGAGGTGGATATCCCATAAAAGTGGGAGGTGAGGTGGTAGGCGGTATTGGCGTTAGCGGCGGACATTATCGGCAGGATATGGAAGTGGCAGAGGCGGCTTTGGCTGCTGCTGGCGTTGCCTGATATGCAGTGTTTTTGAGAGAGATTCTCTGATGCCTGTGAGTGATGAAGAGCTCATCGCGCGCGCGGAAGCGTTGGCCCCAGCTATACGGGATCGTTCGGCGGAAACTGCAGCGTTGCGCCATCCGCATGACGATTCAATTAAAGCGCTTATTGACGCTGAAATTGTCCAGATGCTGGTCCCGCGTCGCTTTGGTGGATCTGAGGCGCGCCTAGGCACGCTTTGTGATGTGGTAGAGATCATTAGCCAAGCCTGCCCCTCGACGGGCTGGATCGCTGCCTTTTATATTGCGCATAACACCTATGTCGTTCGGTTCCCGGAGCAGACCCAGGAGGAATTGCTGGGGCCCCGAGGCTATGTCTTGCTGCCGGCTGCCCAGGCATCAGACATGCAGGCGACTAAGGTGCCGGGGGGGTGGGAGGTAAGTGGCCGCGCGGTTTGGGGATCGGGAATTATGCACGCCGATTGGGTGCAGATATCGGGTCAAGCCGCTGGAACTCGCCGCTCCTTCTTAATGCCGGTGAGCGCCGTCGAGGTGATTGACTGCTGGCACTATGCGGGTATGGCGGGCACTGGTAGTAATGATTATCAGGCGCGCAAGGTTTTCGTGCCGGATCACCATTCCGTCGATGCCACTGCCTTTCATGCGGGCAATACTGAAGGGGCACAGATGAACCCGAACCCTTTGTATTCAATCCCGTTTCTTATTTCCGCTTATTGCACAATCCTGCCCGTGCTGACCGGCAGCCTGAAAGGTGCCCTTGCCGCATTCGACCAAGGCTTTCAGCAGCGCGTGCGCAATTTTGGTGGAGCTATTGTGCGGGATCAGCAGCAAGCACAAATCACGCTTGGAGAAATGGCTATAGCGTCGATGATAGCAAGTGAACTCGCCCGCACTGTCTTTTCCGGGACGGAAAACGTTATGGGGCGCCGCCCCTTTACCCTGGAAGACCGGGTCGACGCGAAGGCCAAAACGTCTTTCGTTGCCAAGCTCTGTCGAGATACTGTCAATGCCATGATGGCCAATGCAGGGGCCTCAAGCTTCCATCTAGATCAACCGCTGCAAAGCATTTGGCGTGACCTCAACATGGTATGCTCACACGCCTTTTGGGATTGGGATGTCACCCGCGAAGCAGTGGGGCGCCATCGGCTTGGTATGGCACAGAACAATCCACTTGTCTGAATTATAGGGCGGCGGGACTTCCTAGAGCAGATCTGCAGGGCCTGTCGGAAAGCCCAGCTCAACCTTACCTGCCATCGCACAGGTCCGATCCCAATCATACATCACATGGCCACGGATGACTTGAACATCGCGCAAATACCTTTGCAGCGGTGCCGAGCGCATGTTGGCACTCGCCCCGGCCGCCGCCGCCATGATGTCGATAGCTTTGTTGGCGAGCCGCACCAGTTGCGCGGCGGACAGTCGCAGCGCCACTTGGGTGTCGATGGGGGCCTTGGCTCCGTCGGGCCCAATCCGTTCCAGCAAGGTCCGAGCATCTTCCCAAACTAGCCGCATCGCTCGAACATGTGCCATGGCTTCTCCCAACCGTAAATGCGTTGTCTGAACCTCCGCTTGGCTGGCACCACCACTAAAGGCTTGCTGCTTTGTTTTCATGCGCTGTGTAAACCAGCCGAGCGCCGCTTCTGCTGCGCCAACTGCCGGTGTCGCCGCCACCAACGCCAGCCCTGCGCGCAGCGGAAAGCTGAGCGTCGAATGCGGATGCAGCGCCTCGCCGGGGGAAACGCCTGCGGCCATCTGACGGGCAGGAAGCGTCATGTGGTCTGGCACCACCACGTCGCGTGCGACAACGGCATTTGATCCAGTCGACGCCATGCCGGAGGTGAACCAGATATCTTCAACCTCAACTGCCCCAACGGGAATCGCGCAAAAGCGGGGTTCTTTGGTTTCCATGTCAATCGCGCTGACTAGAACCCAATTCGCATGGTTGATCCCCGTTGCCCATTCCCAACGACCTGAAACGCGATAGCCGCCTTCCACCCGTTCAGCGCTGCCGGTGGGCGCGAGTGGGGCAGGGACCATGGGTATTTGGCCATCTTTAAAGAATTCCGTTTGGGCCGCAGCGGGGAATTTACAAAGCATCCAAGCGTGTAGAGACAGGAATGACAGAACCCAGGCACTTGATGCGCACCCTGTGGCCAGGCGTCGAACAATGTCGAGAAATTGCTCAAAGCTGGCGCCTTGGCCCCCGGCCGTCACCGGAGCAAGCAGTGCAAAAAACCCCGCATCTTGGCTTTCCTGGATGGTTTGAGCGTGCAGGCTGCGCATCTCTTCGGCTTCGGCAGCACGATCAGCAAGGCGCAGAGACATGTCATCTGCCCAATCCTCCCAGGCTTGCCCATTGCGGGTCCGCAAGACAGCATTGCTCATATGTGCTCTCCTCAGTTTCTTTATGCTCCAAAGAATGCGGTGGCTCCTTGATAACGTCAAGTTACTTTACTAATATGACGACGAAGCCGACAAAAGCTTGCACCTAGGCAGAATGGCTGGGATTGAGGAGCAATGGATAACTCGCTTCTCATCCTTGATCTGATGCGCGCCTTTTATTGGTTTGATGAACAATTGCGCGCTCGACTGGCGCAGCGTGGCTGGCCGAGTATTAGCCGATCACAGTCGCTTGTCCTCGCCAATGTTGCAAATGGCGTCGTGCGTCCGTCGGCCATCGCAAGAAATTTGGGGATTTCACGCCAAGCGATGAGCCAATTGCTTGTGCAGATGTCGCAAATCCGGCTGATTGAGATTGTGCCAGACCCGAATGATCGGCGCGCACAGCGGGTAGTTTTTTCTAGCTCAGGTGCCCCCATTCGGGAAGCCGCGTCGAGTATCTTGCGCGATTTGGAGGCGCAATTGACGGCTGCCGTGGAGCGCAATGCTTTGCTTGATCTGCGCACCGTGCTTCAAGCAGTTCCCCGACAGGACTAGGCAGCAAATGCGCGATAAGCCAAGTTGCTTCCCAGCGAGAATTCGTTTGCAAATTTGGTAATTTTATTGGCAAAAAGTTGATGAATATCGGCCCATCCTGCTAGTCTTTCTTGGGGTGGTGATGGGATGGGCGGTCCCTTAACCTTGGCTTTCGCAGGCGCCCGGAGTGAAGTATGCGAACAATGGTTCAGAGCATCCAAATGCAGGAGAGGAATATGCGCAGGGAAATGACGAGCTGGGCAAGATTGGCCCTTGCGTCGGCAGCGTTGGTGGGGGCGCCCCCCAGCCATGCCGGCACTGCTGCTGGATCCTCCTCGCCCCAATCTGCACCTTTTCGTGCCCAAATGGTACAAAGCCGGCTCGTCCTGCTGGGGACGGGTGGTGGCCCGATCGCGCGCGTGGGTCGCTCGCAGCCAGCGAATATGCTGCAGCTGGGCGGCAAGACATTTTTGATCGACATTGGCGATGGCACCTCCCGTCAGCTCGTGCGTGCCGGGGTGCAGCTTAATGCTATTGATGCTGTATTCCTGACCCATCTGCACTTTGACCATACGGCTGGGATAATGGGCTTCCTCGCGCTCGATTGGCAGGCGCGGCGGCGCAATCCGGTTATGTTTTACGGGCCGGCTGGGACGAAGCGCTTGGTTGCCGATACGCTTTCGGCATTGGCGAGCGGCGAAGAAATCTTCCGACCGCAGATCCCCGATCTTCCGCCGATGGAGACTATTTTCTTCGGTCAAGACTGGGAAGTCACTACGCAACGAGTGGTTTATCAAGAAGCGGGCATCCGGGTGCAGGCCATCGAAAACTCGCATTATGGCACCATGCACTCCACAGCTGCTGCACATGGTATCAACCGATCCTATTCCTATCGCTTTGATCTACCTGACCGCGCCATCGTCTTTACTGGGGATACCGGGCCAAGCCGTGCACTTGAGCATCTTGCTAAGGGCGCCGACGTGCTGGTGAGCGAGATCATCGATATCGACGCAATAATTGCAGGATTGAAGCGCCGCCAATTGGCGACGGGTGTCGATCAGCAGCCTTTGATCGATCATATGGTGCAAGAGCATCTGACCCCCGAAAATGTGGGCCGCCTAGCCGCAGCAGCAGGGGTCAAAATGTTGGTCCTCACCCATTTCGCCACGCCACCGGGAAATGACAACTATGATCCAGCGGCAATGTTGGGGGCTATCCGGCGGCATTTTAAAGGACAGGTGATCTTTGGCGAGGATCTGATCGAGATCTAACCACCCTTGACCTAGCTCGGCTCTAGCAGGGCGATAGCCGTGGCGGTGTTAATCGCTCTTTGCGCATTGCAATTCACTTAGTATACAAAGCGTTTAGTTGCCAAGCTGGGCCATTGGGCATGCATTTTTTTTGGATACCGGCAGCCCTGCTCGCAGGACTTTTGCAAGCGGGACGAAGTTCCCTGCAATTGCGCATGCGGTCATCCATGTCGGTCAACGGGGCCGGGATTGTAAGATATGTCTTTGGACTGCCAGTTGCTCTGATGATGCTGGTGCTCTGGATGATGTTAACAGGCACGTCCATCGCTTTCCCTTCGCTTCAATTTCTGAGCTGGGCTGCCGTCGGGGGGCTGGCCCAGATATTGGGCACCCAGATGCTGATCGAAGCCTCTTATGAGCGCGGCTTTGTGGTCGGGACTGCCTTTTCCAAATTAGAGGCGCTTATAGCCGCAATTGTATCTGCGATCCTTCTGCACGAGCGCCTTCCTTTTGGGGCATGGCTTGGCATTTTGATTGGCGTTTGCGGTATCTTCGGGATCAGCACCGATTTCTCAAAGGCAAAAGGCATGGCGTTGCGATCAATTCGGGAACCAGCAGCTCGTTTGGGCTTAGGGGCTGCGGCCTTCTACGCGTTAACCGCCGTGCTGGTGAAGAAGGCGACAATGGTATCGGGCGTGGCCGACCCGTTGGGTAGTGCGCTGTTTTGTCTGGTCATTGTGATGGCGCTTCAAACGCTTATGCAGGGCTGTTGGGTGCTCTGGCGAGAACCGGGCACGCTGCTGCATGTGTGGGCAGAGCGGGGGCAGTCAACACTGGTTGGTGCTTTTTCGGCGGCGGGCTCTGCCTGCTGGTTTTTTGGATTTGCGATAGCTCCTGTCGCGCTCGTGCGGTTGGTTGGTATGATTGAACTGGTTTTTACGGTTGCGCTTTCTCACTTCTTGTTGAAGGAGCCGCTTCGCATGCTGGAAGTAGCCGGGCTGATTATGATAACGACTGGCTCACTAACCGCGTTGATTATGGTAATGGGCTAATCATCGATCTGCAGCCCTTTTGGAATGGCGTGCGTAACAGGCTGATCCAATAAAGCCGCTGGGGGCATTAAAAAATAAAGACCCCTGTAATGGGAGACTACAATTGAAAACGCGCTACCCGCCAGAACATTATGCGAAAACGGAAAATAGCATCGGCTATCTAAGCCGGGTGGTTTTCCGAACCTTCTCGCGCGTCCTCGAGCGGCGGACCCTTGAATATGGGGTTTCAGCGGGCCAATGGCGTTTCCTTCGCCAGCTCTGGCTTCAAGACGGCATAACCCAGCGAGAGTTAAGCGAGCGTGTGGGTATGCGTGAACCGACCACTGTTGTGGCGCTTCGCAGTCTCGAAACAGCCGGCTTCATCGAACGCAAAAAGCGGCCAGATGATCGTCGAAAGACTTACATCTTTCTCACGCCAACAGCCCGAAAATTGGAGAATGAGCTCAAGCCGATAAATGCCGAAATTCATGAAATGGCGACGGCAGGGTTGAGTTTTGAGGAAGTGGAAACACTCCGAAGTCTAATGATCCGGATATATACTAATTTGAAGCAGGAAGAGAAAAATCTCCCGATACTTTCGGATATCACTGCTTAGTCCGTGATTTTTGATTTTAAGCTTGAGAGCTGCATCGTCCTGAAGGCAGCTCGGCAGAACCAATTCTACCAAAGCCATGCCGCTGACGCAGCTTAGTTAGATACGAGGTGGGCGCTAATACTTAGAGCGTTCTAGATATTGATCGCGTAAGGCGACCTTGCGCAATTTGCCGGAGGCATCGCGACCAAGGCTTGGCAGCATGATGATTTCGCGCGGCAACTTGTAGCCGGCCAGCTGTTCTCTGAGTTGGTTGAGGACCTTATCAGGGCTTAGGTCTTGGCCGCAAACAAAGGCAATAACGCGTTCTCCGTATTCATCATCTGGTACGCCGACAACGGCGCAGTCGTCGACATGATCGAGACTGAAGATCGCCCCTTCTACTTCGGCTGGGTAGATATTGACGCCGCCTGAAATAATCATGTCGCGCGCACGATCACACAGGAACAAATAGCCTTGCGTGTTCTGGTAGCCGATGTCTCCCAAGGTGACGAGGTCGCCAAGGGCCACTTCGGCGCGCTTTTCCGGATCATTTCGATAGGTAAAGTCAGGATAGTGCCAAAGCCGTCCGTAGATTTCGCCCTGTGTGCCGCGCGGCACATCTTTCCCATCGGACCCGATAATGCGCAGTTCCACCCCTTGAATCGGCTTACCGCAGGTGCCGGGATGCGCCAGCCATTCAGCGCTTGAGCACAGTGTCAGGGGGCCTGTTTCGGTTCCACCATAATATTCACCGATAATCGGTCCCCACCAGTCGATCATTGCGCGCTTAACATCGGGCGCGCAAGGGCCACCGGCGTGGATGGCCCACTTCAGTGATGAAAGATCATAAGCCCGACGGGTTTTTTCAGGTAACCGCAACAGCCGCACAAACATGATGGGGGACACCCCGACGGACGTGATCCGTTCGCGCATAATTAACGCGAGAAACTCTTCGGGGTCGAACCTGGGCAATATCTCGAGATGTGCTGCCCCGATTGCGGCATGAAGTGCGAACTGGTTTGGAAAGGCGTGGTAAAGTGGCCCCGGAATTGCGATTCGGCTTGTGGGTGTGATCCGGTACATTGCGGCGCGCAGGGCGTTCATTTCTTCGTGCGTGTCTGGCGCGGATGCTAGTCTTTGGACCCCTTTTGGGCGGCCTGTTGTTCCCGATGTATACACTATGCTGCCAGGAGCGGCCTGGCGGGGCATTGCGCAGGGGGGAAACTCACTTCGCCAAAGGGTAAAGTCTAAAATGCCTGGGTCCGGACTGGTGTCGCCCTCCATTGCGACGGAGACAATCGGGACTCTGTTTCGCCAGCTGGGTGGCAATGACCCGACCAACGGCTTGTGCACAAAGATGATGCGAGGAGCGCTATCATCCAGCAAATACTCGATCTCACCGGCTTTGAAATGCCAATTGATGGGCACCACCAAAGCGCCGATCCGCCCGGCAGCCATCGATACTTCAATAAACTCGATACAATTTCTTAGAAGGAGCGCTACCCGTTCTCCCGCAACCAAACCTGCGGCCATTAACCCGCTCGCAGTCCTCTCAATCCTGGTCGTCAATTCATGACGATCAACGACTGTCTCGGCGCAGCGGAGAGTTGCAGTAGCCATCGCATTCCTTGAAAAGTCGAGCCGACATCATGGCTTGCCTTCAAAAGACCTTAGTGTACTAATCAAAATTCAGAACATTTTCTAGGGCATTTCTGCACAGACCGTCTAGTCCGTTGGTTAAGTGGTTTCCTGGGCAGAAGCAAAAGAGGCCCCCTCATCGCCCTGCCAATTAGTGATGGAGGAATAACTATGGCAGAGGCCTATATCGTCGATGCTGTGCGAACCCCGCGTGGGCTGGGCAAGCGAGGGAAGGGAGGCCTCGCGCACCTCCATCCGCAGGATTTGGGCGCGACGGTGCTGCGCGCGCTGCGGGATCGCAATGGGCTGGATACTGCTTTCGTTGACGACATCATCTGGTCGTGCAGCCAGCAGCGCGGTAAGCAAGGGGGAGATCTCGGCCGCCTTTCTGCGCTTTGGGCGGGCTATGATGTTCAGGCGAGCGGCGTAACGCTGGATCGGTTCTGCGGCGGCGGGATTACCAGCCTGAGCTTTGCTGCAGGGCAGATCATGGCGGGATTTGAGGATTTGGTTATCGCTGGCGGCACGGAGATGATGAGCCACCATGCCGAAGCGGATTCATGGGAGGAAGGGACGCCATTCGCCGCACTGGGCCGTGCCCGGGGCAATTATGAGCTGTATCAGTACCACCCCATCTCGGCTGTGGGGGTCGCAGCCGATGCCATCGCGGCGATGGAAGACATTGCCCGTTCAGCGCTAGATGCTTTGGGTCTTGAGAGCCAGCGTCGCGCCAAGGCCGCGCTCGATGCCGGCAGATTTGAGCGGAGCATCGTGCCCGTTCTTAACCAAGACGGCAGCCTGGCGCTGGCCCATGACGAGCATCCAAGGCCGGGGACAACTGCTGAACAGCTAGCGGCCTTGAAGCCCGTTTTTTGGGCTGTCGAGCAGGTGCCCGCTGCGCCTGATGGCACCACCATGCGGCAGATGATCGAACGCAAATATCCTGATTTGAAATGGCAGCCCGTGCACCATGCGGGCACATCTTCGGGTGTAGTCGATGGATCGGCGGCCCTGCTGCTGGCCTCAGACTATGGTATTCGAAATCATGGCTGGACACCGCGTGCACGCGTAGTAACTGCAGTTAATGCGGGGGATTGCCCAACGCTTATCCTGAACGCGCCCGTGGCCGCAGCCCAAAAGGCTCTGACGCGCGCCGGACTGGCGGTGGCGGACATTGATGTATGGGAAATCAATGAGGCTTTTGCAGTCGTCACGGAAAAAGCCATTCGGGATCTTGGGATTGATCGTGCCAAGGTCAATATCAACGGCGGCGCGATTGCGCTTGGTCATCCTATCGGGGCAACAGGCGCTATCTTGATTGGCATGGCGTTGGATGAGCTGGAACGATCTGAAGGGCGCTATGCCCTCATTACCATGTGCGCCTTTGGTGGGATGGCTCCTGCCATCATCATTGAGCGGTTGTATTAAGGGGACCCAGCAGAGAATGGTGGCGAAGCGTTCCGCAGCGAAGATGCCCAAAGTGTCATTGCAACCACAGATTCCTTAGTATACTATCTTTAACAGTTTTGTTCCAGAGGGGTAAGCGGGGCATGTGCATGAGTGATGATTTGCAAATTTTTTTGGCTCATGCCTGTTTCTTGACCCAATTGCCGTTGGTGCATCTCATGGCGGAGTTTGCCTGATGATTGCCGACCCCCATTTGGCTATTCTTCCCCCTTTTGCAGGGACCAACGCATAACAAACAAGAGAGGTCGTGATGGATCCCAACGGTATTACAGGTCTCGATGCGAATTTCGTTGGACGGGTTAGCCCCACGGCCCCTCGGATCCAAGCTGGCGGGCATCCGTGCCAAGGGATTTATTGGACTCTCTCGGGGCAACGGCCCAAGGTCGCGGTAATCGCTTCCCATTATAATGTCGACTTTTCAGAGCATTACATCGCGCCTTACTTCGCTCGTCAGGGAATAGGTTTTCTTGGCTGGAACACGCGCTACCGCGGTTTTGAAGATCAGTTCCTACTGGAGCATGCGGTGCTGGATATTGGTGTAGGAATACGTTGGCTGAAGGAAGAGGCCGGGGTGGAGGCCATTGTCATCCTCGGCAACTCGGGCGGAGGCTCCTTAATGGGTGCCTATCAGGCCGAGGCGATTGCCCCCAGTTTGACCGACCGCTTGCCCAGCATTGGCCAAGATGAATTGGCCAACCTGATCAAGGGGGATCTTTACATCTCGTTCAACGCACATCAGGGGCGCCCCGAAGTGTTGACTGATTGGATGGACGCCTCGGTGGCGGATGAAACTGACCCAGTGGCTACAGACCCAGCGCTTGACCCGTTTAATCCTGATAATGGCCCGCCTTATTCTGACGAATTTGTTTCCCGATATCGAGCAGCGCAGCGGGCTCGAAACCAGCGCATTACAGATTGGGCCAAGGTGGAACTTGCCCGGCTAAATGCCGCAGGCATCCCTGACCGCATCTTTCCGCTGTTCCGCTGCTGGGGGGATATTCGCTGCGTTGATCCAGCGCTCGACCCATCGGAGCGCAAGCCCAATTGGTGCTATCGCGGTGATCCCGCGATCGCTAATCGCACCCCAAGTATTGGACGGGCGAACACATTGAAGACCTGGCTGAACATGTGGAGCCTTGAAACCTCCCCCTGCCAAGGCCAGCCACATCTGGCAAAGCATGATACCCCAGCGCTTGTGGTCCAAGGTCTCGCGGACACGGGCGTCTTTCCGAGTGATGCGCGCAAGATATTTGATTTCCTGGGTAGCAAAGACAAACAGCTCGAACTGATTACCGGAGCGCACTATTTTGAAGATTCTCTAGAGGAACGGCAGGCTGCCGCGGATCTAGTGGGGGCGTGGATCAAGGCCAAGCTTTAGTGTCAGAAGAGAGAGATATAGCTGTTGCGCTGAAGGGGGCTGGCTTAATCGGCCCTGGCGCCGTGGCTTTTGAGCCGCTGGCAGGTGGCGTGTCGTGTGATGTGTGGCGGGTAGAGGGACTGGCTGGCCCTCTTGTCGTCAAGCGCCCGCTTGAGAAATTGCGCGTCGCAGCCGATTGGCATGCGCCTCTTGCACGTCGGGCCAGTGAGGTGAACTGGCTCCGACTAGCACGCACTGTTGATCCAGATATGGCTCCAGAGGTCTTGGCTGATTTTCCCGCGCTTGACGTCTTTGTGCTGCGCTATCTGCCCGGCTGCCCCGTTTGGAAGGATGTGCTAAGCACTCGGCGTGTCGATGTTGATTTTGCAGCGGCGCTTGGTCGAAAAATCGTCGCGGTTCACGCACGCACAGCAGGGGATGATGATGTCCGGGTCCGATTTGCGGATATCGAGATGTTTCGCGCGTTGCGCATTGATCCGTTTCTGCACCATTCGGCTGCGCAAAATGTGGCGGTGGCGGGGCCGCTCAAGGCGCTTGCCGAAGGGCTGGAATCAACCAGGATCGCGTTAGTACACGGGGATATAAGCCCGAAAAACATACTCATGGGCCCTGATGGGCCGGTGCTTCTGGACGCCGAATGCGCCGTTTATGGCGATCCGGCTTTTGATCTTGCATTTTGCACAACGCATCTGTTGCTCAAGGCGGTTTGGCTCGACATGCCGATCTTGCAAGATGCTGCGATGGCGATGATCACTGCTTATGCAAATGGGATTGATTGGGAACCGGCAACTTCAGTGCTCGATCGGGCAGGGGCGCTGACAGCTGCGCTTCTTTTGGCGCGGATTGAGGGTAAATCGCCGGCGCCTTACCTTGTTGATCCCCTGCACAAAAAAACGATCCGGCATCAGGCCATGGAGCGTTTGGTTCAACCGCACGCCATTAATGTGCTTGTCGATCAATGGAAAAGGACCCTCGCATGACTGCGCGCATCGCCTCTATTCTGGCCCGGCAGATTTGGGATTCGCGCGGACGACCAACTGTTGAGGCGGAAGTCATATTGGAAAATGGCGCAAGGGGCCAAGCGATCGCACCTGCCGGGGCATCACGCGGGGCACATGAAGCCATTGAATGGCGCGATGGGGGCACCAAATTTGGAGGATATGGAGTTGATGGCGCCGTTGCTGGACTGAAAGCAGAACTAGCGCCAGCATTGCTAGGCATGGACGCTCGCGACCAGCCAGCGGTGGACCGGCTGCTATGTGAGGTCGACGGGACACCGAACAAATCCCGATTAGGGGCAAATGCCATTGTTGCTCTCTCGCTTGCCGTGTTGCAAGCCGCTGCGGCGGACGCGCGTGAGCCATTATGGAGTTATCTTGCCCAGGGTAACGCTGTGCGGCTGCCTTTGCCCGAAATTCAGATTTTTGGCGGTGGGGCCCATGCTGGGCGGCGGACCGATGTGCAAGATTTCATGGTAATGTGTCCAAAGGCCGGCAGCTTCCGCCGTGCCCTCGAAATGACGGATGAAGTATACCGGGCAGCTGGGCGGCTGATGCAAGACCGCGGCCCATTGTCAGGAGTCGCCGATGAAGGCGGCTGGTGGCCTGACTTTCAGTCAAACGAAGATGCCCTTGATGTCTTGACCAAGGCTATTGAATTGAGCGGCTATCGCCCGGGTGAAGACATTTGGATCTCGCTGGATATTGCCGCCAATGAACTGGGTGATGCCAATGGCTATACACTGGCGCTGGATGATAGCCGCCTGTCGGGGGGGGGCATGGCGGCACGCATCATCCAATGGTGCACGCGCTATCCCATCCTATCGGTCGAAGATCCGGCTGGGCAGGATGATTGGCAAACGATGGAGCTCGTCATGGCAGAAATCGGCAATCGGGTGCAGGTGATTGGTGATGATGTGCTGGTGACAAATGCCGCGCGCGTGGCGCGGGCAGCGGCGGCAGGCGTGTGCAATGCGGCGCTCATCAAGGTCAACCAAGCAGGCACCGTGAGCGAGGCAAAGGAAGCCTTTGATGCCGCGCAGAACAAGGGTTGGGGCACGTTGGTTTCAGCCCGCTCCGGTGAGAGTGAGGATGTCGCCATCGCACATCTCGCCACGGGATGGAATGCTGGACAACTCAAAGTTGGCAGTTTCACTCGCTCTGAACGCATGGCGAAATGGAATGAAGTGTTGCGGATTGAAGAGGCAATGGGACCGGATGCCACCTTTGCCGGGTCAAGCGCATTTGCCACTCCCATTGCTGAGATGCTGGCATGATTGTGCTGCACGCTCGCCCAAGCCCGGGCTTCCGTGCCGCCGTGGATGCTGTTTTTGGTAAGGATAAGATTGTCCATGTTGATGAAGCTGCGCCGCTCGACACTGTTGCGGCAGATGTCATTGCCTTGCTGCATGCCCTGACCCCAGTGACGGCGGACTGGATTGCCTCAGCGCCAAAACTGAAACTTATCCAAAAACTGGGCGTGGGCGTGAACACCATTGCCCTTGATGCCGCGCGCCAGTATGGTGTCACGGTCTGCAACATGCCCGGCAGCAATAGTCAGGCCGTGGCAGAAATGGCGTTGAGTTTGATATTGGCAGTATTGCGGCGCACCTGCTTTTTCGACGCGCGCACCCGTGCAGGGGAGGGGTGGAGCGCCGACCCATCGGAACTCGACACTGTTGGAGAAGTATCTGGGCGAATTGTGGGTCTGGTGGGCTTTGGCCATGCGGCACAGCGCCTTGCCCCTGTCCTTGCAGCGCTAGGTGCGCGGGTGGTATATGCAGCACCCAGCATCAAGGCTGGGCCTTATGAATTCTGGCCGCTGGATCGCTTGCTCGCGGAAAGCGATGTGGTCTCGCTGCATCTCCCGCTGACAGAGGAAACCCGCAGCAGCATTGACCCCCTCGCCATGAAGCCGGGTGCTGTATTGATCAATACAGCGCGGGGGGAATTGGTGGACGAAGCACGCTTGGTACGTGCCTTGCAACATGGACAATTGCGGGGCGCGGGCTTGGATGTCTTCGCGGCCGAACCCTTGCCAGTCAATAGCCCCTTATTGAGCTTGCCCAATGTGGTTCTCGCCCCGCATATCGCATGGTTTACGCCCGAAACATTGGTGCGAAGCCTTCACATCGCCAAGGAAAATTGTCGCCGGCTGGTGGCGGGTGATCCTTTTCTGCATCAGGTGGTTTGATGAGTGTGCCGATTATCTTGATCACTGGGCAATTGTTGACCGAGCGGGTCTGGGCACCGTTGACCGCTGCCTGGGTGGATCGTGATGTGCGCATTGCAGATAACCGGAATGCACAGACCATTGCTCAATTTGCGCGCCAGCTTCTTGATAATGCCCCGGCTGAATTTATCCTGATTGCGCATGCGATGGGCGGGTTCATCGCTTTTGAGGTAATGCGACAAGCGCCGGATCGGGTGACGAAACTCGTGTTGATTTCTACTTTGGCTTCCGCAGATGGCCCAGCGCAAACCGCACGGCGACAACGCTATATTGATTTGGTCGAAAGCGGCCGATTTGACCAAGTGGTTGAGGAGCGCTTACCGATTTTATTTCCGCCAGATCGGCGTGATGATGCCGAGCTGGTGGGTGTCGCACGACAAATGGCTGCAGATACTGGGCCAGACACTTTTCTGCGTCAGCAGCACGCCCTTATGGCGCGGATTGATAGCCGACCATTTTTGCATGAAATCACGGCGCCGACTTTGCTGATTTGGGGGGATGGAGATGGCATCACGGCCCGCACCCAGCATGAAGAAATTGCGTCGGCAATTCTTGGTGCGCGGCTTGAAGTTATCGCGGGGGCAGGTCACCTCCCCATGCTGGAAATGCCCGATCGTGTCATCTCGCTGCTAACCGATTTTGTCGACGGTTGATCGCCTATTTCAACCTAGCGCGCGCCAGCGCGGCGCCATCAACCATGGCCTTGAGTTTGGCCTGAGTCTGAGCGCGGCTGTGGTATTTCATGCCACAATCTGGTGCGATCCATAAACGTTCAGGATCAACATATCGCAGCGCCTCTTCAATACGTGCGGCCACAACTTCAGGGGTCTCAACGTCAGGGGTCGAAAGGTCAAGCACACCGTACATAATCGTTTTATCGGGAAGCTCAGCCAAGATGGCCGGATCAAGCCCCGGCTGTGCCGCCTCGATGGAGATGACGTCGATTGCCGACTGATTGAGTTCTGCCAAGAAGTTATAAGCCTTGGGCTTTGCTGTGCCAGCGCCTTGATGAACAAGAGCATAGCCAAAGCAGATGTGGAGCGCGGTTGTCCCTGCGACGCCCTCTAAGGCTCGGGCAATCGCTTCCAGCGCATAAGCCCGTGCATCATCGGCCCGGGCCTGCAGATATGGTTCGTCCAATTGAACGACATCCACGCCGGCGGCAAACAAATCCCGGACTTCGGCATTCACTGCATCGGCATAGTCCAAGGCCATATCCCGCGCGTCAGCATAATAGCCATTTTCAGCTTGTTGGGTCATGGTGAAAGGCCCGGGAAGGGTGAGCTTAACGGGATGGGATGAATGACGGCGCAAAAAGGCTGCATCCTGTGCCTCGATTGGGCCTGTCCGGCGGATCGGACCTGACACAAGTGGCACCGGATTGGCGTTTCCGGTGCGATCAATCGCGGTGCCGTGCCGGTCACGATCAATTCCAGAAAGGGCTGTTGCGAGCCGGTTTGAATAGCTTTCGCGCCGCATTTCGCCATCGCCGACAATATCGATGCCAAGCTCTTCCTGATCGCGGATCGCCATTAGCGTGGCGGCCTCTTGTGCATCGGCCAACCACGGTGCCCGAATGCGCCAAAGCGTTTCTGCCCGGACCCGAGGGGGCAGACTGGCTTTTAGCCGTTCCCTGTCAATCAGCCAGTCGGGTTGGGGATAGCTTCCGACAATTGTTGTCGGCAGGATCGGCAAATCAGGCAATATGGCCAAGGGCAGCACCTCTCGCTTGTTGACTGGCTTGGATCATTACTTAGTATCCTATCTAATACAAGATTTATTGAAGATTGAGAGCGCCATGATCGACCTTGAAGCAATCCAGTTATTGGCCGATATACCGGCTGCTCAGGCTGCCAAACATGGCAGCGCGGTTGCCATCCGCTTTGGAGCGCGCGAAACCAGTTTTGCTGAACTGGCTGCATTGGCCAACCGCATCGCCAACGCCTTGCACGCCCACCATGTTGTCGCTGGGGATCGGATCGCCGTCCTTACTAAGAACCATGACAGCTGGTATCCTTTATGTTTTGGGACTGCGCTTGCCAGGGCCTGTTTGGCGCCCATTAACTGCCGGTTGGTGGCGGGGGAGATTGGCTTCATCTTGAGCGATGCCGCGCCCCATAGCCTCTTTGTAGGCGAAGAGTTTTTCGATACTGCCCTCGAAGCTGTTGCCGGTCTTTCTCATCCGCCTAAGCTGGTCGCGCTCTATGGCGATCATACTTCTTTTCAAACTTTTGCGGCATGGCTCGATGATGCATCCTCCGCCGCACCTGCCGAACGGCCTATTCTTTCCGATCCTGTTTTGCAGCTGTACACAAGCGGCACCACCGGCCTGCCAAAGGGAGTGGTGCTCGACAATGCAAATTACCGAACCTTCATGGAGTTGGCGACGGCAGTTGATGGTTTTGCATATGGTGAGGGCGAAACGGTGATGATAGTGATGCCGCTCTTTCATGTGGCGGGCACGAACATCAGCTTTGCGGCTCTGGCTCAGGGTGGGCATATTGAACTGATTAAGGATTTCAATCCAGCTGATGCGATCCGCCTGATCGGGGAGAAAGGCGTGAGCCATACCTTTTTGGCGCCTGCCATGATCCAGATGATGCTCCAAGATCCTTCTGCGGCATCTGGGCGTTATCATACGCTGAAAACCATTGCCTATGGCGCGTCCCCTATTGCTGAGGATGTGCTGCGACGCGCGCGCGCGCAATTTGGCTGCGGTTTCGTGCAATTTTATGGCATGACAGAAAGCACTGGCGGCGGCTCATATCTCTCGCCTGCTGATCATGATGTGCCCGGCAAGTTAACATCTTGCGGTCGCCCTTGGCCACATACGCGTATGGCCATTTTGGCGCCCGATGGCGCAGAACTTGGTGATGGGGAGATCGGCGAAATTGCGATCCGCGGTGGGGTTGTCATGCGTCGATACTGGCACCGGGAAGACGCCACCCGCGGAACATTGGCCGGGGATTGGCTGCACACTGGGGATGTCGGGTATCGCGATCAGGACGGCTTCTATTATGTCCATGATCGCATGAAGGATATGATCGTTTCTGGGGGTGAGAATGTCTATCCAGCTGAGGTCGAGGGCGCGATCATGGGATGCCCAGGCGTGGCTGATGTGGCGGTGATAGGTGTCCCCGACGATAAATGGGGCGAGGCAGTCAAGGCATTGGTCGTTGCAGCGCCGGGGGTGACGGCTGATCCTGCCCAGATCATTGCTTGGGCGCGCGACCGCATTGCCCATTATAAAGCCCCAAAGACCGTCGATTTCATCGATGCTTTGCCGCGCAACCCTTCAGGTAAAATCCTCCGTCGGGAGTTAAGAACTCCCTATTGGCACGGGAGGTCACGTGCCGTTTGACGCAAAAAAGATGGCCGAGCAGAAGCTTCGGCCACCTAGAGACGCCATGGTGCCGCCTAGAATGTGCGGAAGGCGTTTTGTCCCTCTTAGGCAGTGGCCAGCAACATACCCTCTGCCTTGGTACCGTCTGCCCGACGGGGTTCATGCGCGACATCCTGGGGCTTGAAGCCTTCTGGTGGGAGGTTCCAGCACGCAAACTCCAAGCAAACGCCGTCGGGATCGAAGAAATACATCGACCGGACATAGACATCATCAGTTACAACGGGTGAAATTTGGGTAGGTGAATTGTCATGGTTGGAAATGCCAGCGACTTCGATGCCCTTGGCCTTGAGACGCTCAAAATATTCCTCAAACTTATCTGCTGGCACTGTGAAGGCGATATGGTTCATTGAACCATGAGCCGACTTGAAGCTGCCGCGGGACGGCAGTGAAGAAGGTGCCGCAACCCCGGGGGCCGCGGGGGGCGCATCAGCAAACCAGAAAAAGGCCAAGCTATCTCCATTCCCGATATCGAAGAAGAAATGCTGGCTAGAGCCATCAGGCAGGTCGAGCGTTTTGATCAAGGGCATGCCGAGTACGTCGCGATAGAACTCAACGGTCTTGGCCATGTCTTTACAGACTAGCGCCAAGTGGTGAACGCCGCGGATATCAAACTCTTTGTTAGTCGCAGTCATTTTGCGTTTCCTTTTGCTTGTCCTTGGGCAGTTACGCAGTCTCTGTGCTGGGACGACTTTTCATTGCCTCAAACCAGCGTGCGATATTCGCAAAGTCGGGATTTAGCGGTTGGCCGATCCGGTTACCGAATTCGAGAAAAGCAAACAACATCAAGTCGGCCAGCGTCAACTGCGTGCCGGCAAAAAACCCATTATTGCCCAATTGGGTATCAAGCCAGGCTAGCCCATCTTGCGCAATTGCTTTCAATCCAGCCGCCGCTTCCGGCAGGCACCGTATTCTTGACTCAAACAGAGGTAAACCTTCCGCAAAGCGAAACCCGTTAGCCATGGGTTCGCACACCTTCAGGTCAATCCGCCGGGTCCACATGCGGGTTGCCGCGCGCTGTTCCGCTGTGGCCCCAATCAATGTCGGACCATCAAATCGTTCATCAAGATATTCGCAGATCGCGGTAATTTCGGTGAGCACTGCACCGTCATCAAGTGCTAATGCGGGTGTTTGCCCAGAAGGATTGACCTGTGTCGAATAAGGGGGGCAGCGGTTTTCCCCGGCATGAAGATCGATCACGGCCTCAGGCAAAGAAATACCCTTTTCCGCCATGAACAGCGTTACGACGCGAGGATTGGGGCCGACGCTGGTGTAGAGTTTCATGACAAACCTCTTTTTTTCTTACATAGCGCACTCGGCATTCATCGTCAATAAAGTTGACGATTAGCGCGGTGATGTGCGGGGCGCGCTGAGGAAGTCCGCGGCGTTGAAACCGACGGGCGCGGCAACCTCAACAATTGGATCTTCGCGCGCATCATATTCCATTCGCAGTGCCCGCGTGATTACGGCGTGCATATCGTAAAGGCAGGTGATGTAAGTGAATTCAAAGATCTGCTCATCGTTCCAGAAGGTCCGTAGCTTTTCGAACACTTCCAGCGGCACACGCCCATTACCCGCGCTGAGGCAATCGGCATACGCCAAGACAGCACGTTCTTGCTCATCATAGCAATCGGCGACAGTCCAATAGGAAATTGCGGCAATTTTCTCCTCGCTTACACCTAGTCCGCGCAGAGACTTGCAGTGCTGGGAAAAGACGAACTGGCTGCCTTTGATCCAGCCGGCCCGAGTCTGGCCCAGCTCGCGTAGTACAGGATCAATCTTGCGCGCGGGGTGGCGGTAGACGGCAAAGCCATCCACTGCATGCTTAAAAATATCTGGCGCGAGAGCGAAAACTGTCCACCAATCGCCTGGCGTACCAGTGGCCGTGCCAGGTTCTGCGACAGGGTCGCGATCACCGAAAAGGCGATTATAATAAGCCAGTACCGTTTCATCGGTCGCTTCGGCGCGGGATACTTGGCGCAAGACGGGCATGTCTGTCTCCTTAGCTGTTGGCATATTTGCGAAAGGTCGCAACATGTGCGGAATCAAAATACTCGTCGAGCCGCTTAATGCGACCTTCTTTCACATGACAGATGATGGCACAGGGCAACCGAACGGCAACGCCATCATGGCGTCGGGTGCCCGTTAAGACGTGCTGCTGCACAAAGCCGCCGGGAAAGATGCTCAACCGGCGCTCAGAATATCTGATGTCCTTAATGCGTTGGACCATGCCACTCAGGGTTTGCGCCGTCTGGTCAGGGCTCACAATCTCTTCGTCTGTATTGTGCCAGATAGCAGCGTTATCCACGAAGCTGTCGCGCATCGCCACAATATCGCCCGCTTCGATTGCATCAAAAAAGCGCTTGGCCAGCGCCTCAATCGCTTGCGGGGTCATTGTCATGCAGACAGCGCCCGCTTGAGGTGACGGATCATGCGATATTGGGCCGCAGCAGAGGCAAGGGCAAAGGGGATAATGCCCATGAGCCCCCAGCGCAGGCTATCATCTCCGAATTGGGGGCGGAGAGCATCGCTGACCATGCCGACGAAGAGCGGGCCAAGACCAAGCCCGATGATGTTATACATAAGCAACAAGATGGCTGCCGCCGTGGCGCGGGAACCTGGTGACGTCAGGTTCTGGACCAGCGCCAGGCCCGGCGCAATGTAGACGGTACAGGCTGTCAGTGGCAAAAGCAGGACAGCGAGGGAGGCTTGCCAGCCCTGCATCATCAGGGCCACCGCCAAGCTCGGAGCCAGCACGAGCGCTGCTCCTGCTGGAACATAAGCGTAAGCCCGTGCATCATTTCGTGCGAGGCGGCTCACCAGCCAGCCGCTCCCAAAAATACCCATGCCAAAGGTCAATCCTGCAGCGGGGCCGAACCATTGTCCCATGGCGCTGAGAGGCATGTCCTGTGTGCGCATCAGAAAGGCGGGAACCCAGTTCAGGATGCCATAGCTTACAAAAGCCGACAGTCCGTTGCTCAGCAGCACTAGCCGTAGCGTAGGACTTTGCAAAAACAGCGCCAAGGTGACGCGCAGAGGCACGACGCCTGCGCCCTTGGTTTGGGTATCCATTTGCCCGCGAGCAGGTTCCTTGACGAGCCATACGAGGATCGGAGCCAGCACTATGCCGACAATGCC